>Ga0208787_1000220_pt1 | contig 28851 bp, 28 predicted proteins | sample Wag4_2014_7_11_FD_187362 | JGI IMG/M metagenome (GOLD analysis project Ga0208787, IMG submission 187362) | Fresh water microbial communities from Ohio, USA - Utica-2 Time Series HT 2014_7_11 (SPAdes) (version 2) | ecosystem: Environmental > Aquatic > Freshwater > Water tank | place: USA: Ohio...
CTGTTGCATTTGCTGCAGCCCTAGTTTGCAAAGAGGGTGGTTGTAGTAAATGTAATGATTGCATGTCAACAATTACCGGCTCGCATGCAGATGTGGAGTTAATTAAAACTGAAGGCTTATCAATAAAGATTGATGAGATCAGGGAGTTAATTAGTAGGGCATCTTGGGCACCATCAGTATCAAATTGGCGAGTAGTTGTGATTGAAGATGCTGATCGATTGACTGATTCCGCAGCTAATGCACTCTTAAAAGTTATTGAAGAGCCAGGGCTTAGAACTGTTTGGCTCTTGTGTGCTCCTACTTTAACTGATGTATTACCAACAATTAGATCTCGCTGCCGACATTTATCCTTAAGAACACCATCAACAAAAGCAATTTCAAATTTACTAGTTACTAGAGATGGCGTTGATCCAAAGGTTGCAGATTTTGTATCTAGGGCATCTGGTGGCCATATTGGACGGGCCAGATATTTAGCTACCGATGCTTCTGCTAAAGAAAACCGAGAAAATATTTTAAGACTTCCCTTTATGCTAAAAGACATTGCATCAGCATTTACTGCAGCCCAAGTACTAGTTGAAAGTGCTAAGAAAGAAGCATTGACAGATTCAGAGAAAAAAGATGAGGTTGAGATTTCTAAATTAAAACAGGCTTGGGGCAGCACCGGATCTAAATTGGTTGCTGGTGGCTCAAAGGCAATAAAAGAGTTAGAGAAGGAACAAAAATCTAGAAGCACAAGAATGGTTAGAGATTATTTAGATCGCGCGTTATTAGATCTAGCTACCCTATATCGCGATATTTTATTGGTTCAGTCTGGGTCAACTGATTCATTAATTAATCAAGATTTAACCGACCAAATAAAAAAGCTAGCGGCTAGTCAAAGCCCAGAGAAAACCTTGAAGAAAATTGAAGCAATCCTGAAGGCCCGCATCAATCTGGCACAAAATGCCGCACCATTGCTACTTATTGAAGCATTAATGTGTGAATTACGTTAGAAAAGTGGTCATGAGCACCCCTATAGATAAGGCAAAATACTCCTATGCGTCTTGACCATGTTTCATATGTTGCATCCCATGATCAAATTTCTGATGTTGTAAACCGAATTGGTTCACAAATCGGGACAGCATTTATTGATGGCGGCATTCACCCAAAGTTTGGGACAAGAAACTTCACCGCTCCGTTATTGAATGGTCAATACATTGAAGTAGTCTGTCCACTAGATCATCCAGCAACTGATGCCACACCATTTGGACAGGCGGTTAAGAAAAAAGCAGAAGCTGGAGGTGGTTGGCTTACCTGGGTATTCAGTTCAAATGAATTATCCAAGGTTGAAGAAAAGTTTGGTAGAAAAGCTGCTGATGGTTATCGAACTAGACCTGATGGCAGTGAGTTAAAGTGGAAACAAATTGGCGTTAAGGAAATTGTTGGAGCCGGTGAGTTACCATTTTTTATTCAATGGCTAACCGATAACCATCCTTCAAAGGATGGCAACTCTGTAGCGAAGATTACAAAAATAGTTATTGCCGATGATGAGAAATTAGCAGACTCTTGGTTTCAAGACGAGATTCAATCTGGATTAAAAGATGTTGAAATTGAATGGGTAAAACCTGAATCAAATGATGGTGATAAAGGAATTGTAACAGTTCAACTAACCACACCGACCGGTGTTATAAAGCTTAATTAAATAAATTTAGAATTTTAGTAACTTCCCATAAAACCACGGGAGCTGACATAATTATCCAACTAGTGAGTTTAGAGCAACATACTAAAACTTCGTTTACCCCAGACTTAGATACAGTGGTGGTTTAGAAACCTTACCCTAAGTTAGTAAGTTTCTACTTTTTCTAAAATACTTAAATGAATTAGCTCCTCTGTCACGATCTGAAAGAATAGGATTTTGTGTCAACCAGGGAATAGCTAGTTCTGAGTCAAATGGATTGATCGTGAATTCTTTACTTGGATTCCACTGCGAGGAAAGTAAATAAACAATCGTTGCCGTCTCGGATAAAACTTCGAAAGCATGGCCGAGGCCATGTCTAAGCACGGCAGTTCTTCCATTTTTTTCTGAAAGCTCAACAGAGTCATGCATCCCAAAAGTTTTAGACTGAGTTCTTAAATCAATTGCATAGTCTCGTATTATTCCAGAAACACAAGTAACAATTTTTGTTTGCTCATACGTTGCATCGCTAAAGTGGATCCCCCGAATGACACTCCTTACAGATGTAGAAAGATTTGATTGCATCACAACAAAATCATTCAGATCAGTGTTAGTATTTTGTGCGACAAACCAAGTCCTAAATTCACCTCGATTATCGGTAAATATAGGTAATGCAAAAGAAGAAAAGCCTAAAATACTAGTTTCTTCCATTAATAATTCACTATCACTTTGCATGTTTTCTCAATTTCCACCAGGCTACATTTGATTTACACCATTGAATAAGGTCAACCAAACCTGCATCCAAGTTAGAAAGAACTTCGAAGCCCAACTCGCGCTTAATCTTTTCAGAATTTACTGCATATCTTAAATCATGCCCTTTTCTGTCCTCTACAAATTCAATATTGTTTTCTGAAACTCCCATTATCTCCAAAATCTTTTTGGCGAGTGAAAGATTTGAGATACGCTCACCAGATCCAATGTTATAAACTTCCCCGGCTTTTCCTTGCTTTAAAACAGCTTCGATCGCAAGACAATGATCACGAACAGGTATCCACTCTCTAATGTTTATGCCCTGGCCGTAAATAGAAATCTTCTTACCTTCAAGGATATTTGTAATTGCCATTGGTAGAAATTTCTCAGGGTGCTGGTTAGGGCCGTAATTGTTAACGCAGCGTGTTACTCGTATATCCATTGAGTATGTCTGTACATACGACCTAACTAACAAATCCGCTGCAGCTTTTGTCGCGGCATATGGGGAGTTTGGTGACAGTGCATCACTTTCATTAGATGTACCTTCATCAACAGATCCATAGACTTCGTCAGTTGAAACTTGTAAGAACTTATCTACCCCTAACTTCAGAGCAGATTCTAGAAGCACTTGAGTGCCTAAGAAATTAGTTGAAGCGAAAGTTCTTCCCGATTCAATAGATCTATCAACATGAGATTCAGCTGCAAAATTAACAACTATATCCACTCCTTGCATGGCTTTGGCGACAACTGACTCATCACAAATGTCACCCCTAAAGAATTCAACCTCTGATCTAATTCCTTCCTTTATATTCCCAAGAGAGCCAGCGTAAGTTAACTTATCTAGTACTGAAATAGCACTTACACCTAAATTATTTTGGGTAAGAATTGAATTTATGAAGTTACTTCCGATGAATCCCGCACCCCCTGTAACTAAATACTTCATTACTTCTCCTCAACTCAGGTCCTCAAGCTTAAAACACTAGTGTAAGTGTTATATTCTCCTAATGAAAGGAGTCATTCTTGCTGGCGGTTCAGGCTCACGTCTCCGACCATTGACAAATTTTGTCAGCAAACAATTACTCCCAATATACGATAAACCATTAATCTATTACCCAATTACAACCCTAATGCTTGCTGGAATTCGACGAATTTTGATTGTCTGTAATCCGGAACATTTGTCTAGTTTTCAGCAGGTGCTTGGCACGGGAGAGCAATGGGGTATTCAACTTGAATATCAAATACAAACTCGCCCTAAAGGTATCGCAGATGGGATTATTGTTTCAGAAAGTTTTATTGATGGGGACTCCTTCACTCTCATTTTAGGTGATAATTTATTTTATGGAACTGGGTTAGGTAGGTCATTGAAAGAATCGTTAGGCAACTCAGAAAATAGCTCACATCAACATTTTGGAAGTACCATTTTCACTTATTCAGTCAGTGATCCGACCCAATATGGAGTTGTCTCTTTCGACTCGTCAGGAAAAATAGATTATCTCGAGGAAAAGCCTGAAAATCCCAGGTCTAATTTTGCAGTAACGGGCCTTTATGTTTTCGATAGTAGAGCAGTGGGATTTGCTAAAGAATTAAAATCAAGTTCACGTGGCGAACTTGAGATATTAGACGTGTTAAAGAAATATCAGGAGCTACATGAACTTAATGTAGTGGCATTAGGGCGAGGTACGGCTTGGCTAGATACTGGTACATTTAATAACTTATACGAAGCTTCTACTTTTATTAAAATCTTACAAGATCGTCAAGGTGTAAAAATCGGAGACCCCCATGAGGCAGCGACTGTTCAAGGTTGGATAGAGTCTTGAATCAATAATGAAACGTAAAATTCTAATCCTTGGTGGCGAGGGATTACTCGGGGGGGATTTAACTCGCTATTTAAGGGAATTTGAAGATTTTGAAGTGATCTCGCTCGGGAGAAATAAAGCGGATATAACTGATCTAAAGGTACTGGATTCAGTATGGCAAACTACTATGCCCCAGTATGTAATTAATTGTGGTGCTTATACAAACGTTGATTTGGCTGAGAAAGAACGCGATTTATGTAAGAAAATAAACGTGGATGCAGTTCAAAATTTAATCTTTTTATCATCAAAATATAAGACTAAACTAATACATATTTCTACTGCCAGCGTATTAGGTTCAAATAAACAGGAAGAATTATCCAATACTAATAAACAATCACCCGTTAACTATTACAGCGAAACCAAAGCAATGGCGGAAAATCTATGTAGTGAATATATAAATCAAGGTGGCTCAATTTATGTACTGAGAACCTATTGGCTATATGGCACCAAGAATTCTGATTTTGTAAGTTTTGTTAGAAAATCTTTAGAAGAAAAAATTCAAACTCGCATTGTATCTGATCAATTTGGACAACCAACATCCACATCTATTGTATTTAAGATCGTTCAATTGATACTTAGCCAAGAAATTTTGCCAGGGGTCTATCCTTCTACCGCCTCTGGTTCCGCTAGCCGCTTAGAGTGGGCATATAAAATTGCGGACTTGCTAAAACTTGACAAGAAATTTCTTATTCCAGTCTTGTCGAATGAATTTGAAGCTGCAGCAATTCGTCCAGTTAATGCAACTCTGAGTCACGAAATTTGGCACAAACAAAAATTGGAGATTTCAAAATGGGATGAAGTACTTGAGGAATTTTTAAATGGAATCACTTGATATGCAAAATTTAAATGACTGTACGATTTCAATATGTATTCCAGCATATAATAATTTAAGTTCCTTATCCGTGGCCTTAGAGAGTATTTGCTTACAGAATTATTCAAATCTCGAAATACTAATCTCTGATGATCATTCACCCAATTCTGTAAAACCTATGTTTGATCAGTGGGCTAGCAAATACCCTAATTTCCGTTGGCGTTACCATTATCAAGAGAAGAATCTTGGAGTTGCACAAAATCAAGCCTGGCTCTTGAGAAACGCAACTGGTCACTTAATGACCTTCTTTCAACATGATGATTATCTAATCGACCCAGAATTTTATGTAAAAGTTGCAAGCCACTACACAATGAATAGCAGCACAAAAGTCTACATAGCAAATGCAGTGATTCAATCACTGCTTAGCGGCGAACCCATTAATAAAAGTATATTTCCGCTTGAAAGTAGGAATCAAGATTTTAAAGTATACAAACCACGTAAATTTTTGAAGTATTTAATCCCAACAATCTACGGAGCATCACTTCCTATCTCATGGTCAAGCTTAGTTTTTGAAATAAACGCAGCCATAAAAGTTGGTGCTTTTTCTGATCTATACCTAACAGATGCAAACAGAGGCATAGAATTGAATACTTTCGTTGATGAAGAAGCTGGAGTTTTTTTATCGTTATTAAATGATAGATTTGCGGTTGGTTTCAGTAAGAAATTAGTTAGCTATCGCAGTATTTTAGATACTTCTTTTTCGCTACCACAGAACAACCCAGGCGCTCTTTTAATCGATGCAAATAACATCGAGGTTTTTAATTTACTCAAAGGAAGTAAACTGGCTACTAGTTCTATTACACGATTCCGAATGTTACTTAGGGCGGTTTCAATCGGCTTAAATACTGATAATGAAAAAGTTCGTGAATTTCTTGGTACAAGTAGGAGAGATCGAATGTTGATGTCCTCCTGTCTATTATCAGGGAAGCTCATTGCTCACCCATTATCGCCTCTACTTATTGCAAAAGGCAGGTTCTACAGATTTTTGTATTTGGCTTTAAAGCACCCAAATTATTTTTGGCGAGTTCTAATTAACCGTTTTTGAAAGTCTATTTTACCCAGAAATACGAATTTTGATCCATAACTTAACAACCTATCTCAATGCGATTGTTCACACACTTGCAACGTAAAATTAAAACTACACTAAACCTAAAGTTTTTATCAAGCCGGTATTTTACTTGTCATATTTTCACTGATCATGCACCAGAAACAAAAGTTTTCAAATCAATAAGCAAAAATTGATAAGTAAGTTACCGCAACTTGGATCTAGCTTTTCAATAAACAGGACATTTAGTTTGAAGTTTTATACAAATTGATTAACTAAGGTTTCCTATTTTTGAGAAACAATTCTATAGCATCTCTTATTTCTTCCTCAGTGTTATCAATTAAACCAATATTATGTTCTTTGAACAGATGATCACTATCAAATAAAACTTCTGTTTTAAATATCGTAAAATCAAGTTCAAATCCAAGGTTTAAATCCACCCATTTTTTGTAAGTTTTACCATGAATAAAACTACTTTTGATATCCCCAATGGGACCACAAATATTCGTTAGAATGATTTTTTTTCTAAATAAGTACGGTAAATGAAAACTTCCAGAATCAGTAGCAACGGCAAAGTCGCAAATGCTTGCTAAATAAAATTCCAAACTAGCAGTTGCCAAATCACTAGAATTTCTGGAAATTTTTTTAACCATTTTTTCAGAATAATGCGTTATATATTTATCGGTGAAGACGTAAACATCAAAATTCATTGAAATAAGTAAATCAACTGATTTATCATAAGTACGAACATCTACATTACGTAGCGAGAAACTATCGTTAAATTTTTCCGAGTCTCTCAGAAAAAAAAGTACACAACTCTTTTGAAAATCATAGTTTAAATGTGTAACAGTGTTTATATTTACTGGAAGTAAATTTATACCAGGGTTATATTTATCCAATTCAGTCAGATCGGTAATACGGTCTGGAATGATTATGGTGAATTTGTTACTTTTAAATAAGTGAAAATTTAAAAAATAGATCATTTGCAGTATGCACTTTGGTAATATGTAGATTTGTTTTCTCAAAACTTCTTGATAAAATCTATTTGCAGATTCACCATCCAGATAAAATATATCTAACTTGTAGGGCGAATTTTTAATGTTTGCGTTTTTAGATAAGTAATAATCAGATTCCAACAGAAAATGCCCATAATGCTGGTTTCGTATCTTACCTATTCGAATCGTTACGAATGGAGATGTAATTCTTTGCAAAAAACAGAAAATAAACGATGGAACTGTAACAATCAGAAGTGTCACAAAATTTAGAAATTTTTTTACACTTAAAGGTTTTTTAAATACCGTGTTCTTGATAGATAAGAAAATTTCGCGAAGATCCTTCTTATTCATTATAAATCTAATACTACAATAGGCCAGATCATCTATAAAAGTGTACTATAATTGAAGAGTGTTTCAGTTAATCAGACTATACAAAATTAAAAGACTAGTAATTACTTTTCTAGTATCAATTAAAGTATTTAAAGAAATGTTAGTGACGGGAGTTAATTATTTTATCCGTAGAGATATATCACTTCTAGGAAAAATTCTCGACGATGTATATCTATTTTGCAAAGAAATACCTTTATATTATGTGTCCAAAAAATCTTTTAAGAACGAAGCTACTGATACTTTTTCAAATTATTTAAAAACCAAAAGAATCGCCGATGATTATTATCAAAATGGAGAATGGGAAAAAGCTAAGTCTTATCTAATTCAGGCTCAAAATACTAAAAGTAAATATTACGAATCGGAGTTTAAGTCCCACGTTAGATTTATAGGTCCGAGCATAACTTCTTCATTAGGGCATATGGCAATTTCATTAAATCTTAGAGCAAAAAACAATCTTTTACACCCAGAGTTTTATCAGGACTATGTTATTTTGGCAGGGGATACCGCAAATGATTCATACTTAAGTCTTTGGAGAAACCATTTTAATTTAGTGAAAGTTTCGCAATTTGATAAATCCATAATTGAAAAAGCTTTTTGGTTGTTGTCTGAATCTGTAGAAACTGCACCAGTACGACATGAATATTTAGTTTTAGGAGACGCACACAATAATCTTACGGTTAATTGGGAATCTACTAACAATGGTCCAATTTTAGAATTAAATGACGAAATAATGTCCACTGGTAGAAATTGGATTAGTAAATACGGAGTTCGTGAAAAAGATTGGTTCGTAACTTTACATGTCAGAAATAATAAATACGATAGGCAGGGTTATGGCAGAAACGCAGAGATTGATAATTACTTGCCTGCAATAAAGGAAGTTATTGATTCCGGAGGATTTGTTGTTGTAATTGGCGATAATTCAAAAGCAAAATATTTGCCCGAGCTTGAAGGATTGATTAATTACTCAAGCATGAAGTTTAGGAGTTCAATTTTAGATACGTATTTTTTGGCAGAAAATGAATTTCTGATTGCCACGACATCCGGTCCAATGAATGTGCCAATAACTTTTGGAAAGCGTATTCTTGCAACCAACGCTCCAGATATAGGTAAATTCGTCTATTATCCTGGTTCTATAATGATTCCAAAATTAGTAACTAAAGATGGAAATGTTTTGAGTTTTAAAGAGATGTTAAATTCAAAAGCAGGTTGGAGCGATTCTTACATTGGCCCTAATCTTTGCTGGCGCGATAACTCTGAAGATGAAATCAAAGAAGCCGTTAGAGAAATGATTTCGGCTGATAAAGAATACTTTACGAACGAAATAAATAATGTTCAAAAATTTAATTCAATTTTTCATGATTACTCTGATGGTCCTTCAACAACAATCAGTAGGTATTTCTTAAACAAATGGCAAAAACTTTTATGACCAATCGTTTTTATAGCGCCTCAACTTATACATATTCCGATCTGAAATTAATTCCCTAACCAACTCATCATTAAATTTATCAAATTTTGTACTAAAGTTTCTCCCACTTACTACATCATGTTTCTGATCGATAATCCAGTTACAAGATTTAACTACTTCATATATAGGAACACATTCATTCCCAGCTAACATCTGAATAGTTTTTTCATAATTATCTTCACTTTTATTACCAAAATCAAGAATTGTTGGTTGATGAATTTTTGTTTTTACCCAACCCGGTCCAACTATGCTGAATTTTACATCAGGTATTTCTGTACTTAATAGTTCGCACATTTTAATCAAGCCAATTTTTGAGATTGTATAAGCTGAATAGTTACTCACACTATTATTTGTCCCTCCACCTGCAAAGAAAAGTACAGTTGGACCACTTTCTGTTTTTTTAGATTTCATTGGAAGGAGCAAATGAACAATCTTTAATTGATCTAAAAAATTAACTTTTATCCCATCTAACCAATCTGAAAAAACAATATTTTGAAAGTTACCTATTGGCTCTTGTCTACCACTAGCTATCACCAATACACTCCATTTACCCAATTTATTAACTAATTTAAACAACTTATCAAAATCTTTTCTACGATCAAAGTTTAATTTAATTAAAGTTAGATTAGGATATTTTAAAAGCTCATCTAAATTCTTATTCCAGTTTCGGTAAGTACCAATAAGCTTGTCACCATTTTTTAACCAATTAGTAGCTAATTCACAAGCAATATCACTTGAAATACTTACAATTATTTTATGTTCAACATTCATATTTATATTTTAGGATTTATTGATACAGTCCAAATATAATGTGCCATTTTAGAATATCCTGTGTGTATTACTTCATCATTCATTGCGAATAGAAAAGTGTGTTGAAAATAATTGCGCATCAAACTAGCCAATGTTTCCTGGCTCTTTAAGTTTATATGCTGTGCTGCGGATTGAGGGCTAGCCCATTCACTTGCATATATATTTGGTGTACCCGTAATCAAAATACCGTCATTTGTTAAAGAATCGCAAATATTTTGCATAAACTGATCTTCAAGTTTAGGCTCAACATGCTCGATAACATCAACCATAAATGCTGCTTCAAATTTTCCAGAGTTTAAATAAGGACTTTTATTTATGTCATGATTAATAAATTTTACTTTGTCTGACAAAAAGGAATATCGGGTAGAATTTCCATCTATATTTCGTTGATCCCAATCTATGCAATGAATCGTTTTTACAGATGGAATTGAAGCTATTATTGGTGATCCAACACCGTCGCCACAGCCTATCTCTAAAATTGTTGATTTCTCGGCAAGCATCTTCGAAACAAATTTGTACCTCGCCAACACAAAACTAACATGTTTAGGATCCGACAAGAAAGAAAAAGAAGTCCATGGTCCGAGTGTTATTAATTTTGCATCAAATTGATCTTTTGTTGCGTCACTATGGAGCTGCCAAGCACTCTTATCCACTTTAATTCTCCTTATTTCTAAATTATTTCGTATATTTCCATTTTGGATCAGCAAGTAATTTTTCTAACTCTCCTTCATTTAGATTATAAAAGTTTTCTTCAGAAGGAAACTTCTTCATACGAACCTCATTGGCATATTCCTTTAATGCACCCTCGATTAAAACCCCTGCTTCACAATAGCGCTTAACAAATTTCGATTTAAATTCAAAGAACATGCCAATAAGATCATGCATGATTACTAACTGCCCATCAACTTTATCTCCAGCACCAATCCCATATACTGGAATATCAAGATTTTCAGTGATTAAAGCTGCAGCTTCACGTGGCATTGCCTCCAGAAACATAAATTTACATCCAGCATCTTGAAGCTTTAAGGCATCCTCCAATATCAACTTTGCGGAATCTAAAGTTTTACCTTGAACGGTATAACCTCCCATTAGAGCCCGGGTTTGAGGCGTAAGACCTAAGTGACCCATAACAATAATTCCAGAATCTGATATTGCTTTTATTCGCGAATACATGTTTCCCTCAACTTTAACGGCGTCACACCCACCTTCTTGCAAAAATCTTCCTGCATTTCTAATTGCAGTTTCATCCGAAGGTTGATAAGACATAAATGGCATATCACCAATCTGGAAAGCGTACTTATTCGCCCTCCAAACACCTCTGCAGTGAGCAATCATGTCATCCATAGTTACAGCGATGGTATTTTTATAACCTAATACAGTCATACCCAGCGAATCCCCGACCAAAATAAAATCAACATTGGCTTTGTCAGCTAAAATGGCTTCCGGATATGTATACGCCGTAACTCCAACTGCTGGAATACCTTCACTTTTCAAACGCTGTAAAGTCCTAATGGAAACCTTTTGCCTTTCTTGCTCAGTCATTTAATCCTCCAGTATTTTAAGTGAGAACAGTACCCTATCTTAATTTGGTGAATATTTTGGTTTTTGAATTGAATCGTCTAAGTTAGTCAAATTACCACCAAATTTGAGCATGGGAAAAATTTTTTGTTCGGGATTTATCATTACATCATAGATAACTGGCTTATTAGAGACAGGGTTAACTTTTTCAATAACTTGATTTATATGACTAATTTTTTCATATGCGATCCCAAAACTATCTGCAATTAATTCGAAATTTGGGAAAAATAAACCTGTTTCATGATCAACACCTATTTGATTTCCATTCAACCAAGTATCAATGGTCTGTTTTTGAATCCCATGGCCTCTATTATTAAAAATATAAATATTCATAGGCAGAGTATGTCTAGCAACTGTCCCTAATTCTTGCAGACACATCATCAATCCGCCATCCCCAATTATGCAATTAATTGTCTTTTCGGGATTTGCAAAAGCGGCACCAATTGCGGCGGGTAGAGAGAACCCCATAGGGGAATGATTCCATGATGAAATCAGTCTTTGGTTATTCTTAATCTTAAATCCTTGCATTGTCCAGCATAGATTACCACCCGCGTCAGTAAAGATAATTGAGTTTTCAGGAAGTAAATCAGACAGTAGGTCAATAAATTGATACGCACTAACTTCGTTTTTATCGCGTATATGTTCGGATATTATTGAAAAATCAGATTTAATTTTTGCTAACCAATTGTGCCATTGAGAATTTTTATACTTTTTAAGCTTGACATTATTTATAAAATCATTCACATCAAGATTTATAGGCCAGTCCAATTCGAAATCAGTACTTTGAAATTTATTCAATTCTAATTGATCTATATCTACCAAAACCTTAAATGCATTTGCCGCAAAATCACCTATTTTACCTCCGACTTGCATTTGATTCAATCTACAACCTAACACAATTACTAAATCACTTTCTGAGATTGCCCAATTACCATAACGTGGGCCACACACACCAAAAGTTCCCACGTTTAAAAAATTATTCTCAGATATTAAATCTTTTGCACCCCAAGTAGTAACAAAAGGGACATGAAGTTCATTTATAAAGTTTTCAATTAAGTGAGCGGAATTGCTAATCCTTATACCTGCACCAAGAATTAATAAAGGCTTTTCGCTTTTATCCAATAAAAAATTTAATTTCTTAGTAATGCTTTCAAATTCCTGGCCCTTAACATTAAAACCTATTTCCGGCTGAAAGCTGTTTAAACTATCTGGGTTTATTTCAACTCGTTGCAAATCGTCAGGTAAGTCAACTAATACTGGCCCAGGCCGCCCAGATCGAGCAATATATAAAGCTTTACCTAACTCAAACTTTATGTCCTCCGCTCTGGTTATTTTAACTGCGTATTTAGTAATCGGTTTAAATATTTCAACTACATCAGTCTCTTGAAAACCATATTGCCTCATATTTTTGTTTTGTTTTTCTCTGAATGTGGCTACCTGCCCGGTAATGCAAATTAGTGGTACAGAATCAAAATATGCGTTACTTACCCCAGTAACTAAATTAGTTGCACCTGGTCCACTTGTTGCTACACACAATCCAATTTTTGAGTGTGAAAATCTTGAAAAAGAATCTGCTCCAGTAGCCGCAGATTCTTCATGTTGAGAGCAGACAATCCTTATGTTTGGATTTTTCTGTATAGAATCAATTAAATGTAAAACTGCGCCACCAGACACCATAAAGCAAACTTCAACTCCATTTATTTCAAGGTATTCTGCAACAAAATCGCTTAATTTCATACTATAATTTAATCACGAATCTTAACAATGTCAAAGATATATGGTTATGGGAGCACCCACACGATGGATTTAAAAAGCTTAATCACAAGTTATTTTTCACAGGCACAATCAAATTTTATTAATCTAGATATAGAAAAAATAGAAAAACTTGTTGTTGCAATTGAAGTGATAAGAAAAAGTAAAAGTACTGTTTTTGTTGCGGGCAACGGCGGAAGTGCCTCTACAGCATCACATTTTGCTACAGATATTGGAATCGGTTCTTTAAATAGAGCTAACCCAGTTCGATCTGTAAGTTTGTGCGATAACACTGCAGCGATAACCGCGATTGCAAATGATATGAATTATTCTTCGATTTTTGCGCAACAGTTGAAATTATTAGGGAAACAAGGAGATTTATTGATAGTCATTTCCGCCTCTGGTAATTCAGATAATTTAATAAAAGCGGTAGAGGTAGCCTCTGCGCTTGGGATGGAATCACATTCATTAACTGGATTTGATGGTGGCAAGCTTAAGCAATTAACTCTTGGGCGGAATGTCCACGTAGAAACACCAAAAGGTGCATATGGATTAGTTGAGGATGCGCATTTAGCAATCTGCCACGTTATTACAGAGTGTATTCGTTCAGTAAAATAATGGTTACACCATCTCCAATTCTAGTTTTAGCTTCAAACTCTTTTTCTGGATCTAGTTTTGTTGATCATCTACTCACTGCAGGTTATAAGGTAATCGGGGTAAGTCGCTCTGTTGAGGTGCCAACTGTTTTTGCATTATATAAAAACAATAAAAATTATAAGAACTTTACTTTTCACCAGGTAGATCTAAATAATGGTTTAAATACTATTGCTGAGATTGTTAGTAAAAACCAGGTTGAATTTATTTTTAATTTTGCAGCACAAAGCATGGTTGCTCAAAGTTGGGATTCTCCTGAAGATTGGTATCAAACGAATGTAGTTAGTCTTTCACTGCTTGGAAATTTATTGATAAAAGAAAAATCAATCAAGAAATTTGTTCACTTTACAACTCCAGAGGTGTATGGATCTACAAGTGGATGGCTGAAAGAGTCATTTAACTTTGCGCCAAGCACGCCTTATGCAATTTCTCGAGCTGCAGGAGATTGGCACTTAAAGGCACTTTTTGAAAATTATGGCTTTCCTGTGATTTTTACTAGAGCAGCAAATGTTTACGGACCAGGACAACAGCTTTATAGAATTATTCCAAAGACAATAATTTCAGCACTTACTGGTAAAAAGTTATCACTGCATGGTGGTGGAAAATCTATTCGATCTTTCATACACATGAACGATGTTTCAACAGCCCTAACAGCAATTATGAATAGTGGTGAGGTAGGGCAGTCTTACCATATTTCAACTAACGAAATGATTTCGATCTTTGATTTAGTTCAAGAGCTCGCCTCTTTATTGGGCGTGCAGGTTGATGAGTTAATTGAGCAGGGACCAGAACGGGCTGGCAAGGATTTTGCTTATCAACTCTCTTCAGAGAAGATTCGAAGTGAGTTAGGGTGGCGTGATGAAGTCACGTTAGGTAAGGGGCTGGAAGACACATTGGCTTGGGCTAAATCTAACTTAGATACGCTTATGACCCTTCCAGATACCTATGAGCATAAGAGGTAATAATGAGGATATTAGTAACTGGTGGTTGTGGATACGTTGGATCAGTTTTAGTACCTCAACTACTTAGCGATGGTCACAATGTCTTAGTCATTGATGATCAATGGTTTGGTAACTTTCTGCCCTCTCATCCAGAGTTAGCGATTAGTAAAAAGAGCATTAATCAAATAGATGATGCAGATTTGAATGGAATTGAAGCGGTAATTCATTTAGCAAATGTGGCAAATGATCCGAGTGTTGAACTAAACCCAACTTTTTCTTGGGAGGTAAATGTATTACACACAACACAGTTTTTAGAGTTATGTAAGCGTGCTAAATCAGTTAAAAAGTTTATGTTTGCAAGCTCTGGAAGTGTTTATGGCGTAAAATCTGAACCAAATGTAACTGAAGAATTATCTTTAGTTCCAATATCAGCTTACAATAAAACAAAGATGTCAGCAGAGCGTGTTTGCTTAAGTTACGCCGAGTACTTCGACGTGATTTGTGTAAGACCAGCAACAGTTTGTGGTGTTTCTCCACGAATGCGCTTTGATGTTGTAGTTAATATGTTTGTATTACAAGCATTTACCAAAGGTAAAATCACTGTGCTTGGTGGTGAGCAAGTTCGTCCAAATATTCACATCGATGATATGGCCTGCGTCTACACACACTTTTTAGGTAAAAATGGATTAGGGTCGGGAATTTATAACGCTGGCTTTGAGAATATTTCTGTTATGGATATCGCAAAAATGGTCCAAGAGGTGTTTAAAGTTGAAATTGAGGTAAAGCCCTCTAATGATCCCAGGTCTTACCGACAAGATTCAACCAAACTTTTAGAGACTGGATTTGTTAGAAAGAAAAGTGTTTCTGATGCAATTAGTGAAATCGCTACCAAGCTAAAAAATGGCGATATCAAAGATGATGATCGCTGGCACACAGTTAAGTGGATGACTTCTCAAAAAATTGGCTTACTATGAAAACTTTAGGCCGTGAGATAGATATTTTAGCTAATTATCCAAAAGCTAAACGGGATCTAAATGCCAGGCTTGAGTCAAAATCTGAAGAGTTAAGAAAGATAGGACGCAAATTTGGCTTTGATTACTTTGATGGTGATCGTAATCATGGATACGGCGGTTTTTCATATAATCCAAAGTTCTGGCAGCCCGTAATTCCTACTATTATTGAAAATTACAAGATAGGCAATTCAAGCAATGTGTTAGATGTTGGATGCGCTAAAGGCTTTTTTCTTTATGATTTAAAACTTACATTTCCTGAAATTAGTATAACGGGGGTAGATATCTCAGATTATGCGGTTGAGAATTCCATCCCAGAGATTAAACCATATTTACAAGTTGGTAATGCTACTAAGTTACCTTTTGAGGATGATTGCTTTGATTTTGTAATTTCAATAAATACAATTCACAATTTAAACCGTCAAGATTGTGCTACTGCACTCCAAGAGATAGAAAGAGTTACTAAAGGTAACTCTTTTATTACTGTGGATGCATATAGAAATGATGAAGAAAAGGCAAGAATGCAGGCGTGGAACCTTACTGCGCTAACAATGATGTCAGTTGATGAATGGAAACAATTTTTTCTTGAGGTTGGCTATACCGGTGATTACTATTGGTTTATCCCATGAGTAAGGACTTAGATCGACTTCTCAAGTGTTTTGAGCTGGCAAGCAGGATCAGATCTGTTGAAGAGAATATTGCAAAAGAGTATGCAAACAATCAAATGCGCTGCCCAGTTCATCTTTCTATTGGGCAAGAAATTGTAAGCGCGGTCGTTGGTTTAAATCAGAGAATCCAAGATACAGCTGTTAGCTCTCACCGAGCCCACGCACATTATTTGGCTAAAGGTGGGGATTTATACAAAATGATTGCTGAGATTTATGGAAAAGTTACAGGCTGTTGCAAAGGCCGTGGAGGATCTATGCACCTAATCGATTTAGATGTGGGATTTCTTGGCTCTTCTGCAATTGTAGGCAACAGCATTCCTATTGGTGTTGGGGCTGGTTTTACTCATAAATTAAATAATTCTGATGCGCTCTCATTTGTGTTTCTTGGTGATGGTGCCATAGAGGAGGGATCCTTTTATGAGTCTGTTAATTTCTCAGCGGTACAAAAATTGCCAATTGTTTATATATGTGAAAATAATTTTTACTCTGTGTATACAGGATTAAATATGCGCCAACCTGCGACTAGAAATATCTATGAAATGGTGGGTGGGATGGGTATCAATGCGGTTAAAATTGAAACCTCAGATGTTATAAATTGTTTGAAGTTGACCACTGAGGTAATTAATCAGGCAAGGCTGGAAAGAAAGCCAGTGTTTATTGAATACGATACCTATCGCTGGCTTGAACATTGCGGACCAAATGATGATGATTCACTGGGTTATCGACCTGCCGGTGAGTTGAGTAAGTGGAAGAGTGAAGATTCGATATCTAAGCTGGAAAATGTCTTAACATCAGATTTTGGAGTTTCCGATTCATCAATAAAGGAAATTCTAAAGAAAATATCAGAGGAAGTTTTACTTGCTTTTAATCAAGCGAAAATAGATGAATTTCCAACATTAGAGCAATCAGTCACGGATGTATATGCTAGATAAAAAAAATAGCAAAACAGATTTTGCCCAGCAAATTAAAGAGGGGTTAGATGAAGTACTAGCTTCTGATCCAAGTACATTAATTATGGGACTTGGAGTTACTGATCCAAAGGGTGTTTTTGGCACCACTTTAGGTTTAAGTGATAAGTATGGGCCAAATAGAGTTATTGAGACACCTACTTCAGAAAATGCAATTACTGGTATAGGTGTTGGACTTGCGATTACTGGTTATAGACCGATCATGGTTCATCAAAGACTTGATTTTTTCCTTTTAGCAATGGACCAATTAGTTAATAGTGCGGCTAAATGGCATTACATGTTTGGTGGTCAACAGAGCGTGCCAATCACAATACGTTTAATTACAGGCAGAGGATGGGGTCAAGGACCAACCCATTCTCAAAATCTTCACTCATGGTTTACTCATATTCCTGGGTTGAAAGTGGTGATGCCATCACTTGCAAGTGATGTTAAAAGTCTATTAATTGCTTCGATTAAAGATCCTAATCCAGTAATTTTTATTGAGGATAGGTGGTGCCATGTTCAAAAAATTGATAGATCTTCAATAGTAAACAATAGTGCTAGCGAAATTGGTAAATCCGAAGTTATAGAGCACGGTGAAGACTTAACAATTGTTGCTGCTGGTTTTTCAACAATTCAATCTCTTAGAGCGGTTAAGCTGTTAAGGAAATTTAATATAAATATTGACTTAATTGACTTAAAAACACTCAAGCCACTTGATACCGATACTATTTTTAGGTCTGTTAACAAAACTGGCAAATTATTGGTAGTTGATTCTGGTCCACAGATTTCATCATTTGCTTCTGAGATAGTTTCACAAGTTTGCCGCAGTAATTTTCAAAATTTAAAGTCCGCTCCTGAAATTATAACTGCGCCAGATATTCCAGAGCCAACAAGTTATGGAGTAACGGATAAATTTAAATTTAATTCAAAAGATATAGCAATTAAAGTATTAGAAATGTTAGGCAAAGAAATATATAATTTTGATTTAACCGAGTTAGTAGATTCTCAATATGATGTACCGAACTCAAGCTTCACCGGCCCCTTCTAAATATGAGTTCTACCCTACCACACCGGGCTCTTTTTTTAGATAGGGATGGGGTAATAAATATTGATAATGGATATATAAATAATATTTCTGGAATTGTATTTAACGATGAAATTTTTGAGATTAGTCGTTTTTTTAAACAAAAAGATTACAAGTTAGTTATTGTCACTAATCAAAGTGGTATCGGGCGCGGACTAATCACAATGGATCAATACAATGAGATTACTTCATTTATCCTAGAAAGATTTAATACTGAAAATTGTCCAGTTGATTTAATTTTAATGGCAAGTGTTAGCCCAGATAATTTAACAGCATCACCAGAAGAGAAATTTCTACGTAAACCAAATCCAGGATTGATATTAAATGCCAAATCCGCTCTTGATTTAGATTTATCAAATTCTCTTCTAATTGGCGATAATTTATCGGATATGCAGGCTGGAGAGGCTGCAGGTATTTCAAAATTGTACTTAATTAACAATCCGACCGTAACTTCAGAGCACTTTGAGTCCTATATAAATCTCAAAGATTGCCTAGTAAGATTAAGAAATGTATACAGTTCCTAATTTAGTGAGAGCTATGAATTTATCTTGAAAAAAACTTTTAGAGCAGCAGTTTTAGTAGATACCAATAAACCTTTAGAAATTCTTGAGTTGGAATTTCCCAAACTAGTTGAAGGTCAGATTTTAGTTCAGAACAGATACTCTGGAATTTGTCGCAGCCAACTTATGGAGGTAAGTGGACAAAGAGGTAAGGATCCATGGATTCCGCACTTACTTGGACATGAAGGTTATGGATTAGTTAAAGAAGTTGGGCCAGCTGTAACCAAAGTTATACCAGGCGATAAAGTTATTGTTAGCTGGATAGACGGAATCGGAATTAAATCGAAAAATCCGATCTTTAACTCAGTTAACGGCAGGGAGATAAATTCTGGGCCTGCGACTACATTCAGCGAGTACTCAGTTGTTTCAGAGAATAAAGTTTATATTGCACCATCAGGTTTTTCAGAAGAATTTATTCCTCAATTCGGCTGCGCACTTCTTACTGGTGGAGGAATGGTTTTATCAAACCTACAAACAAGAGATAATGATAGGTCGCAATCTACTCTGGTTCTAGGATTTGGTGGAGTTGGAACAGCAGCAGCATTAATGCTTAAATCAATGCAACATTCTGAAGTTGTAATCATTGAAGAATCAGATTCAAGGCGGGAAGCCGCTAAGAAACTTGGGTTCAATCGAGTATTTAGTAATTTACTCGAGTATAAAAAAACAAACCCAAGTGATCTTTTTGATTATTGTTTTGAAGCAGCTGGATCAGTTAAATCAATACAGGAGGGGTTTGCCAGTATCAAAGATAATGGAATCTTGGTTTTTGCATCTCACCCAAGAAATGGAGATCTAATAACACTTGATCCACATGAATTAATAAGGGGAAAAACTATAAAAGGTACTTGGGGTGGCAATTTCCCCCCAGATCAAGCAATTATAGAAATTGGAAACCGGTTGATAATATTGGATATAGACATAAATTCTATGCTTGGACCGAAATTTACTTTAGATAAAGTCAATCAAGGGTTATCATATTTGCAATCAGGGGGTCCAGGAAAACCCCTAATCGACTTTGGAGATTTTAATTGACAGCAAATAAAGCTAAAAAAGTATTTGTATCTGGAAAATTTGCAGTCATTCACTCTGGACACATACGACTATTTATGTTTGCAAAAACAATTGGAATTAACCTGATAGTGGCTTTGGATACAGAAGGATTAGACGAGGCAGAAATAGAATGGCGTACTAGCTTTTTAAAAAACCAAGAATTTGTAGATGAAGTTGTGTTATTTAATGCAGATATAGAGAAAACAATTCTTCAAATTAAACCAGATATTATAATTAAAGGAAGTGAATTTTCTTCCCGGAATAATATCGAAAAGGAAATAGTTTCAACTTATGGTGGGGAACTAATCTTTAGTTCTGGAAGTACTTTTTTCTCTGAAAGAGATTTACTCAATAGTGATGAAATTATTTCAGTTGACTACAGTGAGAAGATACCAAAAGACTTTCTTAAGAGAAATGGCATCTCTTTAAGTGATATTTCGGAGCAAATACTAAAATTTAATAATATCAAGGTGTGTGTTATTGGGGACGTGATAATTGATGAATACATCAATTGTCATCCATTAGGTATGTCTCGAGAAGAACCAAACATAGTAGTTACACCAATAGATAGACAAAAATTTTTGGGTGGGGCAGGAATTGTCGCGGCCCATACAGTTGGCTTAGGAGCAACGACGAAACTAATTACAATCACAGGTAAAGATGAGGCAGGATCATGGGCCGTAACGAAAGCTGCTGAGTACGGGATAACCATCAAATCAATCGAAGACAAAACCAGGCCAACAAATTTAAAGCAGAGGTATAAAGCAGGCTTACAAACCTTACTGAAGATTAGTCATTTAGGTCAGGATGTGGTTTCAGATACTATTCAAAATCAAATTATAAATGAATTTGAAAAAATTGCTTCGGATATTGATTTATTGATTTTGAGTGATTTTTCATATGGGGTATTAACTAAAGAAGTTACAACTGAGTTAATTAAAATTGCAAAATTAAATGGACTAGTAATAGCTGCTGATAGCCAAACCTCTTCTCAATTAGGTGATTTAAGTCAGTTTGCAAATGTGGATCTAATAACTCCAACAGAAACGGAAGCCCGCCTGGAGTTAAAGGATCAAAAAAGCGGCTTAGCGGTTATTGCGGATAAATTAAGAAGTAAAATAAATTCACAGTCAATCATAATAAAACTTGGGCCAGATGGTCTTGTGATCAACGGGGTCAAGTCCGACGGAACCCTATTGAGTTTAGATGCTTTACCTTCTTTTAACCAAAACCCAATTGATGTATCTGGAGCCGGGGATTCATTACTAGCAGCAGCTTCATTGGCAATTACAATTGAAAATAATTTGGCAAAGGCATCATTAATTGGTTCTCTCGCCGCTGCAATTCAAATTGGACGAGTAGGAAACATACCAATCGAAAAAGAAAAAATTATTTCACTTATACAAAAATGAAAGCTTTAGTATTGGCAGCTGGCCGTGGAAGTAGGCTCGGAAATATAACAGATAATTTACCTAAGCCGTTAGTTGAAGTAAAAAATAAACCAGTAATTGATTATTTAATTCGTAAATTAATTGATTTAAATGTGAGTGAAATATTTATTAACATGCATTATAAGCATGAGTTACTTGAAAAGTTTATACTCGATTCTAATTATAGAACCAAAATTACCTTAATCTATGAACCTAAACTCCTAGGTACCGCAGGTACACTTAAAAGTTTAATTGATGAGCTATCTACTGAAGATTTTATCGTAATGCATGCAGATAACTACTTTCAGGATGATTTAAAAATACTAAAGCAAAAACACTTAGCCACTAATTCAGATTGTCTAATCACTCTTGGAACATTTTTGGTCCTAAACCCTGAAAAATTTGGGACATTTGAATTAAGTGATGATCACGATGTGATAAAGTTTTTTGAAAAACAGAAGGACTCGCCTTCAAAGATTGCCAATTCAGCCATATATTTCATGAAGCCTGAGATTAAGGAAGTAGTTAACACATTAAATGAATATGAGAACGACATTAGTTTACATGTCATTCCTAAGCTCTTAGGCAAAATTAAGGCTTTTGAACTTACAGGTTATTTTTATGATATCGGGACACCAGAAAATTTGTTACTTGCAAATGAATAATTATTGATTAAAAATTTTTAAAACAAGCCCTATTTATTTCTTAAAACAATACATTTGTATAGTTGGGGAAATTTCACCATTCATAATTTTGGATAGTCTATTTTTATCAAGCAAAGCGAAATCTTCACACCATGTGTATGACAAATATCCATATTCATGCATGAGTTGGAATGTATCTAGAAAAGTAGGATTTAAATTATTACCGCTAGGTACATGCTCTGACAAACTGATCTCAACGAGTATCTCTGAATTGCTTTGCAAAAACTTCTTGCCACTGGCTAAAACATCAAGTTCAGCTCCTTCAACATCAATAATTAGTAAAGTATTCTTAAACTGACTATTAAATAAATTATCTAGCTTAATGCAATCGATGTCTTGTTTGCGTCTTGAGTATCCACCCGCCCATCCTTTAAGTGATGAGATCCCTGTACCAAAACCATACAAAGTTATTTTAGTGTTCACATTACTAATAGCTACATTATGTAAATTAACATTAAAGTTATTCCAAGTAATGTTTTTTTTAAGTTGAAGAAAATTAAAGTAGTCAGGTTCGATTGCATCTATTCGACCAGTAAAATTAAGACTTCGTAGAAATAACGGCCAGTAGCCTATATTGGCCCCCACATTAATTATCCGATCAAATTTCATGTAGTTTGCTTTGAGATAAGTAGCAATCTCAACTTCATATTCACCTCGAGCTTGCTTATCATTACCGTTCACATAAAATCCCAAACTGTTAACTTTTGGGATTTTTACTGCCACTAAATATGCTCTAACAAAACGCAAAAAGTCAGAAAAAAAAGGAATATTTCTTAGGCGTCTATGCACAGATATGAGTATAGATTATCATTGGTTAAGAACTCATGTTTATACCGTGAATAAACATAGCAATTTAGATAGAATACATAATATGAAATTGACTAGCTTTAGAAGTAATGAATTAACTCGTTATATGAAATTTTCAGTTATAGGCCGGTCGATGCTTCTTTTAAATAAAAAAGATAGAGTCAAAATCTTTGCCGTGGTGGTAATTCAAATATTTTTTGGTTTATTAGATTTAGTCTCTGTAATCATTATTGGCTTACTTGGAGCACTCGCAATTAGTGGAGTAAAGTCACAGGAACCACCTGAAAGGGCACAGAGCGTCCTTGAATTTCTCAATTTATCTGATAATACTTTTCAATATCAATTTGCCATACTTGGAATTATTGCTGCTGGTTTTTTGATATTAAAGACAATTCTATCAATGTATTTAACCAAAAAAACTCTTCGCTTTCTAGCTCACAAAGCAGCCACTATGTCTTCAGAGTTTTTCTCAAGAATGCTTAATCAAGATCTATTGCACTTACAGGCAAAGACTCACCAAGAGAGATTATTTAGTGTGACAGAAGGAATTAGAATTATAACTGTCAATATTATTGGAAACCTAATTCTGTTGACATCCGACATTTTACTTTTAATCGTAATGTTTAGTGGACTTATACTACTAGACACATATGTAGCATTAGTAACTTTATTTGGCTTCGGTGTTTTAGCACTAGTTTTGTATAAACGAATGAGTATAAAAGCACAGCATTTAGGGGAGATAAATACCGCAATAACAATAAAAAGTAATGAGTTAATTCTTGAGGCGTTTAATACCTTTCGAGAGAATCTAGTAAGAAACAGAAGATTTTTTTATACGACAAAAGTGGGTAAATCTAGGGAGGAGATAGCAAACTTTCAGGCTGAACTTGCATTTATGCCGAATCTAAGTAAGTACATTATTGAAACTGCTATGGTTTTAGGTGGTGTAATTTTATGTGCAATTATGTTCTTAACAAAAGACGCTGTTCAGGCATTTTCATCTCTGGCACTTTTTCTTGGTGCGGTTTCAAGAATTGTTCCAGCTATATTAAGGATTCAACAAGGATCAATATCTATTAAATCTGGAATAGGTTCTGCAGGTTCTACATTAGATTTGATTGAAAATTTGATGCAGACGTCAAAAGTTAAAGAAAGCTTTAATGTAAGCGATTTAGAATATAAAGGTTTTGACTCAACAGTTGTTATTGAAAATTTATCTTTAATTTATCCGGAAAAAAGTCAGGAAGCGTTAAGTGGCATAAATTTGATCCTTAAAACTGGCACCAGTACAGCAATTGTAGGGCCGTCCGGCGCTGGCAAAACCTCTCTAGTCGATGTAATTTTAGGAATAATTAATCCAACAAGTGGTCAAGTAAAAATATCAGGAGTAAATCCACTAGGTGCAATAGAAAAGTGGCCCGGAGCGGTTGGCTATGTTCCTCAAAATACTATAATTTCACAAGGAAGTATTAAAAGTAATATCACCCTTGGTTACCCAGAACAAACATTCAGTGATCAATTAATCTGGGAAGTAGTTGAAATAGCTCAATTAAAAGATTTCGTTTTAAGTTTACCTAATGGGCTAGACACAGTTGTAGGCGAAATGGGACAAAAAATAAGCGGTGGGCAGCGCCAGCGACTTGGAATTGCAAGAGCACTTATAACGAAACCTAAACTTTTAATCTTGGATGAAGCCACCTCATCTTTAGATTCTCAAGTTGAAAATTCAATAACCGAATCCATCAATTCATTATCAGGGAACTTAACTACAATTGTGATTGCTCACAGGTTATCCACGGTCAGAAACTCAGATCTTGTAGTGTTTCTTGAGGACGGGAAAGTGTTATCGATGGGAAGTTTTGAACATGTGAAGAGTTCAGTTCCAAATTTTGCTTTGCAAGCAAAACTTATGGGGCTTTAAATTCATGAGATCTCGTAATTTTTTGTATATATTGCGTCAATTCGGATTTGATCCAATCAAATCCAGTAATTCATTTTTATACCTATTTAAGTATTTAGGATCTTCGATTAAATTCAGAAAAAGTCTCCGGGGCAAAAAATTCTTATATGTCCCATCACTTAATGATTTTTCCTCTAAAGCAGGTTCTGCAGATGGCCATTATTTTTGGCAGGATTTAATTTGTTCGAAATGGATTTACAATGCCTCCGCAAAAGAACATTTAGATATTGGATCTAGAGTAGACGGGTTTATTTCAAGCGTACTTGTGTTTTGCAAGGTGACTCTGATCGATATCAGACCACTTAATATTAAAATTGACGGGTTAAGTTATATCAATGCGGATATTCAAAGTGGCTTACCAGCCCAAGCTGCTGCGTTTGATTCTGTATCTAGCCTTCATTGTATTGAGCATTTTGGCCTTGGTAGATACAACGATCCATTAAGTTTAACTGGTCATGAAATCGGTTTGCTTAACATATCTAAACTTGTATCAAATGGTGGAATTCTATACGTCAGCTTTCCTATTGGTGAAGAGGCTATTGAGTTTAATTCCCAGAGGATCATTGACCCACTATGGCCAGAAAAAATACTTAAGAATTTTAAGCTAGAGGAATTTGTATTGATTCCATGGAAAGGAGCACCAAAGTTTGGACTCAACCCAAAGGATGTAGATAAAAAAGTATGGGGTCAAGCTGGTCTCTATAAATTTAGAAGAGTTGACTCCTGATTTTTCGCGTTTTGTAATTGTTCATTAATCCAATCATATAAACGTGATATTCCATCAGTTAAACTCATCTTGTAATCCCAGTTAAGGTTATTACGTATTAATGTGTTATCAGAATTTCTTCCTCGTACGCCAAGAGGAGCATCTAGTTTGTGCTTTTTTGTAATATTTTTGCCAGCAATTTTTGAAATAATTTCCACCAATTGATTAATAGTTACCATTTCTTCTGAACCTATATTTACTGGCCCAATAAAATCAGAAATCATTAGTCTTCTAGTTGCTTCTATACACTCATCAATATATAAAAAAGATCTAGTTTGTAATCCATCTCCCCAAACTTCAATCTCACCAGAGCTTCCCTCTATATCTGCAATCTTTCTACAAATTGCTGCAGGTGCTTTCTCTCGCCCTCCATGCCAAGTTCCTTCCGGACCATAAATATTATGGTAGCGAGCGATTGCTATCGGAGTTTTATAGTTACGGTGGTATGAAAGGAATAATCTTTCGCTAAACAATTTTTCCCATCCATACTCTGAATCTGGCGCCGCAGGATAAGCTGAACTTTCCGAGCAGTTTGGGTTATCTGGATCCAATTGGTTGTACTCAGGGTAGATACATGCGCTACTTGAGTACAGTATTTTTGTTTTACTATTACTCTTTACAAGTTGATCAAGTACATTTAAATTAATTGTCGCCGAATTATGCATAATATCTGCATCATTCTCCCCAGTAAAAATAAAAGCCGCACCACCCATATCAGCGGCAAACTGATAAATTTCGTCAAATTTTTCTCCCTCAAAATCTGATAGTGCTTTAGTGACATTCTCTCTTATCCTTAAATCTGCAATTAAAAAATCATCCGCCTCAGTGGCACTAAATTCTGGATACTTTAGATCAACACCTCTTACTTTATATCCCTCTAACTTAAGACGTCGCACCATGTGGCTGCCAATGAATCCACCAGCTCCTAACACAAGAGCGCTTTTCATATAATTCTCCATTTGCTATTTACGCGGATATTCAAGTATACAGATAAAAGTCATCTATTATTTATCTATGAGTAGAAAAACTAAGCAAAAAGTGGAAATTGAACTTGTCGGTGGGTTAGGAAACCAATTGTTTGGATATTTCGCTGGCGCTTATTATGCTCAAAAATTTAATAAGCGCTTAATTATTGACTTGACTCAAGTTCCTTTGGGGCTAACGAATCATGGTTCAGAGCTAACTTCATTTAAGTTCAGCAAATCATATGAATTAATAAGATCAAAACCAAGGGGATTTGCCAGATTATTTAAGAGAGTTTTTGATAAATTATCTATCAAGTTTAAATTCATTAAATATTTCAGGTATAAACTATTGGGTGTTTATCAATCCAAAGAGGTGGGCTTTGATAGCTTTTTAGAAAAGCAAAGTGAAATATCTCGAATACAGGGTTATTATCAAACTTGGAAGTATGTAGATAACCTACAAGAACTAGAGACTGATACATCACTTGAAATAATAAATCCTTCAAATTGGTTTCTTGAATTACAAAATGAAATTAATAAAGTAAAACCAATTGCGATTCATGTTAGAAGGGGAGACTATAAAAATCCAGACAGTCCGGTAGGCCTTCTTTCTAGGACTTACTACAAAGATGCGATAGAACAAGTTTATAGTAGGTATGAAAATAGCAACTTTTGGATTTTTTCAGATGACATAGACGATTCACACAATTTACTAGATGGTCTTGTTCCAAAAAACAGTAATTGGGTCAGTCCACCTGAAGGCTCAGATCCAGCAGAATCGCTAGTGTTAATGAGTTTATCAAAAGTCATAATCATTGCTAATTCTTCGTTTTCTTGGTGGGCAGCAAAAACAGGAGTAAAAAAAGAACTGGTGATTGCACCAAGTCCATGGTTTAAAACATTAGAGTCTCCAACTTATTTAATTCCGAATTCATGGTATCAAATAAAAAGTAGCTGGATGTGAGTATGGAGAGTGATTCCATGGAGGACTTAAGTTTATCTGTCGTTATTCCTACCACTGGTAACGAGAACATGGATTTTTTACTTAGATCAATACATGCTGATTCGACTTTAAGAAATCATGAAGTCATAGTTGTTGGAGCCGCTGAAGCTTTAGGTAAAATATCTAAGTTATTTTCTGAATACACATGCATTAAAAAAGTTGAACAGAATATTCCAAATGTTTCTCTTTCGAGGAATTTAGGAATCAGCCACGCGAAGTTAAGGTATGTTTCCTTGATAGATGATGATGATTTATGGCTAGATGAAAGAACTGGGAAACTGCTCCAAGCAATAAGTATTAATCCAAATTCTATAGTGTTTGGTTCGGCATTATTTGTAGACGAACGTAATAATAAAGTCCGGTACAAAATTTACCAACAGCAGGTAAATCGGTTAGATGTATTGAACCAATTTAATAGGCCATTTTTTTTGAAACAAAAATATTTTTTGCAAGTAGGAAATTGCGCATTTTCTAGGAATTTATCTATTCCAAAATTCAGAGAAGATTTACAATACTTGGAAGATCAAATCTGGATACTAGATGTGTTAAGTTTGGGCATAGGGATTAAACAAGTTAGCAACTTAACTATCAAATACAAATTTTCAAGAGATAGAGCCAATAAAAGATGGTCAATTACTAACGAAAAAAATATCTATAAAATACTAAATCAAGCGGTGCCAAAATATGGGAATAAGTACATATCGCGTACAAGCTTAAAATCACTAGCAATCTCTAGTGATAGAAAAAGATTTATGTCTGCAAAAATAGATTTGCTAGATAATTTTGATTTTGGTCCGATGGATAAATTAAGGCTTTTAATGCTTTCAATCATAAATATTATGGTAAATATCAAATAATAGTGTGTTACAATTTGTCTTAGGTTCAACTTCTGTAAATTGCGAGTCTTAATTTTGTTTCCATCGAGACACGCACACTCTCTCGATAGGTGTATATGTCATTTAAGGATTTAGGCGTTAACGCTGCGCTGATTAAAGCGCTGCATACAGCAGGAATTGAAAAACCTTTTCCAATTCAAAAAGCAACCTTGCCAGATGCAATTGCCGGTAAAGATATTTTAGGTAGAGGCCAAACAGGTTCTGGTAAAACACTTGCCTTTGGTTTAGCTCTTA
>Ga0208787_1000223_pt1 | contig 28673 bp, 24 predicted proteins | sample Wag4_2014_7_11_FD_187362 | JGI IMG/M metagenome (GOLD analysis project Ga0208787, IMG submission 187362) | Fresh water microbial communities from Ohio, USA - Utica-2 Time Series HT 2014_7_11 (SPAdes) (version 2) | ecosystem: Environmental > Aquatic > Freshwater > Water tank | place: USA: Ohio...
CAAGAAGACCGTATCCGTTTTAGTTAACTTGAGATCAATACGATTCGACAAAGAGGCAGTGTCCGTTTTAGTTAACTTGAGATCAATACGATTCGACAAAGAGGAAGTATCCGTTTTAGTTAATTTGGCATCGATCCGATTCGACAAAGAGGCAGTGTCCGTTTTAGTTAATTTGGCATCGATCCGATTCGACAAAGAGGCAGTGTCCGTTTTAGTTAACTTGAGATCAATACGATTCGACAAAGAGGAAGTATCCGTTTTAGTTAACTTGAGATCAATACGATTCGACAAAGAGGCAGTGTCCGTTTTAATTAATTTGAGATCAATACGATTCGACAAAGAGGCAGTGTCCGTTTTAGTTAATTTGAGATCAATACGATTCGACAAGGAGGCAGTGTCCGTTTTAGTTAATTTGGCATCGATCCGATTCGACAAAGAGGCAGTGTCCGTTTTAGTTAATTTGAGATCAATACGATTCGACAAGGAGGCAGTGTCCGTTTTAGTTAACTTGAGATCAATACGATTCGACAAAGAGGAAGTATCCGTGACATTCAGCTTCGTTGCCAATCTACTTGCCAGATTCAAAACCGAAGTATCCGTTTTCGAAGCATACAAAGCATACGGTACACTCATCAGTTCCTGCGTTCCTAATACAACATAGTTGCTTCCCCCACTGAAATCTGCTTCCAATTTGATGAAATGCGCCAGATTACCCCAATTAATGCTGTTAAATACTCCAGATACTAAGGTACCCATCCCAATTTGTAAACTGATTAATCCTGAGGCATCCGTTGTTTTGGCATGCGTTTCACTGTAATCTGATGATCCATTTATCGTTCCAGATAGTATAGTTATTTTTAAACTGACCGACCTATTTCCAACCACTTCTCCAGAACTATTCCTCAAAATAGACTGGAAATTAATTTTCTGCGGTGCCTGAGCAATGGCAAAAATTGGAAAAAAAACCATCATAATAATTCTCGCGTACATCATTTCTTCCTCTAGTTTTTCTAAGAATAAATGGTTTTATCACCTAATTTTCAAACTTTAGAACTCTGTAAATCCCAAATTTTAAACAAAAATATAAAAAAATATTATGTTTTTTATTAAAAAATTTTATAGTAACACTTTCACACGCTACTTCTTGAATTGCTTACAGGCATAAATTTCTTAGAGGACATGAATACATCATCTTTTTCAGACAGGTTTCTATGGTATAAATAGTGTCTTTTACCTTTGGAAGGATTGAAGGTAAATGGACATTTTTCGTGGAACCTAGTTTGAATAACAGATTTCAGGATTTCACTGTTTAACCATAACACCGTTGGTTTGCGTGGGGAGGTTATTATTAAATGGTGCTTTCATTCTCTGGCCTCTCGCCGATGTGTTAACGCATCTTTTTTTTCGCGACAGGTTTAAATTTAATAATTAACATGTTCCCTATTGGTCACAAATCCTGCAGCTTAATAAAAGGCAAAAATTACATCAATCTTTTTTGGTTTCAAATCAACAATCTAAAAGGAGTTTAATGTTTACTTTTCAGTTTTCAACAATCCTGCTTTAATAATTTATTGAACCATTATAACTTTTTGGAAATTACACATAACCCTATCTGACGTAAAACCCATGTTTTATGCTGAGGGCTTTATTGTCGTCTGTGATTTGCGTTTATTGAAGTATTCAATGATTTCTTCTCTTGTCATTTTGGATAACTTCTCGCTCAATTTGTCACGCTCTTGACGCATAAATTTCACAGCGTCAAATGTTTTTTCAGTTGTCTTCATATTTTTCAAATTCTCTTGGTGAACGTATTTCTATTTGTTTGTAACCATTTTTTATGTTGATAGCGTTATAACCCCTTATTCTTTCGATATTTACAATGTGCTTGAAGTTCCAACTAACTAAAAAGTCAGCTCGGTGTATGGTCGCTAAAGCAATGTGTAAACAGTCCGCATAACTTGTCTGACCAACTACTTTTTCGCTAATGTATTCCGTCGCCAGGTCAATTGCTTCGTCTGTTGTTTCAATAAACCTTGTAAGGTCTGCACTAAGACTTTTTACAAGTTCTTTTACTTTTCCAGGTGCATTTTCAAGTTCATCCTGTGTAACTATCGAGTGTAAAATAATGAACTCTCCTTCTTTGATTCTGTCAAACAGAGGAATAGTATGTTCTTTGAACTCTTCGTCAAAATATCCGCCGAAAACTGAAGTGTCTATATAAATTCTTTGCTTCACTTTATTTCTTGTCTTATCGCACTCAAAGATACTATTTTTAATGGTTCAATATGTCAGTTTCTTCTGAGGTCGTTTGGGTCTATATTGTATTTAGTACTTTAAAAACTATTTTAAATGGATAAGACCATTGAATAAGTGAGGAGACAATAACATTGGTATCAATGACGATTTTTTGCATTTCTAACAGATTTTATCTCTTCATTTATTTCATTCATTGTCATTGATGATAATCCATATTTTTCCGCTAAGGCAATACAATTATTCAAGTTATTTCGCATTACTTCCCTTTTTACCAACTCTGTAAACTCATGAAAGGTTATATTATCATTTTTGATACCTAAATGGTTAAACTCCATATCTGATATTGAAAAATTGAGTGTTCGCATATTCTTTATTTTTTATCTAAATATATGCATTATTTCAGATGCAGTCAAATTTTCATTTTTACTTGATGAATTTCTGGTATAAACCGAGTTTCTGCTTCTTTATTTAGCTTACCTGAAATCAACAAAAAAAACGGTAATTAAACCTAAAAAGTGGTTTTTAAGTCACTTGGGATTAGAAAATCTTTCATAATCCTTCTGACCTAATTTATCATAACATTCCCCTTCAAAATCCTGCAACAAATCCTGCAACACATAGAAAAGTGAAATGTCACCCCTAATCCTTAAATTCATAATTAAATGTATTTCAATTATTTAAATAGTATGATAGTGTAACACAAAAGTAAATAAATCTATTTTAATTTTATTTATTTTAAAGTTTAAAACATTGATTAACAATTATTTATAACTAAAATATAGATATTTTAGTACAATAATTCCACTATCATTGTGATCCAAAATTAACGATTGTTTCTACCCAAGATTAGTAAATCTCACCAAAATACAATTTTAACTTATTGGTTATTAATAGGTTAAAATTGTATTTTTTATATTATGTTTATATTTTTATACAACCCTGCCACAAATGTATTTTTGGTTGGGTTGAATCTGGTTATAAAAAACTTTTGGGGAAGAGGAGAAAGGGGAGATTTTTAGGGGGAAATTGGGTGTCATGGAGTGATTAAAACACTCTAATTAACTTTCCTCAAATTAAAAGGTAGTTTATATATTGATAGGTTATAACTTTTTTTGTACACTGGTAGTTCTTCTGCTAATCCCCTAATGATTTATTTTTGATGGTTATAAAACTAAAACGGACCCATTGGGGGGAATTCACTCCAACCCCCCTTTTTTCCACCCGCATTTGCCAACCCAGAAAATAGTCAAATAGACAAATAGTCAATCCCTGAGGCAACGGACGGAAGCACCAGTAGACTTGGGGTAGTTGCCCCTGAAAACAGAGCCATCAAAGACATTCAGGGTGCGGCCCAATGCTTGGGTGGGGGTGGTGTGCTCGGTAATGCTATAGAAGTAACAAATGCTTCTAATAGCGATGAAATTACCCGAGGCGGGATGGCGATAACCACCTGGGAGAGCGGAAAAGCCGCTTGTATTAGTTCCTGTCCAAAAGGAACCATCATTTTTTTTCATTAAAGTCCCTGCATTGGGGCTTTGAGTGCCAATAACTGTAGCACTAACAGTTTCTGTTGGGACTATAAATTGAATTAGTGTAGTCCACTCTCCATCTGTGGGAACATGCCAGCCAGCAGGGCACAATTTCCTTGAGTCAGAAGCAGCATACCAATTGTATAGAAATCCATAGTTCGTTGCATTCGCACCTGTACTTGATTGATTGCCATAAATTGCATAAGCCCCGGTTGTTACTGCCCATGTTCCTGAAGTTCCTGCCGAACCTCCACTAGCATTTAATGAAATCAATGTATTGTCATTATACTTAGTTACCTTTAAATTTTCCTTTGTCCAACACTGGGTGCCAATTAAAACCGTATTATAGGAGTTGCCATCAATGTCAGAAATAGTGCTTGTGCCGCAATTGAAAGATGGTGGCGGCGGAGGTGGGGGAATAATAATACACGGTACCCCAGTACAATTCTCCAAGGCAGCTTTCTTCCAGCGAACTTTAATCTCTTCCAGGTTGTAAGAAGCATTGCGTTGAATGCTTGTGACTTTCTTTATTTCATTACTATTTATTAGCTGTCCACTTAGGCTAATAGAAAGATAAATAAAAAAAATAGATAGATAGATAGATTTTCTCATTAATCTTATTTTATAAATAGTAATACTAACAAAGGTATTAATTTTAAATAAAAATTAAACATATCATTCTGAATATTCCAAAAAAAGGTTGTTAAACTTCTATTTACCCAAATTATGACCACTAAATTATCAAAAGTATGATTTCAGTATATAATGTGTTATTATTCAAATTAGATACACAGATATTGTTTTAATATTATTTATTAATAATATATAATTATAATAATTGATTATAGCCTCAAATGATATAGTACAAATTTTATAAATAGAATTGACTTTATGTTATATTTTTTTATTGTTATAACATACTATTTTTCTATAATCCTTTATTGGATAAGTGCTATTTCTACTTATGTTGGGGAATAGGATTTTTTATTGATTTAAGTTTCCAATAACCACTTGAATATACAATTCAATTCAACTATAGTTATGAAAAAGTCTGCTATCCCCATGATGATTTATTTTTGAAGTTTTAAAAACTAAAAATGACCCATTGGGTCAATTCCCCCTTACTCCCCTTTTATGCTACCAAGAATTTAATATAAAAATCTTATCCCTCACAATTTATCAGTTCATTACATTTGTCTCCAAAAATCTCTTCATAATATTATGAGATTGACCATCCCATGCTTTTCCCTCAAATATATTTTTGTGGTTGCAATATTTGAATGTCCAAGAATTATCCTGATATTATCTTCCGTTATTTGGTCATTTTTAAGAAGGTGGGACGCTAGTGTGTGTCTTGGTGTGTGTCCGGTCATTTTTGGTAAATTCAATATTTCACTTATCCTCATTAAAGAATTATTGTGTTTCGACCTGGTACTCTTTAATCTCGTTTCCTCTCGTAGATTAAAATATTGTATAAATTGGGAGACAAAAAATGATGAAAGTACTTTTAAATTCTTTAACTTAAGTTAACTTAAAATTTTATTTAAATTATTATAATTCAATATATTATATTAAAACCCTGGTATTAACAAGAATTTTAAAAACTATAGAAAATAATCCTGGTAGGTTCATAATAAGCTCCCTCAATCTTTTGATAATTAATCTCTTATTAGTTCTTCAATTCAAGTAGGATACCATTCAGGGGACTAAATCTCGTTAGATAGCATAAGTACGATGAGTGATTCCAGGTATTACTTGGAAGGGAGTTTTCATTTCTAAAGAACTTGTCACATTTAATTCATTTGGAGAAGCCCCTACCCATTCAGAGAGTTTTGAATTAATGATTAGCACTTTTTTGTTAAAATCAATTTCAAGATGAGAATAAATTGGATCCCTGTAAGGACAAGTATTTGAAATATTAGGATGTTGATCATGAATATTTTCATCATAGGACTGATGTGAATAGTTGGAACCTACCCAATAATAAGATGCGGAATTGATGTGTAAATAACTAATACCATTGATTTGAATTACACCATCTATATGAGAATGGCCGTTTAAGCATAGCAGAATATTTTCGGAGAATGGCTCTAATATCCTTCTTATTTCCGGTGCATTATCGATGTTACCCGGACCAGCTAAGGGTTGATGGCTAAAAATTAGAACTGGCTTATTCGCATTTTTTAATTCATTTTCAAGCCAGCTGGCCTGCGTATTGCTTATGTATGCAGGATATCCTCCTTTGAATGTTGGAGAACCCGCATCATTTCCATCCAAAACAATGATTTTAATACCTTTTATCTCTTTGGAATAATAGGGTTCGGCCATTTTCCAAACCTTTAAGACCTCTTCTTTTGTAAAACCTAAATCAGTATCGTGGTTTCCAATGACATGAAGAATATGCTTATTAGATTGATTAAAATCATGGATCAAAGCGTAATTCTGAGGTCTGGGGATAGCAAAATCACCCAATTGAATATTGGCGTCTGTGCCGATTTTTTTCATTTCTTTTATGAAGGAATTTAATCGATCGGGACTGTCGTGCATAATATCTTGATGCAAATCTGCGATTATTCCTAATTTCAATGAATGGGATGTCAGATTTTTAGGGAATTTAAAATTATCCAGGCTAAGGACTATAGTCCCTCCAACCATATTTTTTATAAATCCCCTTCTCGAATATTTCATTAACTAAAGATTTGAATAAGTAAAAAACTCTATACCCTCATCATGATATCGTTATTGTATTTTCTTTTAAGTCAATACAAAATTTTGTGCCTCTTAAAAAATCAAGTCCTAAAAGTCCATCATAATCAGAGTATATGCCGTGTGCTATAAAATCATATACTTGAATAGGAAATTTTTTCTCTGTCAAACCAAGTGATGAAAAAGAATTAAGTTCAAAAACTTTAGTCGTAATTATACCATTAGCAGTTTCGATTTCCACGTCACCTACACTGTCTTTTAAGTCATACCCTAATAAATATAAGGCATTGCTATCGATTGTTGTATTTGTTGCTCCGGTATCTAAAATCATTTTCAATTCAAACTTATAATCAATTTCAACAATAACTACAATCAGCCCCTCTTCCGATTCACGTATGAATTTATAGGTCATTTTACCATCCGATTAAAAATCCCTGTAATTTTTCTGGCAGGTCGAAATGAACCAGTATAAATAATTGTGATTTTATCAAAGTCTGATGTTTTGTCTCTACCAATATAGCAAACTTCTTTCTTGTCTTTACTATGAAATAAAGGAATACCAGAAATAACATCCAATTTACTTTCATCCAATATGGGATTCCCGAGTAAAACCCACTCGTCTGGATAAAGTACTTTAATATCCGAAATATTTATTGGATTCTCCATTCTATAATTGTTTTTACACTAATTTACGATTTTTTTGTCTGTCATGCAAATATTCGTTTTTGTTTGTGTTCTTCATTCTTTTGCCAGCATTGATCTAAAAGTTATTTTTTATTTTAGAAATTTGAGCTTTTTGAACGCCAACAAGTTCGCCTAGTTGTGCTTGAGTAAGATTACGTTCCTGTCTTGCTTGCTTAATAGCCTGTCCCAACAAGTCTATTCTTAATTCATTTTCAAAAGCATCACGTCTTTCCGTTCCAACTTTTCCTATGTGTTTGTCAATCATTGTGTCAAGCGAAACAGTTTTAAATTTATTGGTCTCCATACGCTCGTTTTATCATCAATATTTTCTAAAAAATCAATGGCTTCAGGCTACAATTCAATATTAAAGTTTAGTTTCATTCATAACTGCTATTAAAAGTATGAATTTCCCTATTGGGAAACAATTATTTCTTTACAAATTTGATTTATGGTAAAAGTCTGAAATGCTTCCAATTTGACCGAAGGTCAGTAAATTTATCAAGTCTTACAAAATCGATTGTCTACATCATTTACTGGGTCATGAAACACAAAATATAACTTATCAAAGAGCGGTTTATCTCTAGAATAACTGGCTATATTTTACCAAAATTGATGAATAACTCACTTCAACCCAGAATATCCACATTGTGCTACAAAAACTTGTAGACTTCTTTTAGAGACGAGCCCAAAGGTGCATGTACCTAAAGAATTTCTAAAAAATAACATTCCAGACTTAAAAAATTTGTAAATTCATGATATGAAAATACCAAGACTATATTTTGATACTTCTGTGTTTGGTGGAGTTTATGATATTGAATTTCAAAAAGAAACAATTCAACTTTTTGAAATGGTAAAATCAGGAAAAATAATTTGTGTATTCTCAGACTTAACTGAATATGAATTAGATAGTGCCCCCGAAAAAGTTAAGTCACATTTCATAAATATCAATAAAAAAACTATTGAAATTATTGAGATTACAAAAGAAGTTAATCAGCTCGCAGAAATGTATATTCAAGAAAAAGTAGTTGGAGAAACCAGTATGGATGATTGTAGACATATTGCTTGTGCAACAATTAACAAAGTTGACTATTTGGTAAGTTGGAACTTTAAACACATTGTCAATGTTTTCAGAATACGTGGCTACAACGCAATTAATATTAAAAACGGTTACATTCCACTGGATATTCGCTCACCTAAAGATATTATTGTAAATGAAAACTAAAGAAGCTGTAAAAGAAAAAGAATTTGACACTGTTAAGTTTTTTAGGGCAGTAAAAGAAAAAATTTCAATAGAAACCCAGGGAATGTCTTTTGAAGAATTCAAAGAATACCTAAACAAACGAAAATTAAAAACGGTTAAATAAAAACTTGCGCCTTTGGCAAAATTGCCCACCGAGCCTTACTTTTTTACTTTAGCTTTATTCCATCAACATAATAGCAGATAACTGTTTTATGCTTTCCCAGATATTCTGAATCCGGGCGTTCTCATTTTCTGAATGCTGATTATTGTCATGATTGGCTATGCATAGGTTAACCACTTTCGCATTTAGGTGTTTTTCAAATAAAAATAAGGGCAAACTTCCCCCAGCTGTAGGAAAGGTAAGCACTTTTTCTTTAGTTGCCCCTTCTACGGCGGCAATTATCTGCTTGGCAATGGGCAAATCCATGGGGGTTCTTTGGGCATTGTAACCTCCCCTGTCAGCTGTCACTTTTGCGATTTTAGCATATTTAAGCCGTTCTTCGTCCGTTGGATTTCTATCTATGACGTAAAATCCCTGTGCAACAATATGATCTTTCACTTTCTGTATCTGCCGAAGATAATCTGTTCCTAACACCTGACGGAGGTCAAGGGTCGCCGAAGCCTCGGTGGGAATCACATTACTGGCCTTATCGCCAACATCTGCACTCCGAATGCCATTAATGTTCAAGGAAGGATATTGATAAGAATCAAAAAGGGAAGTTCCAACCTTTTCCGGCTGTGCAATACCCAGTTCCTGTTGCATTTGTTTATCTATGGCTGGTACTTTGGCAAATGCCAACTTTTCACTTTCGGTAAAGGGGATGGCATCTTTATAATAATCTTTTATAAGAACGCGACCTTCATCATCTTTCATAGAGGCTAAAAGTCGCACCAACGTATGTGCCGGATTGGGAGCCCAATTGCCATAATGACCACTATGCAAGGGTCTTTTAGGACCAAAAACGGTAATATCCATGTTTACATCTCCCCGCACACCAAAATCTATTAAAGGCAAACCAGATTGGTGCACCGGGCCATCGGCTATAATCCATACATCGGAAGAAAGTAAATCCTTATGTTTATCCAAAATTTCACCCAGATGAACGGAGCCTATTTCTTCCTCCCCTTCAAAAAAGAATTTGATGGAACAAGAGGGTTGTAAACCACTTTTTATGATAGCATCATACGCATGAATAATGGCCATAACGCCCGCTTTATCATCAGAACTACTTCGCCCTGAAATTCTCCATTCCGGATTAATTGGGCTTCCAACCGCAGGAAAAGGAATAATTTCGCCCCCTTTATCGATAGGTTTTGAGAGAAATACAGGTGTAAATGGTTTTATAGCCGGATGCCATTTTTCAGGATTAACTGGTTGACCGTCATAATGAGCATAAAATACAAGGGTTTGTTTTGCATTAGGTACTATCACTTCCCCATACACTGCTGCGGGTGTTCCTTCCGTTTTCGAGTCAAGTAACTGCGACTTAACCCCTCTTTTCGCCAGCATTTGCTGTATAAAAAGGGCATTTTTATTTATATCTTCCCTATTCAAAGCGAAATTTGGCAAGGAAAGGAAATCAAAATATTCCTTTAGAATTTCCCTTTCATTGGCCTTACAAAAGGAGGAAATACGATCTAAATCTGTCTGGCCATTTATAAAAGATAGAAAAGAACAGGTCAGAAGGATTATGGTGACAATTAATCGCATGATGAAACTACGTTTTAGTTTATAATGAAGGTTTTTAAACAGAATATTGTATTAAAATTAAACCTTAATATTTATCGAAATGAAAAAATACCTGAAAAATTTAAATTTTAGCGATCACTCAAGATTATTTTTCAAGTAAAATCAACCTAAAACCAACACTACTGTAGCCAAAATAAGGCAAATCATTATCGCGCTTAGCGCTTCTTGCCATATAAGCGTGCAAACACCAACTTCCCCCTCGAATGATCTTATAAGTTCCTGTTTGAGGACCTTTAGGATCCTTCGTTGGCGGGACATATTTTTTTAAAAACCAATCACTGCACCATTCTGCAACATTTCCATGCATATCATACAAACCCCAGGGATTGGGTTGAAAACTACCAACAGGCAGGGTTCTTTGTCGGTTCTCCCCTTTTGGATAGTTATGGTAAGGGCGGTCCCCATTATAATTTACCTGATTGGTAGTTATATTATTTCCAAGATAAAAGGGCGTTGCCGTTCCCGCCCTGCAAGCAAATTCCCATTCTGCCTCAGTAGGTAAGCGACAGCCAGCCCAGGCGGCAAAATCGTTCGCCTCATTCCAGGTGATATTGATAACAGGTCGATTTCCCCTTCCCCAGCCTTCATCTTCCGGTTTCTTTTTTCCGGTGGCTTCACAATAGGCGTCATATTGGTCAAAAGTAATTTCATATTTACTCATTCTAAATGGACTGACTGCGATGAAGTATTGTGGCTCATCCTTTTCTCTTTGTGGCTCCGATGGCGGACTACCAGTCATAAAACTACCGCCTGGAATATCCACAAATTCAATGGAACTATGTACATCTCCATTTTTCTTTACTACCGTTATTTCCTCCTTATCAGCTATTTCTTCGGAAAGGTCATTTACAATTATATAAGAAACGGTAACAAAGATAAAAAGGATAAAAAAGGCGAAAATCCATTTGAATGGCAGATTTATCCTCTTCTTTTTATCCTCTAAAGGAACCAACGCCATTTTCTCGTAAGTGAGAAATATTAATTTTTCAAAATCTTTGCTAAGCTCGTGGACATTAGCATATTGTATTCTTACCTCTTTATTTGTCGCCTTTTTTATTATTTGTTGAAAAATATTATTGTCTCTTCCTACATAAACATTATTCCTGGATTTTAATAAGGCGCTCAGATTCCTTAGTATCAGCCCCAAGCTATGAATATTATTGCTTATCGTTGGAAGGGACCTCACATTGACCTGTTCGGCAAACCAGGTCCATTTAATTTTTCCATTATTTGTTATATAGAAATCCGAAAGCTGTAAATCATTTAAAATGATTCCTTGTTTATGCAGATATATAACTCCTGTCAATATTTGTCTGTAATAATCTTTTATTTCCGCAAAACTTAAAGAAGTTAGTTTCGATAAGTATTGGTCAAAAGGCTCCGAACCTTCTACATTTTCCATTTCCAAAGCTACAAATCCTTCCTCCTCAACTAACTGAAAAACTTCTATTATATTTTTATGTGCTAAAGAAATCCATTTATTGCCTTGTTCTACAAAAGCATTTTTAATCTCTTCCCTTTCTATCAAATCAGGATTTAATACTTTTAACAGTACTTTTTGGTGAGATAAATTATTTTCAGCCTGATAAATAGCCGTATAATCATCGTCATGAAAACATTCGAACAAAGTAAAATACGAAACTGACCTATTCATATCCCTTTAAAATATAAAGTCATTTACTTTGGACGAAAAACACATAAAGGGCAAAACATACCTCAGACTTATAAAGAAGCTCCTCTTGGGTAATCAAATCCATGACCTCTTCAAAATAGGATGTTTGATCTAATACAATCGATTCATAATCATCAAAACTCCCATCATATTCAGGATATAATTGCCAATGTGAATCAATGTCAGAATATCCATTTGCCTTCTCCTCCTTGGTCCATAAAGACCGGTTATTTTCCAGAACTGCCCAGGCAAGGTCTAAAAAAATAGATTTATACATAGGAATGTCCAGTTTATACTCACAGGCACATTTTAATAAACCACCTATAACCATTCTGACATCTTTGGAAACGCTTGCATTCACATACCCCAAAAAAGTTTCCACTTCATTTTCGAACCTCTCCTCCTTAAAAGATTGTTCAAAAGCTGGAACAGCAAATAATTGCTCCCTGTTTATCTCCTTCATTTTGCCATGTTAAAGGCTTCAAAGTTACAACATTAAGCCATAACTGGTTCGGGAATTTTAATTTCATTTAAATCAGATTGATATTGATCTAATTGCTGCTGAATGTTTAATGTATCTGTTTTAAAATAGGTTGAGTTTCCAAATAAATTCATATAATACTGAATACCAGCAGATAAATTATTTCTAAATGAATTCCATTTTTTTATTTGACCTGCTGTTATTGTACCCATTGAAACATCGGCTATGTCATTTTTTAGATAAGCAATATACAACTGTAATTCCTTTATAAAAACGTGAGGTCGATTAACATGATTCATCACATTAGTATTTCCATATATATGTTTTACCATGTCAGACAATGAAATTTCTTCGTTAAAATAGGCCAGATTAGGGCCTGGGCAGATAACGACACCCTGTTCCTGTCCTTTTATCTTTATATCATTTTCCAAATAGGCCGCATTCACTAAACCTACACAAAGGCAAGATTTTTCGGTAATTTTGGTTTTTAATTTTTCAAATTCGGTAACCCCCATAAGATGTTTGGATTGATATAACTCACTCAATTTAACATCTTGATATTTTTTAGAAGCTGTGCATATACCTTTGGCATCTAATTCCTTATTAAGAGCTAATAAACCTTTTGGGCAGGAGCTGCCCGCCTTATTTTCATTTATTCTTTTTTGTTTCCAAAACTCATTAGTCGTCCCCTTCACTGTATTGAAAGGAATGCCAAGCGGAGAAATATGGCTCAGATAAAAATCATCTTCTTTTGCATTTTTCAATAACTCGCGCGTATTCGCATCAACAGCGGTAGCCTCAGGCACCAACAAAAAAGGAGATCCCCAACCCACTGCATTGAGCTGATAATGCTCTAGTAAAAAAGAATGTTCTGCTGCTGTTCCCACACCACCCTGGGCCGTAATTTTCAGAGGTAAAGGCATTTCCGGACAAGGTTTCCCTTTAAAAGTTAGTGATTTAACCATTAGTTCATAAGCGGAGTCAATCAACTGGCCTTTTTTCTCCTTAAATTCCTCCAAAATGGGCCCCATTAAAAGTCCGTCAGTGGCAAAAGCATGACCACCACAGTTAAGCCCCGATTCAATGCGATATTCGGACACCCAAATCCCCTTTTTAGCTAAAAAATTACCTTGAATCATGGCTGAACGGAAATCACTCACCTTCAGGATAATTTTCTTTTTCAAGTATCCATTTTCATTCGGAAAAAAGTCATCAAAATGCTCAAAATAACTATATAATCTTGGGTTCATACCAGCAGAAAGTATGACGGAAGAAGACAAATTACTCTTCACAAAACCTCGAAGAGCGGCATGCGCATCATTAAATTCAATGGGAAGCTGGATATTATCCAGATAATTATCCTTATCCACTTTCGTCATAATATTGACATCAATGTCCCCTGCAGAAAAATTTTCCTCTAAATATTTCCTTACTCCATCTCTTATAGTCATACCCCCTTCCACGATGCTCATCAAACCTTCTTTAAAGGTAGATTTATTCGGTAACATGGCAATGAAATTCTTGAGAGCATCCTTATTTTCAGACAATTCCCTTTTAAAATCATCAAATTTTATTTTGACAATTTTCTCAACAAGATTCAGGTAGCTGGTTATCCTCAAAGCGCGATAATCATTGCCTTTATCATTCAATGCATGATAAGGCAAATTAAACTTTCTGCTATAAACAGCGTTCATTTTCTCTATAAGTTCGTCATCCATAATGGAAATAACGGAAGAAATACCTAAATGAGCTACCCGAATGGGGCTGTCAATGGTATAAGCCAGGCCCATAACAGGGATATTAAATGTATGAACGGAAGGGTGTGTCATGCTAAAGAATTAAAATATAATTCACCAAAGATGACGCAATGAAGGTTATAAAAAGATGACAAAAGTCATGAATTACATTTACAAATTACTACAGTCAAAATTCTTTATTCTTTAGAGAAACAGGTTATTATAAAAAATATTATTTAAATTGTTAAAAATTAAACATGAGATTCAATCAAATTAAAACGTTTTATACGCCCCTTCAGGCTTGTGAAAGTAACGCCGATAAAAATTATAGCAAATCACCTTTGAAACCTAAAAAGTTAATTCAATTTTTGAAAGACAACGAACTAATAAAATATTTTGATATCCAATCAGATTTTCCAACCCTTAAGAAACACGATTTATTAGCGGCTCATAGCGTTGAATATGTGGATAATTTTTTGGAAGGAAAAGGTAATTGTGAATCTAATGGTTTAAAGTGGAGCAAGGAATTCTCAGCAGCGGTGTTAATGAATAATGCTTCCCTTTATACGGCCATTAGAAATTCGGTGGTACATCCTCACGAAATTAGTTTTAGCCCTTCCAGTGGTTTTCATCATGCTCGTCCCAACCGAGGCTCCGCATTTTGTACCTTTAGTGGACAAGTAATTAGTTCATTGAAGATTTGGGAAGAATTCAATATGGCAGGCTGTTATCTCGATCTTGATGGTCATTTTGGAAATTCTATTGAAGATACCAGATCTTTTGCTCCTAACTTAGAAAAGGCTATTCCCGTAGGATTTAATTTTAACCCCAGGCTTTATGATTCGGCCTACTTTGGAGAGCTAGAAAATTTTATAATAAACAACCTCGAACCTGCCCTCTTGTCAGGTAAAATTCATTACGTGGTTTGGTGTCATGGCGCTGATTCACATAAGGATGATCAGCTGGGCGACCAATGCAGTACCGAATGGTGGATGAAATGTGCCGATTATTTTTGGGGATGGGTCAGGGAAATGGATACCAGGCTAGGAAGAAATTTACCCGTTTCTTGTGCTCTTTTTGGAGGTTATCGCGATGATGATTTCGACTCCGTCTTAAGTCTTCATACAGGGGATTTGATGTCCTGTATGAAATATTGTCTGGAAGTAGATCTTGATTATAAGGTTGTTGTGAAACCAAGAAAAGGGTAGAATGGGTCTTTTTGATTTATAAAGAACACCCATTCCACCTAAACCAATTGCTTTTCCTACTTAGCCAATGCCTTCAATTTAATTAAAATTGAGTCATCTAGCTTTTCCCATGGGAAATGTTCATTCCCAAAATGTCCATACACTGCCGTTTGAGCGTAAATAGGATTTCTTAATTGAAAAGCATCGATGATTTGATTAGGCCTCACGGGAAATAAATCATAAATCACTTCCACTATTTTTGATAAATCACATCTGTGAGTACCATAAGATTCAATATGAATGGATGTCGGTTCGCTCACACCGATGGCATAAGACAATTGCACGGTGCATCTATCCATCAAACCGGATGCCACCAAATGTTTGGCAATATATCTGGCTGCATAAGCGGCACTGCGATCCACTTTACTCGGATCTTTTCCAGAAAAGGCACCACCACCATGGGGACAACTTCCACCGTAGGTATCTACCACAATTTTACGACCTGTTAAGCCAGTATCTCCATGGGGGCCACCTATGGTAAAACTGCCCGATGGATTAATCAGATAGTCAGGTTCTTTTACTTTTAGCCAATCTCCAAGTAAGGGTTCGAGCACCTTCTCAATGACAGCACTTCTTATATCATCCTGGGAAATACTTTCGTCATGCTGGGTAGAAACGACCACCTTGTCCACTGAAACTGGCTTCCCATTTTCATAAGTTAGGGTTACCTGCGATTTTGCATCGGGACGAAGCCAGGGAAGGGTTTTGTCTTTACGAAGGTCATGGAGTTTTTCAACTATCTGGTGAGAAAGCATGATGGCCAGGGGCATCCATTCTTTGGTATCGCGACAGGCATGACCAAACATAATACCTTGATCACCCGCGCCGCCATCTACTACACTTTTAAAAATTTCCCTGCTTTGTGTATGCATCACATTTTGAATGATTGCCTTATGGCAATTGAAACCAACGGCATCGTTATCATATCCAATGTCCTTCAAAACACCTTTGGCTATCTCAATGGGATCAATTTTGGCATGGGAGGTGACTTCACCTGCAATAATGAGCAGATTGGTAGTGATGAGACATTCACAGGCGACCTTGGAAAAAGGGTCAATTGCCAGATAAGCATCCAGAATAGCATCTGATATTTGATCGGCAACTTTGTCTGGATGGCCAGCGGAAACGGATTCACTGGTAAATTGAAATCGGTTGTTCATGATATGTATTTGATTTAAGTGACCCTACATGACAAGAACACTGGGTCTGTTGCGGCCAAATCAAAACATAAAACAACACGAAAGAGAACGCCTCCAGAAGATAGGCGTCAACAAAACGGCATTTTAAGAAGAAAAAATTCATTTCCCTTTGTTTTTGACATCAAGTCCGCATCATTTTACCACCGCAGCAGGGTTAGTGCTCGGTTGGTGACCTTTTGGTCTCGTGATACTTTGTTAAAAATGTAATAATATATTTTCTACTAACCTGATGAGTTGAAAAAAAGTTTCACGTTTGATTATTATTTTTCCTTGATAAAAAACATTTTTAATTCATTGGTTAACTATTTCTTATTTTTCACCTCACTTTCAATTAATATTTAGTACTTAATTTTAGGAAATTTATTATTTTCAAAAATAAACCATCCATTCTTTTGCCACAAAAAAAAATGAAATGAAATTTAAAGTCTTATTATTTTTAATTGCAGCGGTACTTCTAACCAGCAGTTCTTTTGCACAAACAACGGAATCGCTCAATAACCGTAGGATTTTATTACCAAATGGTTGGTCATTGACCCCAGTTGGAAAAAATTTACCTGTTGGAGATCTCCCTTTAAATCTGGCTGTCAGCCATGATAAAAAAAGAATGGCTATTACCAATAATGGCCAATCAACACATACCATTGACCTCATTGATGTTGAAAAGGGAATTCGTTTGGATAGTATCATCATTGCCAAAGCATGGTATGGGTTAACTTTTAGCCAGGACGATAAATTCATTTATGCTTCTGGAGGCCATGATAACAGGGTAAACAAATATGGTATTTCACAAAATAAAATGGTCCTTGTAGATTCATTTATCTTAGGAAATCCATGGCCAAATATGATTGGCACTGCTGGTCTTGAGGTAGATGAGAAGCAACACAAAAAGTTATTTGTTGTAACTAAAGAAGCGAACAGTTTATTTGTTTTTGATTTGACCACAAAAAAACTACTCAATAAGGTTAATCTTGGAGCTGAAGCTTACACTTGCAAATTATCCGTTGATAAATCAAAATTATATATCAGTCTTTGGGGAAACAAAAAAGTATTGGTTTACGATATCAAGTCTGAAAAGATATCTGCAGAAATTGTCGTTGGTGATCATCCGAATGAATTATTATTAAATAAAAAAGGTAATTTATTGTTTGTTGCCAATTCACAAGATAATTCGGTTTCTGTGATCAATACGAAAAACAACAAGGTAGAGGAAACCTTAAACGCTTCCTTATTTCCTAATTCACCGAGTGGTTCTACCAGTAATGGCATAGCTTTAAGTGAAGATGAAAAAACACTTTATATAGCCAATGCCGATAATAATTGCCTTGCAGTGTTTGATGTAACGGTATTGTCAAAGAGCATATCGAAAGGATTCATACCTGTTGGATGGTATCCAACCAATGTGAAAGTAGTTGGTAAAAACATTTATGCTATCAATGGAAAAGGCTTATCATCGTATGCAAATCCTTATGGTCCTAATCCGGTGAATAAAGCACAAGTAGTTCGTAATTCAATAGGTGACAGCACTAAACCTGCGACAGTACAATATATTGCGGCTATGTTTAGGGGAACCTTAAGTATCATTCCGGAACCTGAAGCAGCAACGTTAGCCGTATATTCTGAGGCGGTTTATAAAAATTCTCCTTATTCAAAAGAAAAGGAATTATTGGCAGAAGGCGAAGTAGGAAATCCCATACCCATGAAAGTGGGTGATAAATCGCCAATCAAATATGTATTTTACATTATAAAAGAAAACAGGACTTACGACCAAGTCTTGTCAGACATAAAAGGTGGAAATGGTGACACGAGCCTGTTGCTTTTTGGAGAATCAATAACACCTAACCAACATAAAATTGCCAGGGATTATGTTTTACTTGATAATTTTTATGTAGATGCCGAAGTGAGCGCCGACGGTCATAACTGGAGTATGGGCGCTTACGCAAATGATTATGTAGAGAAAAACTGGCCTGCATCGTATGGCAGTAAAGGAGGCACAACAGGTTCCTCTGCTTCTCTTAAAATCGGTAATAATAAGGATGGTTTTATCTGGGATAATTGTGCTAAACATAATGTGACCTTCAGGTCTTATGGTGAATTTACAGCAGATTTGATGGGAACAAAGACTAAATTGGATGTCTTGAATGGTCACTTGGCCTATTTTGCATCTTATAATTTAAGTATCAGGGATACCACCCGTTATTATCAATGGAAGAAAGATTTTGATTCTCTTATCACTATTAATGCTGTACCTAATTTTTCAACTATCCGTTTTGGAAATGACCACACAGAGGGTATGCGTGCTGGAAGACCGACACCTTATGCCCATGTGGCTGACAACGATTTGGCGGTGGGCATGTTTATAGATCATTTAAGTAAGAGCCCTATTTGGAAAGAATCGGCGGTTTTCATCTTAGAAGATGATGCTCAAAATGGACCAGATCATGTCGATGCCCACCGAAGCACTGCCTATTTGATTAGCCCTTATGTAAAGCGAAATTATGTGGACAATACCATGTACACCACTTCAGGCATGTTGCGCACCATGGAACTGATATTGGGATTACCACCAATGACCCAATATGACGCTGGAGCGACCCCAATGTGGCGATCATTCACGAAAAATCCTGATTTCACCCCTTTCAATCATTTACCATCAAATGTAAATCTGAACGATAAAAATCCAGCAAATCAAGGTATTTCAGCTGTATCAAAATTATCTGAAAAATTTGATTGGAGCAGGGAAGACAAAGTTCCGGATTTAGTTTTGAACGAAATTTTATGGCAGGGCATTAAAGGAAAACCGGCACCTTCCCCTGTTCGTGCTGCTTTTTTAAAGATAAACGAAAAGGAAGAAAAAGAAGAGAAGGAGTAGTAAATTTACTTGTTTTAAAAGCTATTTTAGGACAATGACACAACAAAAGACCGTATTTTTCAGGTGATGAAAAATACGGTCTTTTATATTATAGTTTGTAGGGGAAAATGAAGGAGAAAACAAAGAACATAATTCTGAATAATTTAAGAAACTCAAAAAACGAATAGTAGAACTAGAGTAACAACTCCGAAACTTTAGTCATTAAGAAATACCATTTTTCGGTCTTGGAATAATTACTTTGAATTGTTCCTCATCTACATCATTTATTAATTCAATATTGGGCTGTAATTCTAATAAACGCGTGATACCCGAACCAAAACCACGGTAAATCATCCATTTGGAACCATAAGAAACCAAAAGATTATTGCGTACCACAGCGTTTCCAAGTTTAATATTTTCAACGGAAAGACTATTAGGTAAGGCACCGGGACTTATTATTTCAATCCGATCATCAAAAATCATGACACGAACAGGCGCATTTTTTGAATAATCTCTATGAATTAATGCATTTTGCAATAATTCCTCCAAAGCAATCAAAGAAATTTCGAGTTGGCCTACCGAGTTGAAATTTTGACCCGCTTGAACATAAAGCAGATTGGTAGTAAAAAACCTCAGGGTCTCTTCAAATAACTGAGGTATAGTCCCTTCTATATCCTGGCTACTTCGATAGGTGTTACCACTGATGCTATTTCCAACAAATGAAACGGCTTTAACACAAAAGGCAGGCCTGTATTTTTGAGGATTTTTAGCGAAAAATAGTAGTCCTCCCAATGTAAGCCGACCCTCTTTCATAATATTTAAATTATTCAATAGTTTCTCTGACATATCAAAATCTATCTCTCTTTCTCGTTTATATAATAAAGTAAGATAATATGAAACTTTAGATATATCAATGTCAGCGATAGTCGTTTGTGGAACAATCATCTCATCAAGATACAAAAGGCCACTTTGCTGAAATAGCCGAATCAGTTCGTTATTGTCAGTTAATCTTCTTTTATCGGAACCCTGTTTTAACCACACAGCTCCATTTTTATCCTTATATGGTTTAGAGATACCTTCTGATATTTCTACAACTAATATTTTTTTAACCGATTCCCCATCCACTGAAACATTTATGACTTCAGTAAATATAAACACCTGAGGATTAATCATATCGTTCGCAATACTTACTAAACTTTGATTATATCTTCGAATCTGATCGGCATTCAGACCTATCAATTCACCTGTTTTATCTTCTACCCCAATAAATATTTTACCCCCCTTTGCATTTGAAAAGGCGATTAGTTCAGCTGCCATAGCATCGTTACTATCTAATTCCCTTTTAAATTGCACCTTACTGGTTTCGCCGGAACTAATAATATCTGCTAATTCTATGATGGTCATTTTAAATATTTTGCATGCTGAATTTATCTTTTTTTTGAACATGACTTGTTCTAAAAGAAGGTAAATACAAAAAAATTTGTTATTGAAGAATTTGTCTGGAAAAATGAAGGAGATTCTCAAATAACCGGATGGTTAATAAATTCCTCCATTTTTAGTTTCAATTGTAAAAGTTTGGCCTTTGTTATTTGGTCTTTGGAAAGCATTTTCATCCTTCTTAAACGAGCTTCCATTAAAGCTTTAGCTTCAGATACACTTTCCAAACCAGATTTATATCTTGAGTCTAATCCGTATTCTGCATCCATCATAAGATTTTTATTTTCTGTCATTGTCGTAAAAATTTATTAAGTCAATAATTTCTGTAACCTCTATACTTAGCTTCATTCCTGTTAAAATCTTGAAGTATTTATCCATTTGCATGGCATGGGGACGACGGGGCTATACTTTTGCGAAGATTGTGGGGCGATGCCGCTCTGGGTTTAGTTGAGCAGAATTCTCATTCATACTTCCAATGTTTTAATTGGTAAATGTAAGCTATTTTAATAACAAATAAACTGGATTTTAAGGACAGTTTATGCGTTTTTCCAATCTGTTAAGTTCGAAAATCATAGATTAAATTTTAATATTCATGGTCAGCATTGCATAAAGGTTTCAACTGATTTCCATTCGTTTTACCTCATGATTTCCAATTTCCTTACCCATACTCCTTTTTCAGTTTGGATACGAAGAAAATACAATCCGGAATGTATATGATTCAGTGGAAGTCTGATGCTTTCACCTGCAATTATACCCTTGATATTCTTAGTCAATAACTGCTGTCCGTTTAATCCAATCAATTGCAGCGTTACCTTTTCCGACATATCACCCACCGACAATATGTCCACATAATCTGATGCGGGATTCGGGGAAATTTCAAATACCCCGGCGGGTAATATGGCTGGAACACTCGTAGATGCCTGACAGTCTGAAAAATATTTTTTTATGTAAGACCTTTGTGTGGCATTCGTTCCATGCATTGCATTCCCCTTTAGGTGCACTACATCTCCTGATAGGTAAGAAAATTCAGTAATCGATGGATCTCCCATGGTTACACCCGTCGCTAATATGTTGTTTGTGTGTCCTTTATATTTCGCAATAGTCAATGCGGCCGTTTCCGCTGCTAAAAAGCTCACTCCTACCACTGACGTTCCACCCAAATATGGGATCAGATTATCGTTATCATTGCTAATACTCAGATATTTTCTCGATTTTAAAGGGGTGGCCAATACATTGTATCCGCAAAAAGAACCAGATGGGTCCGTAGTATTTCCCGGCTTATAAAAATTCCCCGAATGATATTGGGGTTCATTCAAATGAGAAACGATAGCACAAATGATATCAATACCAGGATTAGTATTCTCAATAAATACCCGATTGGCAAGCCCTGCCCCATTTGACGAACCTAAAATCCTTATTTTATTTGGATTGACATTCGTATAACCTTGAAGGTTATTTACCAAATCTTGAATCATTTCAACATCGGGTGCGTCACTATTTTCAGCGCAGATATTCCAGCTATTCTGATAACCACTGGGAGCCACCAGAATATGACACGACAGGGTAGATAAAAACTGGTTCACCATCCCTGGTCCATTTCCACCGTTACCGTGAAGCAAAATACAAACGGGAAAGCCACCCTGAGGGACGGCCCCTGTTGGAACAAAAATATTCATCGGATAAGTATATCCGTTAGGTTGTTGTGACCACGTTTTTTTGATACTAATACTTGTTGATGATGTCAAATTGCCTGAAGTCACCGTATTATTTGTCTTAAAACTTATCTCATTTCCGTAGGCTGTTCCCGCACTATTTGTCGCATAAGCACGGACATAATAGGTCGTGTTGGGAGAAAGAGATGTCAGAGAAGAGGAAAATGTGCCCGTTCCAGAACCATTTGACGTCTTCGTCGATAGTGATATTACAGGCATCGGGTTGGTGGACCATACCACGCCGCGGGCAGTCACGCTTGAACCTCCGTCTGCACTCACATTTCCTCCGGAAGTGGCAGTCGTAGTGCCTAAATTACTTACCGCAGAGGTGGAAAGAGTGGGAATTTGAGTGGTGACTGAACTATATTGTTCACCAACATAAATCATCAAAAAACGATTCGTTTCCAATTGTAAAACTGAAGGATCACCTCCATTAATATTGGTATCCGTAAATGCACTCCAAGAGAAGCCATCGGAACTATTACTATACCATAATTTATTGCCTGAACCGTAGAAACGAAGCTTTCCTGTCAAGTCAACCATAAGATTACCTGTCCAATTATGGTTATTGTCAGAGGGAATCACTGGCTCAGCCTTGAATGTAAGTCCATCGGCAGAAGTATAATGTAATGCTCCGTCCTGAGGAGCACCTTTCGGCGCTGTGAAGTGCCATTGATTTTTGAACCAGGCTAATGCCGGATCAATTACTTGTTTAGCTGCCTCATCAACCCTGGCACCAGATTCGAAATAAAAATTCAGTCCATCCCCACTTACCGCTGAATAGGTATTAACTGCAGCCGTTAGGCCCCCTTGAGATGTACCTAAACCCGATGAATAATAAATGCGAAGGCTATCCTTCCCAAAGGTCACAACAGTAGGATCGAAAGGTCTTTGATAATCTACCGGGAAATTTAAAAAATTCAAAGGTACCGGACTAGTCCAATCTAGTCCTTTATTATAGGAGAATTTTACTGCGACCCGATCCCATGTTGGAGAGGGATTAGGTTTTCGAAACCATTGAAATACGCATATCAGCGTATCCCCTTTCCAACGGATCACATGAGGTACGCCCGAGGAATCCTGGAAAATATTACTTGATGTGAAATTAATGCCATCTGTTGAGGTGGCAATCTTTAATGGGCTATTCCATGGACCTTGTTGAGTTTGTTGCGCTATCACCTGGCTTTTAAATCCTGCACCAAGGATCATTAAAAGCAGGAAAATTCCTTGAAGAGATCTCATTTTAGTTAATTTATTCCCAAAATAATAAAATTTAATTAATTAAAAAAATCAGGGAGATAGTAAGAGTATGCATAGTAGGGAGATGCCGATACCATTCATAATAGGAAAATGATGGAGCATTGCTTCTTTAGTAAATGGTAATGCTCACTAGCAAAAAATTATATTATCTTATGATCTCCAACTTTCTGACCAATACTCCATTTTCAGTTTGAATGCGGAGGAGATATAGTCCTGACTGAAACCTGTTCAGTGATACCTGGATGCTTTCACCTGCGATTACATCGTTGATTTGCTTTGACCATATTTGTTGCCCATTTAATCCAATTAGCTGAAGGGTTACTTTTCCAGATAAATCACTTAGCGGCAATAAATTCACATCATCTGTAGAGGGATTCGGAAAAATTTCAAATAACTCTGCGGGTAATATGGCTGGAATGCTCGTGGATGTCTGCTTTCGGATAATTCTTAACAGACAAGTACCAGGTGTTGAAGCGTTAGGAACTGAAAAAGATACCTTTCCATTTTCCACCATCGAATTAGTCTCCGTAATTACAAGCTTTCTATCCGGATCATTTAAGCGGGTCAATACCATTCTTGCCGAACCATTCCACGGAAGATTAGCTAATTCGACATTCAGGGTATTAGATGGGGAATTTAGGTGGCTGATAAGTACCGAAATGGTATCCATTGAAATAGATTGTCCCGCTAAGGCCTGCAGGCTGGTTGTATCGCGATCAAAAGCCGAAGAAACAAATAACTCGCCAGTCACGGGAATCGTCTTTACATTTTCCAAAAGGAAAGAAGCATATATCTTATATGCCAGGCCAGTCCAAAGAAGATTTCCTGACGTAGTACCGTCTGGATTGGTAAGTGGGGATAATTGGACACCCCGATACCAGAAAAATTTGTCCACAGGTGACTGATTACAGCTTATAAATGCACCGATAACCCAAGCCGCTCCTCGCGCATTATTTTGAAAAGAAGCCCCTTTCAAATCTGGATTAATCTCTGTGATAAAGGACTCTGCTGTTGTGTATCCATACTTATCGAGATAATTCCTTATTGTTTCGGCATAGGCCTTGATTCCCTGTGGATTGCGAACGTCATATAAATGCCAGGAGTAGAAATCGAGAGGAAGTCGGTTAGTTTGACAATAGGCCATGAATTCTGTTACATAACCCTGATTCTTAAAGAAAAGGCTGGCATAAGCCAATCCCGGACCTCCTACTTTAAGCTGAGCGTCCACTTCCTTAATCGCGGCACTGGCACTTTTGTACAAGTTGAAATAATTAATGGGGGTTCCTTGAGGTCCACTCCAAAATTTCTCTTTAAAATCGGGCTCATTCCATATTTCCCAATAGCGGATTGGGTAAGTGAATCCATTATGCCATCCTTTTGTGTAATGCATTACCGTACGGCGACTTATTTCTCCAAAAGTCATGAAACTCTGAGCCAATGCGTCCAGGGGCGGAAAAGTCGGAACAGCCGGATGATGTGGATAACTAATTCCCAGGCGGAAAAAGGCCTTGAAACCGTTACTAATAATCGTATCCATTTTTGCATCCGATTCTTTCCAATTATACGAACTTTCTTTGGTTGGATCAAAAGTAGACCGGAACCTTTTTGCGGTAGTATCCAATGCGTTAACGGTATAATTCCAGTAATCGAAAGGACCATAGAAATCATGTGTCCTTATTTCCCGAATTCCTGCCTCCTGATAACCTTTAACCGAAGTACCTGGACCGAGATTAACGCCAAGCAGATCCTTAGGTGCTTTTCCGGCTTTTGAAATATCAACCGTCAGGATTGCTGTAGTATTTATTACTTGACTGCTTTCCTGTAATAAAGTAATCATTTGAACTGGTAATCCGGAGACATTCACCAACAACGATCCACTGCGGCTTTGTTGGGAATTATTGGCATTACATTGAATTGTCACTGAGGCATCCCCATTTCCGGATGTTGGATAAACCGAGATAAAGTCAAACCCTTCCGAAATGCTCCAGGCCGCATTTGAACGAATAAACACGCTTTGGGCTCCTCCAATTGTTCCAAACGTTATTACCGATGGGGTAACTGAAAGTGTTGAAGAGGAATTTGTCTTAAAACTTATCTCATTTCCGTAGGCTGTTCCCTCACTATTTGTCGCATAAGCTCGGACAAAATAAGTGGTGTTGGGAGAAAGAGATGTCAGAGAAGAAGAAAATGTGCCCGTTCCAGTCCCATTTGACGTTTTCGTCGTTAGTGATACTACAGGCGTCGGATTGGTTGACCATACCACACCGCGGGCAGTCACCGTTGCCCCTCCATCTGCACTCACATTCCCCCCAGAAGTGGCAGTTGTAGTGCCTAAATTACTTACGGCAGAGGTGGAAAGAGTAGGAATTTGAGTGGTGACTGAACCATAAAAAAAGAAGAAAAAGAAAAGGGAGGCTTGTTCGTCATTTACACCTTCGTAATAGCCCAATGTAGAGCGACTACTATTCATAATTCTACCAGTTTCCCAATAACCAATAGTAGAACGGGAGCTATTCGTAACCCGTCCATTTTCTATATATCCAATGGTTGAACGGGAGCTATTCATTACCCGTCCATTTGCAAAATAACCGATAGTTGATCGGGAACTATTCATTATCCTTTCACCGTCGAAATACCCAAGGGTCGAGCGATTGCTCCCCATGACCCTACCGTTTTCAATATAACCGATGGTTGAACGGGAACTATTTGTTAATCGTTGTGCATTTAACCCGTTAAAGGTCAGGCAAATAATCATTAACAAAACGGTAATTTTCATTTGGCAAGATTAAATAAACATTTTAAAACTTAAAGATAAGCATTTAATTAGTTAGATGACAGGGATAACAACCTTGTCAAAAACGGATTGCGTTTTTTTTAGCTATAATTTTGCATTTAAAATGAAGTACATCAAAAAAAACTTAAAATAATTTAGGATGACCGTTTATGATTATTTGAAAAAGGACAAAGAGCCCATTCCCCGATGGCTTCTCGAAATAAAAGAGGGAGACCCATTTCCATACCAGGATTTTTTTGCCTCCAGAATTGTCTATTATCCTGGTTCTTACACCGATGGCCATGCTGTCAAGGTATTCGGTTCTACGCACAGTGCCCATTCATTTGTTTACGTTGACTATATGTTGAATCAAAATGAATTAGAAAAAGAAATACTGAAACACCCTTTTAAGGGTTATGTTAATCTATTCAAAATTCAACTTACAAGCTATGATCTGGCGCCAAATGGCTGGAATCCGAGCATCTCTTCCTGCCAACAAAGGCCTGGTCATTTAGCAAATCGGAGAAATACTGCCTATTCGTTTTTGCAAATATTGGAAAGAGAAAATCACCTTACGGAGGCACATGGACCTGAAAGATTAGCCGTTGTATTTCTTTTTGCCGACGGAATTGCTACTTATGACGCCTTATTTTGTCAAAAAAAGGCTCATCGGAATCCATTTGCCGTCTTAATTCATGATCATGGCTTTGGCGGAAATTACGATAAATTTGGTCAACATGGTTTGATGAACAGGATAGCCGCTCAAAACAGGGTCATACCCAAATATTTATTGGTTGCTGAAAATTCCCAACCCTGGAGCACTCATTTTCAACTTGAACCCGAAGGTTATCGTGGAGGCATGTACAATACACCTAGATTTTTATACCAAAGTAAGGAATCAAAATCATTTTATAAATCAAGTGAAATAATTAACCATTATAACTAAATAAAAATGCTTACGAATATTAAAACAAAAGCTGGTAAGTTATTACCTATTGATTTTAGCCATTGGAAGGTTGATGAAGATTCTACCTGTAAAATTCTCGATGAAATAGATGGCAATCTGGTGCTTGAGAATAAATCGGGGCATGTCGCCAGGATCTGTAAACATTTAATACAGGACAACCTCATTCGGATCACAAAAGATTACATTGATATAAAAGGTTTATATCATCATTATTTTATTAGGAATTACTTAGCAAATGATAAACATAAAATGAATAGATTATTTGAAAATCAGGTAGCATTGATTTTTCAACATAGAGATTTAGTATTAAATAAAGCAGAATATTATCTGTTGAACCCCGATATTTTATCAAGTGGTGGCATGTACATAGGAGGTTTTAAATATTCACTGGGCTCTCTTTTTGAATCATTTGAAAGTGGCAATCATTATTACTATGATGAAATTGACGGACATAAAGAGTTATATTTGGTTAGTATGGCATCTTCCCCTTTGAGCGGCTCGGTTTTTAAAGCATTATTCTGGTCTGACCATGAAAAACAATTATTGAGATTAGAAAAAAATCTTTCGGGAGTTAAAAGTCCTTCCATCGGTGTATTTCATAAGATGGTAGCTTTTTCTTCTTTTACTATTGATGAGCAAACAAAGGCGCTGCAACAATTAATAAATGAAATCAACGACCGGAATAATATTTCTGCCTTGGAATAATGTTATAAGGTAGATATTGTTTAGCCCTTTCATTATTAGATGGGCTTTCAACCATCGCTAGGTTATTTCACCATTTCAGGGCTTGAATGGATGGCTAGCTTTTAATGGTATATAAGAGATTTGAAACTGCGTATAATGGAATCACTTTGACATTTTCAAATTTGAATAAATAAGAAGATAAAAATACAAATCAATAAAGGGTTATTTTCCATAAAAAACAAGACCGATAAATAGGTAAATTTAATAAAAAACAAGACCGAAACAATATGTTCTATAGCTTTATTGGTTATATTTTTTGTCAAATTGGTTCATTATTTCAATATATTCCAGTGGTAGTTTTTCTACCACAAAGTCTAAAATTTCTTTTGGAATATGTTTGTAAAAGGCAGACGCTATTCCTCCGGTTATGCAGGCGACGGTATCACTGTCCCCACCGATGGATATGGCAAGCCTAATCGCATTTTCAAAGTC
>Ga0208787_1000224_pt1 | contig 28644 bp, 23 predicted proteins | sample Wag4_2014_7_11_FD_187362 | JGI IMG/M metagenome (GOLD analysis project Ga0208787, IMG submission 187362) | Fresh water microbial communities from Ohio, USA - Utica-2 Time Series HT 2014_7_11 (SPAdes) (version 2) | ecosystem: Environmental > Aquatic > Freshwater > Water tank | place: USA: Ohio...
GCTCCATTCCAAGTAATAATGGGCGGGTATTTAAATAACTTACCGCGCCTATGCGCCATTTTTTGTCCAATTGAATTAACTTTGCACAAAGAAAAACCTTTTTTCTAAGAATCTAACTACTTGTTTAAATTATCAGCCAATGTCGAAACTTACAGCTATCTCTCCCGTTGACGGTCGTTACCAAAAGCAAACTGCCGCTCTAAGCTCCTATTTTTCTGAATTTGGTCTTATCAAATACCGCGTTTTAGTGGAAGTACATTATTTCTTATTTCTTGCAGATAAGAAATTCTTTAAAGTAACGCCTGCTTTAAGAAAAGCATTGCTTGCTGTGGTTGAAAATTTTAGCGAAGCAGATGCTGAAAAAATTAAAGCCATTGAAGCTACTACCAACCACGATGTAAAAGCGGTGGAATATTTCTTAAAAGAAGTATTAGATAAATACAAGGCGACTGAATTAAAAGAGTGGATTCATTTTGGTTTAACTTCTCAAGACATTAACAATACCGCCATTCCACTTAGTTGGAAAGAAGCGATGGAAAATTCAGTGCTGCCTTCTTATGTGAATTTGCAAAACAATTTATACCAGTTAGCTAAAAAGTGGAAGAAAGTTTCTTTATTAGCACGCACACATGGTCAAGCTGCGTCTCCTACTACACTTGGTAAAGAAGTAATGGTTTTTGTAGAAAGACTACACCATCAAGTTGAATTATTTACAGCCATTCCTTATGCTGCAAAGTTTGGAGGCGCTACAGGAAATTTTAACGCACACCATATTGCTTTTCCTAAAAAGAATTGGGTAAGCCTAGGTAATGAATTTGTAGATGATGTATTAGGTTTACAAAGAATGCAATTCACTACACAAATTGAACACTACGATCATTTCGCAGCGCAATGTGATACTTTGAAGCGTTTGAATAATATCTTAATTGATTTAAGCCGCGATATCTGGACCTATATCTCTATGGATTATTTCAAACAACAAACTAAAAAAGGTGAAGTAGGCTCTAGCGCTATGCCGCATAAGGTGAACCCTATTGACTTTGAAAACGCAGAAGGTAATTTAGGTATGGCCAATGCGATACTTGAACACTTAGCTGCCAAGCTTCCTATTAGTCGCCTTCAACGAGACTTAACCGATTCTACTGTGTTAAGAAATATTGGAGTTCCTATTGGTCATATTACGATTGCTTTAAACTCTTTAGAAAAAGGATTGGGTAAATTAATTTTGAATGAAGAAAAAATGCAGGCCGATTTGGAAAACAATTGGGCAGTAGTGGCAGAAGCCATTCAAACTATTTTACGAAGAGAAAAATATCCTAACCCTTACGAGGCTTTGAAAGATTTAACAAGAGGTAAAAATAAGATTGATAAAAAACTGATGCATAAATTTATCGATGGCTTAAAAGTAACTGCCGCTGTTAAAAAAGAATTAAAAGCCATCACTCCGCATAATTATACGGGGGTAACTGCGGACTTTTAAAATCAAAAAGACTAATCTTCAGCGTCTGACCTATCATTTAGCATTTCACCTGGAGGTATAAGTTTCTTTTTTCTGGCTTCTTTTTTTGCAAGTAAATTATGTATGGGCTGCATACCCTCTTTTTCAATCGCCATGGTTAACACTTGCGCGGTTGCAGCAGCATCTCCCCAAGCACGGTGTCTTCCTTCTATCTTAATTCCTAAATCACGGGTCAATGAACCTAGCCCATATTTCACTAGTCCTGGAAATACCCTGCGGCTTAATTTAATGGTACATAATTTAGGAGCCGACCATTGAAAACCCGATCTTCCCAATAAATAATGCACAAAGGAATAATCGAAGCTTACATTATGGGCCACAAATACACGGCCATTTAATAAATTGTATATCTGAGGGGCTACATCTTCAAACAAAGGAGCAGCTGCCACCATCTCATCGCTAATGCCCGTCATATTTACAATAAAGGGAGGTATTTTATGTCTAGGGTTAATTAAAGTCACATATTTACCCGTCACTTCCACCCCATTGTGAATCACAATAGCAATTTCAGTAATCCCCGCCGATTGAGGGGTACTACCTGTGGTTTCAATATCTACAACTGCAAATTCCATGAAGTGGCTAAGTTCGTATTTTTTAGCAACTTATTGCTTGTCGCTTTTCCTTATTTTTGTGGCTTAATATAGGAAAAGACGCAAAGCATGGAATTGAGTAAAAATTATATACCGGGTGAAGTAGAATTGAAGTGGTACAAGCATTGGGTAGACAGTGGTTATTTTCATAGCACACCCAATGAAAAAAAAGCCTATACCGTTGTTATACCTCCACCTAATGTTACCGGAGTCTTACATATGGGGCATTGTTTGAATAATACTATTCAAGATATACTAGTACGTCGTGCGCGTATGCAAGGATATAATCCTTGTTGGGTACCAGGAACTGACCACGCTTCTATTGCCACTGAAGCAAAAGTAGTAGCTATGTTAAGAGAAAGAGGTATTGCAAAATCTTCTTTGACAAGAGATGAATTTTTAGGCTATGCTTGGGAATGGAAAGAAAAATACGGTGGTATTATTTTACAACAGTTAAGAAAGATGGGTTGCAGTTTAGATTGGGAGCGTACTTCTTTCACTATGGACCCTGACTATTACGAATCGGTTATAAAAGTATTTGTTGATTTATATAAGAAAGGAAAAATTTATCGCGGCAAGAGAATGATCAACTGGGATGTGCGTGCTAAAACTGCTTTAAGTGATGAAGAAGTAATACATAAAGAAGTTTCGGGTAAAATTTATCACCTGCGTTATAAGTTAGATGTTCCTGGTGAAGAGTATATCACTATTGCCACTGTGCGTCCTGAAACTATTTTAGGTGACTCTGCTATTTGTGTACACCCTAAAGATGCGCGTTATAAAAACTTAGTAGGTAAGTTTGCCTTTGTGCCTTTAATTAACAGGCGCATACCCATTATTGCAGATGATTATGTAGAAATAGAATTTGGAACGGGTGCACTGAAAGTGACGCCTGCGCATGACATGAACGATTTTGTTTTAGGTCAGAAATATAATTTAGAAGTGATTGATACCATGAACGACGATGGTACTTTATCTGAAGCGGCGGGTTTGTATATTGGACAAGATAGAATTGAAGTAAGAAAAATAATTACCAAAGATTTAGATGCGGCAGGTAATTTAGTGAAGATAGAAGACTACACGCACCAAGTGGGCTTTAGTGAAAGAACCGATGCCATAGTGGAGCCAAGATTAAGTTTACAATGGTGGGTGGATATGAAAAAATTAGCAGCACCTGCACTAGAGGCGGTGATGTCTGATGAAATAAGTTTTCATCCTGCTAAATTTAAAAACTTATACCGCCATTGGATGGAAGGCATTAAGGATTGGTGTATTAGTAGACAATTATGGTGGGGACACCGCATACCGGCTTGGTATGATGAAGAAGGTAATTTTTATGTAGCGCATAATGAAGCGGAAGTAAACGCCAATCATCCAGAAACTGTTGGAAAAAAATTAACACAGGACACCGATTGTTTAGATACTTGGTTTAGTAGTTGGTTATGGCCTTTTGAAGTATTCAAGGGTTTATCTAACCCGGGTAATGCAGAAGTTAATTATTACTACCCTACTAGCACATTGGTAACTGCTCCTGAAATTATTTTCTTCTGGGTTGCTAGAATGATTATGGCGGGTGAAGAGTATATGGGTAAGATTCCATTTAAAGATGTTTACTTCACAGGTATTGTGCGTGATAAGCAAGGACGCAAGATGAGTAAGAGCTTAGGAAACTCTCCCGACCTATTAGGACTGATTGACCAATATGGTGCTGACGCCGTTCGCTTTGGAATTATGATTGCCTCTCCTGCAGGAAATGATTTGTTATTTGATGAATCTACTTTAGAGCAAGGAAGAAATTTCAATAATAAATTATGGAATGCCACTAAGTTATTGAAGATGTGGGAAGCCCGTCAAAACAATACAGGTGAAATTGCGGAAGATGCAAAGTTTGCCATGGATTGGTTTGAAGCAAAATTAAATACTACACAAATTGAGGTTGATGAAATGCTAAAAACCTTCCGATTAAGCGAAGCTTTAAAAGCTATTTATAGTTTAATATGGGATGATTTTTGCAGCTGGTATTTAGAATGGATAAAGCCTGGCTTTGAACAACCTATACATGCTGGAGTGTATGAAAAAACAGTGGAGTTTTATGATGCACTATTACAATTACTACACCCTTTCATGCCATTTATTACAGAAGAGATACACCATACTTTAAAAACTCAGTCCGAGGATTTATGTGTGAAGCTTTACACTCCTAATACAAGTGTGAATAAGGAAGTTTTAAATGCAGGAGCATTACTTCAAAATGTAATCTCTACTTTACGCGATGCACGTAATAAAAATCAAATAAAGCCTAAGGATGCGATTGAATTACATATTCAAACTGCCAATAACGCGCCTTACCAAAGCATTCAAAATATATTAGCCAAGCAAATTAATGCCTCTAGTATTGCTTATACAAGCAGCACGGTAGCCGCCTCCATTGTAGTGGCTTTAGAAAAAGACAAGTTTTATATTGTTGCTAACCAAGCTATAGATACTGCCAGCTTAAAAGAAAACTTATTAAAGGACCTAGCCCATCAACAAGGCTTTTTACAAAGTGTAGATAAGAAATTACTTAATGAAAAATTTGTGCAAAATGCAAAGCCAGAAGTTTTAGCTATTGAACAAAAAAAGAAGGCCGATGCTTTAGCGAGAATTCAAACTATTGAAGAAAGTTTAGCGCAATTAGGGTAAATCATAACAGATCACATTATTCTAGTCATATGACTGAAATTCAAATAACACGCGCTGGCTTAAACGACAGAAATTTTATTAGATCTGTATCGGAGCGCACTTGGCCTAGTACTTATGGTCATATCATTTCTCAAGCACAAATTGATTTCATGTTGGATTGGATGTACAGCAATGAGTCATTAGAAAAACAAATGAATACTGGTTGCGAATTTTATATTGCTAGCATAAAAAAAGAAAACGGACTATGGGATGCAGTGGGTTTTTGTTCTGTAAGCCAAGAAGACGAACAAGATAAAAGTACAGATGCATCAGAAATTTCAAATGCCCACAAACTCAATAAGCTATATGTACTTCCAGAAGCTCAAGGCACAGGGGCAGGCAAGGCCTTATTAAATAAATGCATTGAGGTTGCCAAAGCAGCAGGGTCAAGTTCCTTATTCTTACAAGTAAATAAATTAAATACCGCTTATACTTTTTATTTAAAAAAAGGGTTCATTAAAGAACGCGAATTTAAATTCGATATTGGCAATGGCTTTTACATGGACGATTATGTCATGCGCTTGAGCTTCTAATCTCAGCTAATTATTAATTAAATCTTAGAAATCACCACCCTTTCTAAACTTATTTGGCGGTCGCTTGGATTGATTAAAATATCAATCTTGTTTTTGTATTTCTTATTCATTAAATCATGAATAAACCAAATGCCATTAAATTTTCCGGCATTGGTCAATTCTACTCTATCTCCAAAAGCAAATAATTTTTTTAAATCACGGCTAATGGCAATCACTCTATGTTTTTTAGGATTCAAGCTATCTAATTTAAAACCACTAGCTGTTATTAAAGGCGTGCTATCGGTTTGAGCTTTATCTGCATTATAAGTACTTAATGAAACTAAATTCATTGACTTTAAAACAAAAGGATATTGCATGGCAATGGCCTTTGATTCATGACTTGGTCTTAATAAATAAAAACCACCCACTAGCATGAATAGAAAAAACCCTATACCTAAATAATTATTATGTTTCATAATGAAACGTTTCATAAATTGATGATAATTATACTATTTGATGGGTTTGTTTAACGATACCCATTATAAAAACGCTTTGTACCTGACTTATATTGTCGGCCTGGCTTAATTTGTTCACGTGGAAATTGTAATAACTGTTCATATCCTCGGTCATAATTTTCAACATAAAGTCAAATTCACCGGATATACTATAACATTCCACCACATCGGGTAGCTCATTAATCAGCTTTATAAACTGCCCCCCAGACTGCTTACTATGTTGATTTAGAGACACATAACAAATGACCATCAGCCCCTTTTTTACTTTCGTCCCATCAATCAATGTGGCATACTGTTTAATCACCCCACCCGCCTCTAGCCTCTTAATACGCTCATGCACTGGCGTGGTGCTCAAATGAATTTGATCGGCTATTTCTTTTACAGTGATCCTAGCATTATCCTGTAAGAGACGTAAAATGGCTAAATCCTTCTCGTCTAATGAGATAGATTGTTGAAGACTAGCCGAATCTACTGATGGAGTACTATTTTTCATGTTATTTTAGCATAAATCAATACGAAAATAGAATATAATAGCTGAATATCCTAAAAATATCAAATATTTTGTTATTTTATCCTATTTCATACCTTTGCCCTCTAAACAAAAAATATATGTCTAACCTAGAAAACATCGATTTTAGCCTACCTTATAAAGTAGCCGATATCACATTAGCAGATTGGGGTCGTAAAGAGATTCGTTTAGCCGAAGCAGAAATGCCAGGTTTAATGAGTATCCGTGCTGAATACGGACCAAGTCAACCATTAAAAGGTGCTCGTATTGCGGGTTGCTTACACATGACTATTCAAACAGCTGTATTAATTGAAACTTTAACTGCCTTAGGCGCTGAAGTTAAATGGAGCTCTTGTAATATCTTCTCAACACAAGACCAAGCCGCTGCTGCTATTGCTGCAACAGGTGTGGGTGTATTTGCTTGGAAAGGTCAATCTATTGAAGAGGGTGACTGGTGTATTGAACAAACTTTATTCTTTGGTGGCGCAGACCGTCCTTTGAATATGATCTTAGATGACGGTGGTGATTTAACCAATATGGTATTAGATAAATATCCTCAATTCGTTGCTGGTATTAAAGGTTTGAGTGAAGAAACTACTACAGGTGTTCACCGTTTATATGAGCGTATGGCGAAAGGAACTTTACCAATGCCTGCTATTAACGTAAACGATTCTGTTACAAAATCTAAATTCGATAATAAATATGGTTGTCAAGAATCATTAGTAGATGCGATTCGTCGTGCAACTGATGTAATGATGGCTGGAAAGGTGGCAGTAGTAGGCTCTTACGGTGACGTAGGAAAAGGTTCTGCCGCTTCTTTACGTGGTGCAGGTTGCCGTGTAATGGTAACTGAAATCGATCCTATTTGTGCTTTACAAGCTGCGATGGATGGTTTTGAAGTTAGAAAAATGATCGACGCTGTAAAAGAAGCAGACATTATTGTTACTGCCTCTGGTTGTCGTGATTTGATCAACGAAAAACATTTCAGAGCGATGAAGGACAAAGCGATTGTTTGTAATATTGGTCACTTTGATATTGAAATTGATATGGCTTGGTTAAATAAAAACTATGGTCATACAAAAGATACTATTAAACCACAGGTTGATTTATACAATATCGATGGTAAAGATGTTATCGTTTTAGCAGAAGGCCGTTTAGTAAACTTAGGTTGTGCTACTGGTCACCCTAGCTTTGTAATGAGTAACTCTTTCTCTAACCAAACATTAGCTCAAATAGAATTATGGACTAACCATAAGAACTACGAGAACAAAGTGTATGTGTTACCTAAGCATTTAGATGAGAAAGTAGCGCGTTTACATTTAGCGAAAGTAGGTGCTGAATTAGATGAATTAACTACTGAGCAAGCAGCTTATTTAGGTATACCAGTAGCAGGTCCATTTAAGGCTGATGCTTACAGATACTAATCTATAATTGAAAGTAAATTTAGCAACTAGTTCTATCTAGTTTCTTCAATAGATTCAAAATTCCCCTAGCCGTTCCCGAGTAATCAGGAGCGGCTTTTTTATGTATTTTTATGTATCTTTAAAGGCATCGTTTTATCCCCTATATAAAACAACCAATTTCACTTATCATGAATTTAATTTAAATTACCATAAAACAATTTTGTATGAAACTGAACAAAATTTTATCCATTGTCCTTGTTTATACACTCATCATTGGTGCACTTTCTACTACAAATGCGCAAAACATTAGTATTATTCCTGAGCCTTACCAAATGACTACAAAGCCAGGCAATTATATTTTGCCTAAAAGCATCGTTATTCATGCACCAAGTTCAGCAAATGTTGTTACAGATGCAATGGCGGCTAAATTAAGAACCACCACAGGACGCTTAGTGAATTTTACAAAAAATAAACCAAGTATTGATTTACAAATAATAAATGATGCCAATTTAGGTACCGAAGGTTATTCATTAGATATCAATGAAAAAGGAATTCAAATAAAAGCCAATGCGAATGCAGGTTTATTTTTTGGCTGGCAAACAGTGATGCAATTATTACCAGCGGCTATTTATTCCAATACTTTACAAGCCAATACAAATTGGACCTTACCTTATGTTTCTATAACTGATAAACCTCGTTTCGGATGGAGAGGCCTGATGTTGGATGTAAGTAGACATTTTTTTAGCAAGGCAGATGTGTTAACATTTATTGACGACATGGCGCGCTATAAATACAACCGCTTACATTTGCATTTAACCGACGACCAAGGATGGAGAATTGAAATTAAATCTCTTCCAAAATTAACAAGTGTAGGTGCATGGAGACCTGAGCGTAAAGGAAAATGGATGAATACTACCCCACCTGCCAAAGATGAACCTAAAACTTATGGTGGTTTTTATACACAAGAAGATATTAAAGAAATAGTAGCTTATGCAAAAGCAAAATTTATTGAAGTCATTCCTGAAATAGATATCCCTGGTCATAGCTTGGCTATGAATGCAGCTTATCCATTTTTAAGCACTACACCCAATTACCCCTTCCAAGTAAATGCAGGTGAAGAATTTATGGATTGGGAAGGATTCAATGGACATGTAGCTGCAAAAATTGATAACTCATTAGACCCTTCTAATGAAACTGTATACGAATACTTAGATAAAATTTTCACAGAGATAGCGCCCCTATTCCCTTTTGAGTACATACATATGGGTGGAGATGAAAATCCAAAAAACAATTGGGAAAAATCGGCCAATGTTCAAGCGCTTATGAAAAAAGAAGGCTTGAAAGATCAGAATGAAGTGCAAAGTTATTTTGTGCGTCGCGTGCAAAAAATAATTAATAGCAAAGGAAAGAAAATGATGGGCTGGGATGAAATCTTAGAAGGTGGTTTATCGGGTGATGCAGCAGTAATGAGTTGGAGAGGTATCAAAGGAGGTATTGAAGCTGCTAGGCAAGGGCATAAAGTAGTCATGTCGCCTAACGACTATAACTATATCGATTATTACCAAGGAGAACTTACTGCAGAAGGTAAAGTATACAGTGGACTCAGAATGAAAAAAACCTACTCTTTTGAACCCATTCCAGAAGGCATTGACCCTAATTTAATTTTAGGCAACCAAGCAAATCAATGGACAGAGCAAATATTTGATTTGAGATATGCTCAATACATGACTTGGCCTAGAAGTATGGCAGTAGCAGAAACGGGCTGGTCTCCTAAAGAGAAGAAAAACTGGAATAGCTTTAGTAAGAAAGTTGAGAGGCAATTTGAAAAACTGGATGCAGCGAATGTGAGATATGCTAGAAGTATGTATGACCCTATTGTAACTACAACATTAAATACAAAAGGTGAATTAATGTGTATGATGGAAGGCGAAGTGGAAGGACTAGATATCTATTATACTATTAACGATCAATTGCCCGACAATTATAGCGAAAAATACACAGCTCCCTTTTTAATTCCAGATGATGTTTTGTCTTTAAAAGTGATAAGCTATAGAGATGGCAAGCAAATTGGTAAATTTTTAAATATTCCTATTGAATCTTTAAGAAAAAGAGCAGCTAAGGTATTGTAATGAAAGAACAATAACATGGCTTCTGTTTTTCGAAAAATATTTACTTTACTATTCTTAGTCTGCTTGCATATTTCTATCTATGCACAAATAAGAAATATTGAGAAAAATATTGCATTATCAAAGGATAGCAGTTTACTACAAAGTATTATTAATCAATTTAAGGGCAAGCCCAACCCTTTTATTGATTCTACTTTTATTAATCTAAATAAATATGTACAACAAGTAGCGAAGTACGAAGGAAAAAGAATTAGAAGCATTCAAATAGAACAAAAACATTTTGGGGCTAGTGTTATCAATACTTATAATGTAAAAAAAGATGCCCTTACAAAATTTGCAGATAAGCTTCATAATAAAACAAGCGAAAATACAATTCGAAAAAATTTATTTATCAAGGAGCAGGAAGTCCTAGACCCCTTAGTCATTGCCTATAATGAAAAGTGGTTGAGAGATATACCCTTTATACAAGATGCCCGTATACTCGCTTCTCTTTCTTCATTGGACACCAATGAAGTAGACATCTATATTATCACAAAAGATATCTTCCCTATTGGAGGTAGTTTTAATATTAGAAATGCCAATTCTTATACCGCTACCTTAAGTACAGAGAATGCAAACGACGGAGGTAATGCCTTTACCTTAAGTCACAACTTCGATAAAAATAGATCCATCAAAACAGGCTGGGGCTTTGATTATACCAATAGAAATTTACAAGGTAGCTTTACAGATATTACTATAGGTGCAAAATCCTTTGCTCCCAATCTAGCCAATGGCGATTTATCTGCATCGACCGTTTACATTAGAGGTAACCGCCCACTACTCACACCTAATAGTAAATGGACCTGGGGATTTGATTGGAATAATGCCCATAATGAAAATGTTTTCACAAGCAAGTGGTCAGACTCATTATTCAACAGCACTTATAATTATGACTTAAAACATTTTGATGCCTGGTTAGGCTATCAGCTTTTTAGTAAACGAATTTCACTAGCAGCCAATAATGTGCATTATTTTCTGCAAGTTCGTTTTTTGGAAAATATATTTAAACAAAGGCCTACAGATTATTTAGCACAAATAGATAAAAACTATCAAAACATTGAAGCCTCTCTGGCTTCTTTTACTTTATTTAATCAACAAATTATAAGGACCCAGTATTTATATGGATTTGGTAGAAACGAGGATTTACCTGTAGGAAAATCGATGGTCATTACTTCTGGAAATTATAGAAGAGAGCAAAGCTCACTACCCTATCTAGGAATTCAATTAGAGAAATCCAAATTACTTTCAAATGAAAATTATAGACATATTACATTAAGTGCAGGTTCTAGTTATGCCGATGCTCAATTACAAGATGTTCGATTCATGGCAAGTGTAGAGCAAATTAATAAACTTCGTTATTTAGAAACTGGCTTCAAGTATAGATCTATTATTAATCTAAGTTTTACGCAAACCCTAAAAAATAAATTTAATGAGGCCCTACTGATTAGTAGTAGTTATGGTATACCTCAATTAAATAGAGAACGCATTTATGGAGGCACCCGTATTACTGCGAACTGGGAATCGGTTTGGTATAATTCAAGGTCGTTTTATGGGTTTCGAACCTCCCCTTTTGCCTTTGGCAACATTACGTATCTAAGAACCGTGGGCCAACCTATTAACAATGGAGATATCTTTTCCTCTATAGGATCTGGCATGAGAGTTAGGAATGAAAACCTCATTTTTGGCACCATTGAATTAAAGGCTTTCTACTTTCCAAGAACCAATCGTCAACTGAGCCCTTGGAATATTAGTCTTATTACCAACCTTCGTTATAAGTACAATTCTAGTATTATTAGCAAGCCCGATTTCGTTCAAATTAATTAGCATTTTTGAGCATAAACAACCCCTATTCATTCAACCTTTCCTACTTATTTTTGTTATATTAAATATGGTTCAAGCGTATAATTTCTTAGCAAGCTGGCAGCTTTTCCCCGAAAAAAGCGAATTCGAGTATCAATTAGTTCCTAAATCTGGAAACTATAAAATTGAAAGCGTTCAAAATGGCCATGCCCTTAGCTTTAGTCACAATTGGGTGAACATTGAAAATGAGGCTTTTTATGCCCAGTATAGCGTTATACCCAATGGAATAGCACAGACTTTTGAAAACCCTTTATTAGGAAATGAAGTTATTGCCGAAATAAATAATGGTTCATGCTTAACCGTTCAATTTCATAAAGAAAATAAAGAAGTACTTAAAGTAGTGCATGAAATTTTAGCCAATGGTTTTTTAAAAGTATCACAGTATGGCTATAAAGAAAATGGAGAGGCTTTTAAAAATATAGAAGTATACCATAAACAATTAAGCGTTCTACCTTACGCTTCTTCTGCAGGCAGTGTGGCTATTCGTCCTACTAAAGAAGGCGTGATAAAACATAAAGCTTTATCTGCCATGGAGGATCAAACCAATATGCAGTTAAATCAAATTAAAGAGCAAATTGAATTACTAGCAAGACAAGCGCAGGAAATTAAAAAGCGCAAGGAATTAAGTTTAATGATTTACGAAGCTAAAATTACTTTCAAACCGCAGATAGGTCAAATTTATCATGTGTATGAAAAAACAGACGGCTCACATGTACTTTCTTTAGTGGCGCCTAGTGAATGGGGCGGCGGTTCTGGACCCTTTGCCGGATTTGTAGCTACCGTGAAATTATTAGCCGATCACACTTGGGTGGAGGTTTAAAACCCATACTTACTCAAAATAGCGGTAACCTTCTTTTCTACCTCATTATCCTTTACCACTGCAGGCGCATGATGCTTTTTAATAGTCGCATCAAAAATTAGTGGGCCTTTACATCCCCAATGTTTATTGATGATATAGCTATCCACCCCTTCAATATCTTTGGAAGGATTAGTTCTAGTAAAGGCTGCCCAAATAAAATTATTAAATTCAGCAGCCATCCAAGTAGCGTCTTCAGTAATAATAATCATTGCTATACCATCATGTTCTAATAAATTTTCCCCTTGACCCTTTAATTTTTCTTGAATAGAATGTATAGTGGCAGCTGCCGCATTTACCGCAATTACTCCCGGCATAATTAAACTTGCATTGGCATTGAGTGAAGTAATTTTTTCAGGAATAGTAGTTGCTAATTTTCTTCTGACATCTCCATAGGCGGCTAGTACTAATTTAGAACCACTGTTTAAACCATCACCAGAATAATCCAAGGTATCCATGGTGGTATTGGTGTAAAAATGTAAGTCATTTGAAAAGTCCATTCTACTCAACATATACGCTAAAAACTCAGGTATATTATTTACATCTAGTGTCTTTGCATACGAGTCATTTAAACTTATATCTGTATTTATACTGTCTAACGAATTAGTATCATTTAATTTAATACCTTTTGATTTTTTTGCTTCCGCTGTTATCCAAAGAAATTTTGCTAAACTTAATTGCCCAGTGCCTAAAATATGATTGGCAATAGTTAAAATTTCTGCAGGTTTTTTATTTTCTAAAAAGGGTGTATATCTTTCACTGCCTATGGCTAATAATAAAGGATGCACTCCTGCTGCATCAACGGCGTGCACTTCTTTTAACCCTGGTATTTCATTAGAAACAGCTGATCCTGTAATATGATGAATAAGTTGTCCGAAACTTGTATCTTCTTGAGGAGGTCTTCCCACCACTGTGAAAGCCCAGATGGCATTTTTTCTGGCATATACTTTATGCACTTTCATTACAGGAAAAGGATGTTGCAAACTATAATAACCTAAATGATCCCCGAAAGGGCCTTCTGGTTTATTCTCTCCAGGAAATACTTCGCCGGTAATTACAAAATCGGCGTCGGTGCTTACGCAAAAACCATCGACATAAGTATAGCCAAATCTTTTTCCTGCAAGTACTCCTGCAAAATTCATTTCACTCATACCTTCTGGTAGCGGCATCACTGCAGCAACACTATGTGCAGGTGGACCGCCCACAAAACAACTTACTTTTAAAGGAAGTCCTTGATTATTCGCCTTAGTTTGGTGTACCCCAATACCTCTATGTAATTGATAATGCAATCCAATTTCTTTATTCAATATATAATCATTCCCATTTAATTGAATACGGTACATACCTAAATTAGAATTGCCCATACCTGGCTTATCTGCATCTTCTGTATATACTTGTGGAAGTGTTACAAAGGCACCCCCATCCATGGGCCAATGTTGTATCAATGGCAAATCACTAATATTTATCTCTTCAAATAAAACAGGTTTTGCAATTGGATTTTTATTCGGCAGTGCATTAATCGCAGCCGGTAATGCAGCTAAAGATTTTAACGGATTTTGAATAGCCGCCAATGGATTAATTTTGATATCAATTAATTGCTTCACTGATGGAAGTGTATCTCTAAAAATAAATTCACTTCTTTCTAGTGTACCAAAAATATTGGAAGCTGCACGAAACTTAGAACCCTTCACTTTTTCAAATAAAATCGCAGGGCCTTTTTGTTCAAAAATGCGTAAATGAATGGCAGCCATTTCTAAATAGGGATCTACCTCTTCTTTGATGCGCAGCAGCTGACCCGTACGCTCCAAATCCAATAAACAAGCCTCCAAACTAGAATAAGCCATTTCTTATATTTGAGATGCAAAAATAACTTAAATTCGCCTATGACTCGTTTAAGTGTGAACATAAATAAGATAGCCACATTAAGAAATAGCCGTGGTGGGGATAATCCTAATCTAGTGCAGGTGGCAAAGGATTGCGAACGTTTTGGGGCAGAGGGTATTACAGTGCATCCAAGACCCGATGAAAGGCATATTCGCTACCAAGATGTTTATGATTTAAGTAAAATTTTGACCACAGAGTTTAACATTGAAGGCAACCCCAAAGAAACCAAGTTTGTGGAATTGGTTTTAGCCACTCAACCGCATCAGGTTACCCTTGTACCCGATACCTTGGGTCAATTAACCAGCGACCATGGTTGGGATACCATTACAGAACAAGCTTATCTAAAAGAAATCATTGGGGTTTTTAAAAAGCAAGGCATTCGTGTTTCTATTTTTGTTGATCCCAATGAAAAAATGGTGGAAGCCGCTGCAAGTACTGGAACAGACCGAGTAGAATTATACACTGAAATGTATGCAAAGCTATTTGCTGCTGGGAATAAAGAAAAAGCTGTTGAACCTTATATGACTGCTGCTGCCAAGGCTAAAAAATTAGGACTCGGTATTAATGCAGGCCATGATTTAGATAGAAATAATTTATCTTACTTAATACAATCTATTCCAAGTATTGACGAAGTAAGTATTGGACATGCCTTAATGAGCGATGCCCTTTATCTAGGCATAGAAAACACGATTCAATTATATAAAAGAGCGCTTGATCAACAATAAAAATTCCTTTCATGAAATACTTTAAGATTGTATTTATCGGAGTAAGCATTTTCTTAATGACCAATGCAACAAATCTATTGGCACAAGAAAAATTTGGACCCACCCCTACTAAGCAACAATTGGCTTGGCATGAAAAAGAATTTTACTTATTTATGCATTTTGGCCCAAATACATTTACCAATTTAGAGTGGGGCAAAGGAAGTGAAGACCCAAATGTATTTAATCCAACAGCAATAGATTGTAACCAGTGGGCAAGCATTGCAAAAGCGTCTGGTGCTAAAGGCATCATTATTACAGCTAAACACCATGATGGATTTAGTTTATGGCCAAGTAAATTTAGTAAGCACACAGTAAGAGAAAGCAAGTGGATGAATGGAAAAGGCGATGTGATTAAAATGTTGTCAGAAGCTTGTAAAAAAGCAGGCATTGAAATGGGCGTATATATTTCTCCATGGGATAGAAACCACCCAGAATATGGCACGGCTACTTACAACGATATCTATATTCAAACCATGAAGGAACTTTTAACGGGTTATGGCAATTTAACTGAACTATGGTGGGATGGCGCGAATGGAGAAGGCCCTAATGGCAAAAAACAAGTCTATGATTTTACAAGGTTCAAAGACTCTGCCATGTCTTATCAACCCAATATTCTCATCTTCAGTGATCTTGGACCCCATATTCGTTGGATAGGCAATGAAAATGGATTGATTAATGAAACCAACTGGAACTTACTAGATACAGCAGGATTTAAAAGAGGCGAAGGTGCTCCTGCTAATGACACTTTGAATAGGGGAAATTTTAATGGGAAAAATTGGATTGGCGCTGAAGCAGATGTATCAATTCGCAAAGGATGGTTTTATCATGAAGAAGAAGACTCTACAGTCAAATCAGGTAAGACTTTGTTTAATTTATATTTAAACTCAGTAGGTCATGGAGGTAACTTATTATTAAATGTACCTCCTAATAGAAAAGGTTTAATTGCTACTCAAGATTCTGCCGCTTTAATGGATTTTAGAAAAATAAGAGAGGCAGCCTTTAAAACCAACTTATTCAAAAACGCTATTCTTAAGAATAATAAAAATGAAATAGATATTTGTTTAACTGCACCGGTTACTATTAATAGCATTCAACTGCAAGAGCAAATTAAATTTGGACAAAGAGTCATACGCTTTGAAATATATGCAGGAGATAAAGAAGCTGATATGAAAAAAATTGCAGGAAGCACTACCATTGGAAGAAAGAAAATTATTCAATTCCCTACTACCACTGCCAAATGCTTCAAAGTAAAAATAATAGAGACAAAGGCCATCCCTATAATGGGAGCCGTAGCCGGATATTTTATAAAAAATTAACTTAACTTGCATCAAATTAAAATTATGTCTACACCTGCACAAATTGGTATCATCATGGGAAGCGATAGTGATTTACCTATCATGCAGGCAGCTGCAGATACTTTAAAAACTTTCAATATTCCTTTTGAATTAACCGTCGTTTCTGCACATCGCACTCCCGATCGAATGGTAGAATATGCAAAAACAGCGCGTAAAAGAGGCTTACAAGTCATTATTGCAGGTGCAGGTGGTGCAGCACATTTACCAGGTATGGTGGCCGCATTAACTAGTTTACCTGTTATTGGAGTGCCAATAAAATCAACTAATTCAGCGGAGGGCTGGGACAGTATATTATCTATTTTACAAATGCCAGGTGGGGTTCCAGTTGCCACTGTTGCTTTAAATGGTGCTAAAAATGCAGGTTTATTAGCCGCTCAAATTATAGGATCTACCAATGCCCAAATTGGCCAAGCCATGGATGACTATAGATTAAATATGGAATCGGAGGTAATGACCAAGGTGGAGAATTTGAAAGATACTTGGAATAACGAGTTCGATAAAAAATAGTATCTTAAGATTAAAACTTTTTCAAATTTTAGAACTTATTTTTTCTATTCTTTAGTAATCGTAATAATTGTAAAGCTAGGGCTCAAAGTAGTTGAATTTTCTAAAACAGCTTCCACCCAATCCCATCCGTAGGTACCTACCCACTCTGAAAAGTTCTCTACTCTTTCTTGTAAACTATTTTTAGGGAATAAAGAACTCTTAATGGCTTGTATACGGTCAATAGATATTTGTTTTTTTCTTTTTTCAGCTCGAACCATTTTCTTTTCTAATAAAGCTAATTTCTTTTGGGCCTGTATCGATAAATTCATAGCATGATCCCCTAAAGAGGTATCAATTTTTATGACCTCTTGCTGAATAGAGGCGTATAAATCTTTGAGCGATGCGATATGATTGGTTAAGGATAAATTTTCCTTCGTTTGATTTTTGACATAGTCCAATTCCAATTCCAGAAGAGGTTTAAATATATCTTCCAATGTAAAGCCCAAACTATTCCAATTTGCCGTTTGCTTTTCATTCATAAACATAAATGAATTACGTAATTGCAAAATAGGATAATGCACTTTTACTTCATCAAATACATTTTTAAGTTCCATCCAATAAGCTAGTTCACCACCACCACCAATAAAGGCAATACCAGGAAGTATAGTTTCTTGGTATACTCCTCTTAGTATTACATTAGGACTAAACCTATCAGGATGTGCATGTAATTCTTTTACTATCTCTTCCTCTGTGAAACGCATTTCAGTGTCCACTACAATATAACTAGGGCCTTGTTTTTCAATTCTAGCCCGCGTATTATCTTTTAGATAAAATAAGTTTAAATCACGACCGTCTGACTGCACATGATAAGTACTTGCTAATTTTTCTTTGGTAGACTGAATAGCTTTTTGAGAAAACCCAGTTCTTAATTCCTTTTCCATCACATTGATGAAAAGAGCTTTCAATTGAGTATTGTCTGGCTGAATGACTACTAGGCCATACTTTCCAAAATACGCATGTACTAAGGCTAATGTTGCTTCTGATATTGTCTTCCCTTTTTGATAAGCTTGTTTTAATATCTCTAAGGCATCTTTACCTGCAGGTTGAACCAACCAATACCCTTCCAGGTTTTGTAATAATTTAATTAACTCGTCATCTACCTTCATTCTTCCAATGGCCCCTTTTTGTTTGGTATTCCACTGGTTGGCTTCGCCGGCTAAAGTATAGGAACCTACTTCTTGCAAATCGGCGTCCTCAGATCCCATATAATAAACAGGTACAAAATTATGTTCAGGAAATTGCTTTTTTAGTTCAGTTGCCAACTGAATAGTATGCAGAATTTTATAAAAAAAGTAAAGTGGACCCGTAAAAATATTTGGCTGATGCGCAGTGGTAACAGTGAATGTATTTTCTTTCAATAATAAATTCACATTATCATTAACCAATGTAAAAGCCTCTTTAGTATATAGTGAATTATGTAGCGCGTTATTATTGTTTTTATTTAGAACATTAGTATCATTAATATCTTTCGCTAATTGAGTATATTGATTTTGTAAAACCTCTACCAAAACCTTTCTATTGGTAGGAAAAGAAGCTCTTTGTTCAATGGCTTTCTTATACCCTTCCTTAGTAGCAGTATAGTTTACAAAACTTTGGGCCGTTCCCTTCGCTTCAATATAGTCATTGATTAAAGCAGTGAACAAACCCGTAGATCTATAAGTTATGGAATTGGCTTTACATTTCATTTAGGCGACTTGAGGGACAAATTTCGTTAAAATTGCCGTCATAATACACTAAATAGGGATAGATTTTTAATAAAATAGGACTGTTTTGGCAATAGTAGGTCCCCTTAATCAAAATGACCTCAAATAAGGAGATAAATTAATACCTTTGAGTATACAAAGTTTATTAGGTACACAAAATATTGAATATGGAAACTTACGGTAAAATTTTATTGATTGCCATGCCTGCCTTTTTGTTGTTGGTATTATTTGAAAAATGGTATGGATGGAAAAAAGGCTTTGAAACAGTCAATACCTTGGACATGATTTCAAGTTTAAGTTCTGGGGTAACTAATTCTACCAAGGATGTACTGGGTTTAAGTATTGTTATTTTAAGTTATGGCTGGTTTGTAGATCATTTAGCCATTATGCATGTGCAAAATAGTATTTGGTTATATATAATTGCCTTTATCTCTTTAGATTTTGCAGGTTACTGGGTGCACCGTTTAGCACATAGCTATAATTTTTTCTGGAACAATCATATAGTGCATCATAGCAGTGAAGAATATAATTTAGCCTGCGCATTAAGACAAAGCATATCAGTTATATTCAGAATTTATACATTCTTATTAATTCCTGCCGCCTTATTTGGTGTACCTGCCAATGTCATTGCAGTGGTAGCCCCTCTACATTTATTTGCACAATTCTGGTACCATACAAGACATATTAAAACTATGGGATGGTTGGAACACATTATCGTAACACCTTCGCACCATAGAGTGCACCATGCTATTAACCCGGAATACTTAGATAAAAACTATGGTCAAATTTTTATTATTTGGGATAAATTATTTGGTACTTATGTGCAAGAGCAAGACAGTATTCCTGCAGTCTATGGTATTACCCGACCTGTTCAAACCTGGAACCCCATTAAAATAAATTTCATGCATATGTGGTTGTTAATTCAAGATGCATGGCGTACAAAAAATTGGAAAGATAAATTCACCATTTGGTTCCAACCTTTAGGCTGGCGCCCTGCAGATGTGATTGATAATTACCCAGTAGATAAAATAAAAGATGTGTACAATTTCGAAAAGTACAATACCCCTGCCTCCCCTGCTATGAAATTGTATTTATGGATACAACTTTTTTGTATGCTAATTCTAGTAAGTTATTTATATGGAAATATTGCAAGCATTGGCCCTAACAATATATTTATTTATGGCGCTTTTATATTTGTTCAAGTATATGCACTTACTGAATTCATGGATAGAAATAAAAATGCTTGGATAATGGAATTAGTAAAAAATATACTTTGTATTTACTGGATAGTATCAAAGGGCGATTGGTTTGGTTCAAACCAACTCTCTACACTAATAGCACCAATAGCTATTGTATACTTTGCTGCTAGTACTGTTGCTGTATATTATTTTTCAAAAGAAAAGAATAAAGGGGAACTTCAACTAGCTAACTAACTCTCCCTCTAAGTCGTAATCATAGGCCTTGGTTATTTTAACCATCACAAAATCGCCTGGCTTCAAGCGCTTGCTGGTATTAATAACTACTTCGTTGTCTACTTCTACACTATCAAATTCGGTGCGGCCTAAATACCTACCTGCTTCTTTTTTATCTACAAGCACTTTTAATACCAAGCCCTCTTTTTCTTGGTTTCTAGCTAAGCTAATTTCTTGTTGTACTTCCATAATTTCTTCTGCGCGTCTTTGCTTTTCAGCAGCAGGCACATTGTCTACTAAATCATGTGCGGAAGTATTTTCTTCATGGCTATAAGTGAATATACCCACTCTATCAAACTGATGCTCTATTAAAAAGCCTTTCAATTCTTCTATATCTTCTAAAGTCTCACCAGGAAAGCCTGCAATTAAAGTGGTACGAATAGCAATACCCGGAACACGCTTGCGAATTTCTTGAATAAGTTCCCCCATTTCCTCACGCGTAATATTACGCTTCATAGCAGCTAGCATATTATTACTTGCATGTTGCAATGGAATATCAATGTACTTGCAAATGTTATCACGCTCTCTCATTACATCCAATACTTCTAATGGAAACTTACTTGGATAAGCATAATGTAAACGTATCCACTCCAAGCCTTTAACATCGGCTAGTGCATTTAATAAGTCGGGAAGCGCACGCTTCTTATAAATATCTAATCCGTAATAAGTTAATTCTTGCGCAATGAGCATTACTTCCTTCACTCCTTTTTTAACTAGGCCTTCTGCTTCAGCCACTAATTGCTCAATGGTTTTACTTACATGCTGGCCACGCATTAATGGTATCGCACAGAAAGAGCAGGTTCTATTACAACCCTCACTAATTTTTAAATAGGCATAATGCGAAGGCGTGCTTAATAAACGCTCTCCAAGTAGTTCTGCTTTATAATTGGCATTTAATTGATTCAACATTAAAGGCAGTTCCATGGTGCCAAACCAAGCGTCTACTTCAGGAATTTCCAAGGCCAAGTCGGTTCTATATCTTTCACTTAAACAGCCTGTTACATATACCTTGTCTAGTTTTCCTTTTTTCTTTAAGGCTACTTGGTCTAGTATGGTATTCACACTTTCCTCCTTGGCTTTATCAATAAAACCGCAGGTATTCACCACCACTATATTATGATCTAATTTTTTGTTCTCATGCACCACATCAATTTCATTGGCTAATAATTGCCCGCTCAGCATTTCACTGTCCACTAGGTTTTTACTACAACCTAATGTGATAATGTTTACTTTATTTTGTTTGAGCGTTTTAGCCTTCATGATTATTTGTTAAAGTAATTATTAATACTAATTTATTATAGATATTATGGAGTGTAATTTATTTATTGACTTCATTCGTAAAATGAAAAGTAATTTCAGGGTTATTGGTTATTTCTGTATTCAAGAACCATTCACTTTGTGCTAAATACACAGGTGACTCATCCTTATCCATGGCAGCATTCTGTTGCTTGAATCTTAAAAAGTCGTGAAGCTTATTCTGATCCTTGGAAGTTAACCAACAAGCTTTATAAAAAGGAAGTGTTCTAAATTCACAGGCCGCTCCATATTCTTGTAATAAACGGTATTGAATGACTTCAAATTGTAAATCGCCCACACAACCAATAATTTTTTTATTACCCCCAAACTGCGTAAATAATTGAGCCACCCCTTCATCCGTTAATTGGGTAATGCCTTTTTCAAGTTGTTTGGTTTTTAAAGGGTCTTTATTCACAAGCTCCTTAAATATCTCTGGCGAAAAGGTAGGTATACCCGTGAAATAAAATTTCTCTCCTTCAGTAAGTGTATCGCCAATTTTAAAATTACCTGTATCAAATAAACCTACCACATCTCCTGCATAAGCGTCTTCAATAACGTCTTTAGAACGCGCTAAGAAACTATAGGGGTTACTAAAACGAACGTCTTTATCTAGCCTAACATGTTTATAATAGGTATTACGTTCAAATTTTCCGCTACATACACGCATAAAGGCAATACGGTCGCGGTGCTTAGGATCCAAGTTGGCATGAATCTTAAAAATAAAGCCGCTGAATTTATCTTCACCCACTGCCAAGGTTCTAACACTAGTTTCTCTATCTCTAGGGACCGGTGCTATTTGAATAAATGTATCTAGCATTTCTTTGACACCAAAATTATTCACAGCCGATCCAAAAAACACTGGAGCAATTTTACCTGCTAAATAATCGGCTGGATTTAAGGCTCCATATACCCCATCAATTAATTCTACGTCTTCTCTTAATACAGCAGCGTCTTTTTCTCCAATTTTTTCTTCCAATACAGTACTCGATAAATCTTCAATAGCTACTGTATCTTCCTCAGTGGCCTTAGTACTTGCAGCAAATAGTCTTAAATTTTTATCATGTAAATTATACACCCCTTTAAACTCCTTACCACTATTAATAGGCCAGGTCATGGGGTGTAAAGAAATTTTTAATTCATTTTCTAATTCTTCTAATAAATCGAACCTATTTTTTCCATCACGATCCATTTTATTAATAAAAACAATCACAGGTGTATCACGCATACTACAAACTTCCATCAATCTTCTTGTTTGCGCCTCTACTCCATTCACAGAATCAATTACCAGTATAACACTATCCACTGCGGTTAAAGTACGGTAAGTGTCCTCAGCAAAATCCTTGTGACCTGGTGTATCTAATAAATTAATTAAAATATTATTGTATTCGAAAGACATTACGGAAGTGGCCACCGAAATACCTCTTTGACGCTCAATTTCCATAAAGTCACTGGTAGCGTGTTTCTTTATCTTATTGCTTTTTACCGCCCCCGCTGTTTGAATAGCACCACCAAACAACAATAACTTTTCAGTTAAAGTAGTTTTACCAGCATCTGGGTGAGAGATAATAGCAAATGTTTTTCTTCTGTTAATTTCTTTTTCGTACTTCATTATTGTTAAAAATGGCTCGCACTCAAATAATTTGAATCACGAGCCATTCGTCTATTTTGTTTACACTAGTTAGATATCGATTGCTTCACCATAAGCAGCTGCTACTGCTTCCTTTAATCCCTCACTCATAGTTGGGTGCGGATGAATAGCATTTAATAATTCATGAGAAGTAGTTTCTAATTTACGCGCCACTACTGCTTCTGCAATCATTTCAGTTACATTGGCCCCAATCATATGGCATCCTAAGAACTCACCATACTTGGCATCAAAAATAACTTTTACAAAACCTTCCGTTGCACCCGCTGCACTTGCCTTACCACTAGCCATAAATGGAAACTTACCCACTTTCACTTCATAGCCTGCTTCTTTAGCCGCTTTTTCAGTGTAACCCACGCTCGCAATTTCGGGAATGCAATAAGTACATCCTGGAACATTATTGTAATCAATTCCTTCAGGGATATGATTGTGTTTCTTTTCTTGATAAGCAATATGCTCCGCAGCATTAATACCTTCTTTCGCGGCCACATGCGCTAAGGCCTGACCAGGAGAGCAATCGCCAATAGCGTAAATACTTGCAATGCTTGTTTGTTGGTATTTATCTACAATAACACGACCCTTTTCTGTTTTAATGCCGTTTTGCTCTAGTCCGATATTTTCAATATTCGCTACCACACCTACTGCACTTAAAACAATATCTGCCTCTAATGTTACGAATGAACCATCTAGTTGTTTGACTTTTGCTTTTACTAAAGCACCCGTTGTATCCAAAGATTCTACAGAAGCGTTGGTCATAATTTCTATGCCTTGCTTTCTATATTGTTTTTCTAATTCTCTTGAAATGTCTTCATCTTCTACAGGCACTATTCTTGGTAAAAATTCTACAATAGTTACTTTCGTTCCCATGCTATTGTAAACATAGGCAAACTCAACACCTATTGCTCCACTTCCTACAATAATCATACTCTTTGGTTGAGTAGGAAGTACCATGGCGTCGCGGTAGCCAATTACTTTTTTACCATCTTGTTTTAATTTGGGTAATTCTTTGGTACGACCCCCTGTTGCAATAATAATATACTTGGTATCTACTACTTGTGTTTTTCCTTCTGCATCTTTCACTTCTACCTTGCCTCTTGACAAAACTTTGCCATAACCCATTATTACTTCAATCTTATTTTTCTTCATTAAGAATTGAACACCCTTGCTCATTTTATCGGCCACCCCACGGCTACGTTTAATCACTGCACCAAAATCGTGATTCACGCCTGTAGTGGTAATACCATAAGTGGCACTATGTTTTACATAATCATAGACCTGTGCACTTTTAATTAATGCCTTAGTGGGAATACAGCCCCAGTTTAAACAAACACCGCCTAGGCTTTCCTTTTCCACAATAGCTACTTTTAAGCCTAATTGAGAAGCACGAATTGCGGCAGGATAACCACCTGGACCACTACCAATAACGATTACGTCGTATGCCATTGTATAACTAATTTGAGTAATGAATGAGGGTGCAAAAATACCCCCAAAATCGCAAAAGAAAAAACAAATAGGAAACTATTCAAAGAATACCCGAACCATCTGAAAAAACCATTTATTATCGTTGGGGCGCTGCTTATTCAGCTGATTTTCATCAAACTTGCTAAGGCCAAATAGCCCGGCCATATTACCTCCTCGTACCGCTATCTCTAAATACCCTGCTGAATTAAACCAGGCCAGCTTATCCGAGATGGGCACTTCACCATAATGCTTGCTTAAATCGGTGATGGTTTCGTTGCGGGTAAACACAATTTTAAAAGTTCTGCCCTGGGCCTGTATATCAAATTCTTCTTTACGAATATTCACCACCACATTTTCAAACTGATCTATAAATAATATTTGTCCCTCCATCCAATTCGGACCCAAGGTGGGTTGCATTGGATAAATTTCTTCTATTTCCTGAAATGCAGTACCGGCATCTGCAATATTATTTGTTTTTACAAAAGCTGCAATGGCTTTAAAAATTTCTTGTGTGATTTCTAAAAAAGTATTGGCCGAATTAAAATCAATTTTAATAATTTCTTTAGGCTTACCTCCCAACATCATGGTTAAAAAACCATTATCAGGTGTGATAAAATATTGATTATTATGCTTGGTTAAAAGCGCATGCCTTTTAGGAAATTGGAAAAAATTCACCATAATAAAATGCAGGGTACCTGCAGGATAATGCTTGGCTGCATTATTAAAAATATAAGCCCCTTGTTGGTAGTTCTTACTGGATAAATAATGCGTAATATCGGCAATGCCCATGCCTGGAATGGTTGACAATATTTGCCCCTTCAGTGCGCCAATAATAAAATCTTCTTGGCCAATATCGGATGTTAAAGTAATGATGGGCATTGATTAATAACGAAAAACTGAATTTTATATTTTAGAAAAATGAGTATTTATTTTTTCATCACTTACTTCACTAGTACGCCGTCTTTAAAGAAAAAATGATGCACTAATTTATCGGCCCAGGCTGGAAAATATTTATTCATAAAAACGGTACGCTTGCCTGTAAAAGTAAGCACCAAGCTTCTTTTTCTTTTTTCAATAGCATGAATAATATGGGTAGCACAGTCCTCAGAGCTCATCATGGCGCCTTCATCCATAGGTGATTCTCCTTGTGCCTTTGCATTTTTATCCAAGGCTGCATTTCTAATATTGGATGTAGTAAAACCAGGGCAAACCCACATTACATGGGTGCCAGATGCATAGAGTTCCGTTTTCAAGGCTTCTAACCATCCGTTTAAAGCAAATTTAGAGGCAGAATACCCGCTTCTTCCTGGCAGCCCTCTATATCCTGCAATGGAAGAAACCCCCACAATAACACCTTTATTTTGCTGAATAGAAGCCAGGGCCGCCTTTGTGCAATAGACCGTGCCCCAGAAGTTAATATCCATTACATTTTGCAAGGTTTGAACCGAAACCTCTGAAACCAAGGCCCTCATAGAAATACCTGCATTATTTATTAAAACATCTATTCTACCCCAGTTATCAACAACTTGCTTGATAAATGCTTCCGATTCGTCTTGTTTACTCACATCAACTTGTGCAGTAAATAAATTGGAAGAAGGAAATTCAGCTGGTAATAAAGAGAGTTTATTTTCATTTCTACCACAAGTCGCCACTTTTGCACCCAATGCTAAAAACTGCGCCACCAATGCCTTTCCGATGCCATCAGAACCACCAGTTATAACCACAATTTTGTCTGTGAAGTTGGACATCTTTTAGAGTTTCTACAAATATAATTCTTATTTGAAGATGAACGACTTAGAAGGGTTTTGAGTGGGGAAAATAAATACCCCCTTTTATTTGGATAGTTTTCATTAATGCTTATTTTTGCACTCCCCTAAAAAGGCGGTTAGAATTGGTAGCTCAGTTGGTAGAGCAATACACTTTTAATGTATGGGCCCTGGGTTCGAGTCCCAGCCAGTTCACAAAGCTTGTCACGAAAGTGACAGGCTTTTTTTATGCAAGGCCACGAAACAAGCTTGCTTGATTGAGTGGATGAGCGTAAAAAAAGGCAACGAAACGTGAAGCGGTTCGTTGAAAAGCTTTGGGTAAGGACACCATTCAGGGATGTCGTTCGAGTATAACGAGAACGACAATCCCTAACTATTAATGGAATCAGGGATGTCGTTCGAGCGAAGTGAGAACGACAATCCCTTGTAATTTAAATGAAATAAGGGATGTCGGCGAAGTGCAACGAAGCCGACATCCCTAAAACAAAAACTCCGAAATCTTACGAAATCGGAGTTTATTTATAACTAGATAGTTAAATGCAATTTACATTATGGCATAATTGGTCTTTCCATCCAGCTTACACTTGTAATTTTTTTATCGAGACCATACATATACCAATGAAAAGCACTTACATGCTTTTTAGTTCCGTCTTTTTTCTTTTCCTTATAATTTGATAGAACTACAATTCCAGATACAGGATCTGTATTGGTAATTTTACCAGGGTTAACCATAGTAAGCTTCCACTCAACTGATTCTAAATCGTCGAACATATTTGCCCATTGACTATTTGCAACTTTTAATTTGCGACCTTCATGAGTAATAACACTTACTGTATCAGCAAAATATTTTGATAAGGCCTTACCATCCATTTTATTACAATCTTTCATTAAATTTTCAATTAATTCAACTTCACCTCTGTTAGAAAATGTTATAGTAGACGTATCAGTTTTTGAGTAATATTTACCACCATTTGGTAAGCCAAATTCATTATTTTGATCAGGACTGCTGAATGAATAGATATCCTGTATTTTATTAGTAGTATCGTTCACTACATAAAACTCATGAATATTTTCTTTACTCTTAGACCCATTTTTCCATTCTCTTGATCTATTGGAATATAATTGTACGTAAGTGTATTTTTCATTATTCAGTGTGCTTCTAAGAGGTAAAACCGAAAAAACATTCTTATTAGCTACTTTATATTCATTAAATAATTTAGTTAAGTTTTTCTTGTTTTTAGCTAAATATTCATCTGCAAAATAAGATAGAAACAAATTCAAATCTAGCTTATTATAGGCGTTTACCGAATTGGTCACAATTTCAGCAACTTTGTCACTACCTAATGACCAAACACCAGTTGTTCCTTTCTCTGTGTCTTTCCATATGCCCGCTTTATCAATTTTTTGTGCATGAGCAGATGATGCTAATAAGATAATTGCCGATGCAATCATTAAAATTTTTTTCATATAATTTTATTTATTTTAAATGAGGTATAAATCTATTACTTTCCTTTTGGAATTAATAACTTTATAGATGATTTTATTATCAAATAAATCCTTGCAGCATTTAGTCTATGCAACTCATATTTGATACAACTAATTGATTTTCAATGAAATATTATAATTATATAGCTACTACACTATATCCTTAATAATCTTCAAATGATGATTAGTATGCATCGCTAAAAATTTGAATGTCTGGTCTTTATTAAGATCTCCAAAAATGGGATGGGTGAAATATTGGTTCTTATCCGCTTTTGAAAGCGCTTCTATACTTGCACGAGAGGTTTGAATATTTTGTAAAATGGATGCAGGGCTTAATTCCTCAGAAGGTATAGTAAAGGAAGGTGCCTTTGCCTTTCCTCTTGGAAATGAATTTAGCAATAGCACTAAAAAAGCCTTGAAACTAAATTTCTTGATAAATTTTGAAGGGTCTGACTTACATACTGCTCCACAAACACTATTTATCACTAAACAACTATGTACTATATGCCAGCCTATATTTCCTTCAGAAATAGCTTGATTCAATTTCGAATAATTAGCGATTTGTGCTTCTAAATTATTAAGTAAGTTATTTATTTTATTCATAGCTAGCTTTTACGC
>Ga0208787_1000225_pt1 | contig 28578 bp, 21 predicted proteins | sample Wag4_2014_7_11_FD_187362 | JGI IMG/M metagenome (GOLD analysis project Ga0208787, IMG submission 187362) | Fresh water microbial communities from Ohio, USA - Utica-2 Time Series HT 2014_7_11 (SPAdes) (version 2) | ecosystem: Environmental > Aquatic > Freshwater > Water tank | place: USA: Ohio...
AACCTATTGGTGAAAAGGTTACCGTCATGGGTTGGGTGCGTGCTTTTAGAAATAATCAGTTTGTTGCTCTCCATGATGGGAGTGATGCCGGGACTTTACAAATAGTTGTTGATCCGGAAAAAATCGCTGCGACTATCACTCGTCATATAGGTTTTCATGCATGTATCATGGTGACTGGAAGTTTTCAATCCTCTCAGGGGGCGGGACAACAGTTTGAGATTCTGGCAGATACCGTTGAGATTTTAGGGGACAATGACTTGGAAAAATATCCGCTACAGCCCAAAAGGCAGACGATGGAGTTTTTAAGGCAAAAGGCTCATTTCAGAATGAGAACCCAGACTTTCAGCGCCGTTTTTAGAATCAGACACGCGGTGGCTTTCGCTGTTCACAAGTTTTATAATGACCGTGGTTTTTACTATCTGCACGCACCTATCATAACAGGGAGTGATGCAGAAGGAGCTGGTGAAATGTTCAGGGTCACTATGTTAAGTCCTGATAAACCACCTTTAAATGAGGAGGGTAAAGTTGATTTCAGCAAAGATTTCTTTGGTAAGGCAACCAATTTAACCGTTTCTGGTCAATTACAAGGGGAAATCGCAGCACTCGCTTTAGGTAAAATATATACTTTCGGACCTACTTTTAGAGCTGAAAATTCTAATACGCCGAGACATTTGGCAGAATTTTGGATGATTGAACCTGAAATGGCCTTTTATGATATCATAGATAATATGGATTTGGCAGAGGCTTTTTGTAAGTATCTTATTTCTTATGTGCTGGAGCATAATGCCACAGATCTTGCTTTCCTAGATCAACGATTAAAAGAAGAAGAGAAAAGTCTTCCCGCTGATAAACGACGTGAATTGGGTCTGCTTGAACAATTGGAATTTGTAGTAAATAACGATTTTGTCAGAATCACTTATGATGAAGCCGTGGCTATTTTGATGCAATCAAAGCCATATAAAAAAGGTCAATTCGAATTTCCCGTAGAATGGGGCAGGGACTTACAGGCAGAACATGAGCGCTACTTGGTAGAAAAGGAATTTAAAAAACCAGTAATCGTTCGTAATTATCCTAAAGATATCAAAGCATTCTACATGCGTATGAATGATGATGATAGAACCGTTGCAGCAATGGACGTTCTATTCCCGGGTATTGGCGAAGTAATTGGCGGTTCCCAAAGGGAAGAAAGAGAAAGTGTGCTAATCGATCGTATGGAAAAATCAGGTATTCATCCAGAGGAAATGGATTGGTACTTAGATTTAAGACGCTTTGGTGGTGCACCTCATTCAGGATTCGGTCTTGGGTTTGAGCGTATGGTTCAATTTATTACAGGGATGGGAAATATACGCGATGTCATTCCTTTTCCAAGAACTCCAGGTAACGCTGAGTTTTAAAAATAAAAAGAAAAGGCTGTCGGGGGACAGCCTTTTTTCTTTTAACAAATGATAATATGAGACCTGTTTTGTGAAAATTATTTCTCTTAATAGTGTCCTGAGAATCAATAACCGTGCCATTTTTTTACTAACTTTAATATTTATTTGTTCTTTTAAACTTAATCATTTAAAATAAGTATCCCATGAAGTGTGTAGAAGTGCTGGATTCAAAAGGTTGGCAGTTATTCCATTCTGTTCCTTTTCTCATTTATGCAAAGGATAAGCAATGGATTTCACATCTTCAAGGTGATGTGCAGGATGTTTTTAACCCACAGAAAAATCCCATTGCTTCTCATGGTGAATCCAGAATTTTTGTTTTATTGGATGATCATGGAAAGCCAATGGGTAGAATAGCTGCTTTTATCGATCATGAGGCAAACAGCCATCTCGAGTACCCGATCGGGGGCATAGGCTTTTTTGAATGTATTGAAAATAATGAGGCAGCGAATCTTTTGTTTGAGACCGCTGAAATTTGGTTGAGGGAAAAAGGAATGCAAGCCGTTGACGGTCCTGTAAACTTTGGTGGCCGCGATAAATATTGGGGTTTACTGGTCAAAGGCTTTTATCCGCCTTTGTTTCAGGAAAATTATAATCCTTCTTATTATTCCTCCTTTTTTGAATCAAATGGATATATTCCCTGGGAGCAGATTCTTACTATAAAAGGAGATTTAAATGATTTGGACGTCAGTCGATTAAGAGCAGTATGTGATAGAATAAGACAAAGTAATGAAGTTGTGGTTGAGCTCTATGATCCAAAGAAAAAGGATAAATATGCCGATGATTTTTGTGAAATTTATAATGCAGCTTTTGGACGATTTGAACATTTTAAACCAGCAGAACCTAAAAAAATTAAAGCTATATTAGAGGAATCGAAGCTTATTTTAGATCCATTATTACTGGCTATTTGTTATATTAACGGTCAACCTGCCGCTTTTTGCGCCACTTTCCCTGACATAAATCCCCTCCTTAAATCTGCACGTGGTAAGCTGTCCTGGTGGAAAATTCCCGGATTGATTTTCCGATTGAAAACAGCTAAGAAATTATTTATTAAAGGCACTGGTTTTGCTATCCATCCCGATTTTAAAACAAAAGGTGCATTCGCTCTCATTATTGAATTTATGGCCAGTCCTGCGCTTTCACAAAAATATCAATACTATTTTCTTACCACAGTGCGCGCGCACAATAGAGAAGCAGTAAGTCTCTATTTTAAAGCAGGTAAAATGCAGGTGGATCGTGTACATATTGGTTATAGAAAAGCACTTCAGCCTAATGTTGAGGTTATTCCCAATGAATTTATGGAGGTATAATAAAATTTAAAACAATTTGTTTGTTTTAAACAAATTGTTTTATTATCTTTGTTGCGTACTTGTTATTATACCCTTATCGCACAAAGTTTTATTGTATTATGTTTGAACGCGCTATCCTGCATTTGGATGTGGATTCTTTCTTTGCATCTGTTGAAATTCGACGTAACATTGGTTTGAGAAACAAGCCATTGGTTGTTAGTGGAAATGGGGTTCAAAGTGTCGTGGCATCCTGTAGTTTTGAGGCTCGTAAATGGGGTATTCATAGTGGTATGCCTATTCGAATGGTTCGCAGAATGTGCCCGGAAGCTATTATTATTCAGGGAGATATGGAGGCTTATCAACGGGAATCAGGTATTATTGAGGAAATAATTCAAGGAGCTGTACCTATTTGTGAACGAGCTGCTTTAGACGCTTTCTATGCCGATCTCACAGGGATGGATAAATATTTTGGCTGCTGGCGATGGTCAGAAGAACTTAAACAACGTATTTTTAGAGAAACCCATTTGCCTTTATCAATGGGTTTGGCTATTAATAAGTTAGTAGCCAGGATAGGCACTTTGGAAGCAAGACCTAATGGTGCGAGACTCATAGAAAAAGGCATGGAAAGGGTTTTTTTATCTCCGCTGCCCGTTCGTAAACTACCCGGTGTGGGAGATATAATTTCCAGGAAATTAAATCTGATGGGGATTCGCCAGATTGGTCTTTTGGCAGCATTACCACCAAGGTTGTTAGAGAGGGAATTTGGAAAACCTGGGGTGCAATTGTGGAAAAAAGCAAATGCAGAGGATTATTCTCCTGTTGTGCCTCATCTTCAACAAGATACACTTCAAAAGGAGCAAGTGTTAGACAAGGAAATAACGGATTTAGGGATACTTAAAAGGCATTTAGTTGCCTGCCTGGGCACACTTTCCAAACAATTACGTGATCGTAAGTGCTTGTGTACCAAACTACGGATTAAAATACGTTACGCGGATTTTAATACCTTCAGCAAGGAAAAAAAAATAACGCCTACCTGCAACGATAGTACGTTGGAAAGGGAGGCATTTGGGTTATTGACCCTTCTTTATGACAGAAGACAGGGCATTCGATTAATAGGCGTCCAACTCGCCGGTTTGGTGCATGGATCTCCTCAGTTAGATTTATTTGACCAGGGGACTAAAAATATACATTTACTTAAAACCTTAGATCACATTCGAAGTCGTTTCGGTGATGCCGCATTGGGGACGATGGAAATATGAATCTTGTGAAAAAGTCAGTTAAAAATTGTTTATATGATTAGTGATAAAGTAGTTGTTTCATAGAAGACAAAAGGATACTATCTAACTAAAAATGATTGAGATTTAAGTTTTTTATTTTCACTTTCTTACTATTTTGTACTTTTAGACTTATTTTTTACCAAAATAGCATTTTTTGAAAATATTACTTACGGGTGTTGCTGGTTTCATAGGATTTCATCTGGCGGAGTACCTGCTTAAAGATGGTTTCGATGTTGTTGGTTTTGATGCTGTAAATGATTACTATGACCCGCGTTTAAAGTGGAATAGATTAAAGGAATTGGGTATTTATGAAAATATTGTCGATGGAGAGCTGGTAGAGAGTGTCACCTATCCTTCCTTTAAATTTATTCGCATGCAACTGGAAGATGAAGCGGGCATCATGCGTTTATTTGAAAAGGAAGGGTTCGATATTGTTGTTAATCTGGCTGCACAGGCAGGGGTTAGGTATAGCTTAGCTTTCCCAAAAACCTTCATAAATTCAAACATAACAGGTTTTCTTAATATTTTAGAAGCTTGCCGTTCATACCCGGTAAAGCATTTGGTTTATGCGTCTAGTTCAAGTGTTTACGGATTAAATACAAATATGCCTTTTTCTACTTCTCATGGGGTAGATCATCCTATTTCTCTATATGCTGCTTCTAAAAAAAGCAACGAATTGATGGCTCATTCATACAGCCATCTTTTTGGAATTCCAACCACAGGACTCCGGTTTTTCACCGTTTACGGTCCTTGGGGAAGACCTGACATGGCTCTATTCTTATTTACTGAAGCCATAAAAAAGGGTAAGCCTATTGATGTATTTAATAATGGAAATATGGAAAGAGACTTCACCTATATAAGTGATATAATCGAAGGGATAAATTTGGTAGTGAATAATCCCCCCGGACCTAATAAAAACTGGAAGGCGGAATCAGCTGACATAGCTTCTTCTTCAGCGCCATATCGAATTTTCAATATTGGGAATAATCAATCTGTTAAGCTAATGTCTTTTATTGAGGAAATTGAAAATCAGCTGGGGGAAAAGGCTTCACTCAATTTACTTCCCATGCAGCCAGGGGATGTATTAGCTACTTTTTCCGATATTTCCCCACTACAAAAATTAGGCTTTCAACCTAAAATTGACTACAAAAAAGGTATCTTTGAGTTTGTAAAATGGTATAATTCTTATTATAAATAATTTCAGATGATTACGAAGTATAAAAATAAACAAAATAAAATTGTAGTCATTGGATTAGGTTATGTAGGACTACCTATTGCATTAGCTTTTGCTAAGCATTTTAAGGTTATTGGATTTGATATAAGTAAACCTCGGATTGACTTGATGCGCGAAGGAATTGATCCTTCAAAAGAGCTTGAACCAGAGGAATTTCAAGATAGAGATATTTATTTCTCAGCAGATGCTGAAGATTTAAAAGAGGGTAATTTTTTTATCGTAACTGTTCCAACTCCCGTTGACGAACACTTCGTGCCCGATTTAAGCTATGTTTTAAGTGCCTCCCGATTGGTTGGGAGCGCTTTGAAAAAGGGTGATGTTGTCGTTTATGAATCTACGGTTTTCCCGGGTTGCACAGAAGAAGATTGTTTACCTATACTTGAAGAAGTTTCAGGATTAAAAGTAGGTAAGGACTTTAAGTTGGGCTATTCTCCTGAACGAATAAATCCAGGGGATAAAGAACATACGATTACAAAAATCACGAAGGTGGTTTCAGGAAATGATGAGGCTGCTCTTGAAATTATAGCGGATGTTTATGGTTCAATCATTGAACCTGGTGTATTTAAAGCTAAAACCATTAAAGCAGCTGAAGCAGCTAAGGTTATTGAAAATACACAGCGCGATTTAAATATCGCTTTGATGAATGAATTAGCTGTTATTTTTGACAAAATGGGCATCAGTACACACGACGTTCTGGAAGCTGCGGGCACAAAATGGAATTTTTTAAAATTTTTCCCAGGCTTAGTTGGAGGGCATTGTATCGGTGTCGATCCCTATTATCTGACCTATAAAGCACAGCAATATGGGTATTCTCCGGAGGTTATCTTATCAGGACGCAGAGTCAATAATAATATGCCGGCTTACATTGCCAAGAAACTTACTCAAAGTTTACTTCAAATAGGTAAAAATCCATCGCAGTGTAAAATCCTTATCATGGGTTTGACCTTCAAGGAAGATGTATCGGATATTCGAAATTCAAAAGTGGCGGATTTAGCAAGGGAGATTATGGGATATTCTGTAAATGTTCATCTGGTAGATCCGAACGCTTCACCAAATGAGGTGGCTCATGAATATAAACTTACCTTAATTGACGAACCAGCAGGTAACTATGATGGTATCATAGTGGCCGTTGCACATGCTGATTACAGAAAATATAGCGCAGATGATTTTAGGAAATTAATGAATGATTCTCCCATTTTATTTGATATTAAAGGCATCTGCAATGAAAAGGACCTAAGAGAATTAGGGGTTAATTACTGGCGATTGTAGGGTTTTTAACAAATTGAAATATCCCTGTTTCTGTCCGATCTAAAAGGTTCGTTTTTTTGCTCATACATTTTATTTGCCTTATTCTTACCGGGTAATTGATTCTTTCACCCGGTCAAGTCCTTGCGACTTATCGGCGCTTTGCTTTTTTTATTTGGAATATCTCTTTTTTCCTTTTCTATGCTGAAATGTCTGGTTATAACGCCGGCATTGCCGCCTACTGTAAATGGGGTTCAGGATTTTGCCAATATCCTTGCTTCGGCGCTTTCTATGGAAACTACGGTCGAATTTTGTGTCTTACCACTATCCAGTTCTTTCGAAAATAAAATTTTGACTACAGTCAATTCTTTTTCGATGGTTCATCTGCATTACGTAGGATATGGATATTCCACCAGGGGCATACCGGGGAATTTGGTTCGCGCCCTTGAAAAATGGAAACAAAATAAGAGGAATCAACTTTTTGTCACTTTTCATGAACTCTTTGCAGCATCTAATATTCCCTGGAAAAGTAGCTTCTATCTGCAGAAATATCAGAAATTTCTCTTCCTTCGTTTATCGAAAATAGCTGATTATGCGATAACGAGCGGCCATGTATTTGAATCCCATTTTACCTCTCCCGTTTTTAAATTTCCCGTTTTCTCAAATATTCCTGTACCCCCCTTTTTATTTCCTTTTGAAATGAGAAATGATTATGCCGTTATATGGGGGAATTTGGAGGCAAAACGAAAAGCCTATTCCCTTTTGGAAAAATACTATAGCCATATAAAACTATACTGGAAATGGACCAAAATTATAGATATTGGCGTCGTCGATCCTTCTCCTCCAACAATGCCTGTTCCTATTATTCACCTCGGCTTTTTAGGTGCTATTGAAATATCTTGTATTCTTTCTTCCTGTAAATACGGTATTTTAACGGCCTATTCACCCGATTATTTTTCAAAATCGGGCATTTTTGCCGCTTACGCTTCGCATGGTTTAGCTGTTTTATCTGCTCCTTATAAGGAAGATTATTTTGCATCCCTGGATGGTTTATCAGATGCTATCCATTTTCAAAAAATAAATAAAGAGGATTATCAACATCCTTCATTTTTAGCCTCAAATTTAAATACCTGGTATGGAGAACATGACCTGGCAAAACATGTAAATCTCATTTACCTACCGATAATTAGACATTTTGCCAGGAATCATTTTCGTTACTAATCCTTCAAAACAACATACGCCGCATTTGGTCCTTTCTTTAACCAAGATTTTTAATGGAAAGATCTATTGGTTATCCTCTATCCTGTTTAATCCTCCATTTTTTTTGAGAAAATGGGCCTTCTTTCAACAAAGAAAAAGCCTTTTAATACCTGTAAGTCAAATGATTGTTCCAGGTTATTGGTGGCTAAGAGAAATTATCCTTCGCCTTTTTTTACATGGGGAAAGCAGGAATTTCATCAGAGATCGATTGCACGATTTTTGGGTCTGTCGGCAGGTGAAAAAATATCTGCCACAAATCTTAATCGGATCGGAAAAATCGTGCAAAAATTCTTTCCTTTTAGTTAAAAAATATAAGGGCATTTGTATTCTTGATCTTGCACAGATACATGTCAATGAATTAGACAAAATTCGAAACGAACATTTATTTCTTAAAAAGGAATGGGGAAACGATTTTTTATTTGATAAAATTCAAAAAATTAAACTGATGGAGTACGATTTGGCAGACATTATTCTGGTTATTTCTTCAAAAATGAAAGTATTACTATTTAAATCAGGCATTTCACCAAATAAAATATTATTGATATACCTCGGCTTTGACCCCCAGATATTTTATCGGAAAATTCAATATCCTGTACCTGTTAATTATTCGCTAAAGTTGATTTTTGTTGGTAATTTATCTGAATCAAAAGGCATTGCATTTCTGTTGAAATTAATGGAAAGACTGGCGGAATTTCCCATTTCACTTACCCTCATTGGTTCCAACGCTCGATCATTTAGAAGTAAAACTAATCATCCTAATATTTTCTTTGGTGGCATCAAAGACCAGTCTTCAGTGGCAAATTATCTTCATAAGGCCGATGTTTTTGTATTTCCATCTTATTTGGATAGTTGGGGCATGGCCGTTATTGAAGCCATGGCTTGCGGCTTGCCTGTTATCGTAAGTGAGGAGGTGGGCGCTTCGGAATGTATTGACGATAAAGTGGGTTTTATTTTGCCACTTTTAGAAAATCAGTGGATGAATGCAATACTAACTTTACTTTATAATCCTAAGCTGATAAGGCAAATGGGCGTTCAAGCTGCAATGAATGTATCCTCTTTTACCTGGAAAAATTATGAATTTGATTTAATGCAAAGGCTGGAAAAGATTATTAACGTCAAGTAAATAAGCTAAATGATTCAATCACCTAAAATTCTCTTATTCCAGGAATATTTTAGTCCGGGGTATATGGCGGGAGGTATGCAGACGGCTTCTTTTCACTTTCTATCCGGGGCGAATGTATTTAATATACGAATCGTTACCTCCAATGTCGATTTAAATAAAGTAATTCCTTATCCAGATATATTTCCAGATAAATGGACCAATAGAAAATTTGGGGAAAGATTCTTTCCCGTTTGGTATGCAAATAAAGGATTTATTTCTGCTAAAATGTATAGACATTTTTTTTCCTTTTCACCTGATTGGATTTATTTGCAGGGTATTTATGGCTTCTATTTTTTTTTAATACCCCTCTTTTGGGCAGTTCTATTTAGATGTCCAATTATTATTTGTCCCCATGGTATGTTGGATAAAGGGTCTCTCAATCAAAAATATTTTAAAAAATGGCTGTATTTAAAAGTTTTTATAAGGTTAGGCTTGCATAATAAAATTAGATGGCAGGCTACATCAAACCATGAATTTAATCAGATTCAGCTTATTTTCGGTCAAAAGGCATCTATAGTTAGCACTCAATTAACCGTCCCCCCTCAAAAGAAGAGGCTTCATTTTGTTCAAAAAAAGGCTGGCTCACTTCGTCTCTTTTTTTACAGTAGAATATCTCCTAAGAAAAATCTACATCTTGTTCTCGACTGCCTGTTAAATAGCCATCTATCTATTTTATTATCTATTGTCGGGCCAATGGAAGACCTTTATTATTGGGAAAATTATTGTTTATCTACTATTCATTTACTTGGTGACAGGGTTAGTTATAAAGGATGTGTACCTTCTTTAGATGATTATTTAAAGGTAAATGAGGAACATTTCATGATTTTACCCTCGGCAGGTGAAAATTTTTCTTTTGCTATTTTTGAATGTTTGGCAAGGGGCATGCCTGTGATTATTAGTAGCCATACACCTTGGGGAAATATTGAAGACAACAATGGGGGTTTTATTTTAGATGATTTTAGTAAAATGACTCTTTTGTTGAATCATTTGGTTCATATAGATGACGTGCACTACCAGTTATATTGCGATGGAGCTTTACAATGCGCGGCATCTTATATTGATACTAATAAAGCGGGAGAGGGCTATCCAACACTGTTTTCATGTCGTTAACAGGATTTTCAAAAAGGGAATTTTTCTTTCTATTCCTTTTGCTGTTTTCTGTTTTTTCAGGAGCCATTCGTAAGTGGTTGTTGCTTCCCGATTACGTTAATCATGGCTTATTAGCTTTCCAGCTTCTTATTCCCTGGATATTCTGTGTTGGATTTTACCCATGGAACGAAAGTAAAATATATCGATTTTTATTTGCTCATTTATCCTTTTTATTTGTCCTGGCGCTACTTCCGGGCGGATGTGGCTTTTTTCATTCATTGTCAGGATTCCTTCTACACGGAGGGTTTTGGACGGCTTTATTTGTTTTTTTAGCTAATAGTAACAAGGTAAACTGGCGTTGTTTTTATCCTGTTTCATTGCTAATTCTTTGCATTGAAACTATTTTGGCTATTTTTCAATATACGTTGCCTCCCCATCATTTAATAAATCAATATGCCAATTTTAATGCTATTGGTGATATCGCTTTAATGGGTGAAAGTGCCAGGGTTACAGGTACGTTTAGTTATGTCAGTGGCTTTGGTGCTTATATTTTATTTATGAGTTTCCAATTATGGTTGGTAAATATTCAATATAAAGTCAATCAGTTAGTTATATTATTCCATGAGGTTTGTCTGGCTATTTTAGCTACGCTAAATGGCAGTCGGGCTGTTATTTTCGTCTTTGTTTTAATTCTGATAGCCTCAAGATTTGTCAGGGGGAGATCATTATCAGTTTATCTCGTTTACGGGCTGTTTTCATGCCTTCTTTTTATTCTTCTCATGTTGCTGCCAGACTTCAAAGAATGGATTTTAGAACCTATTTCCAACTTAACGGATAGGGTAACTACAAACGTTGATTCAGGAGAGCAGACCAGTAGATTTATTACCCCCTGGAAAAATATGTTTTTCTTTTCCAGTGAAAATGAATGGTTTGGTTATGGGCTTGGGTGTACCTACCAGGGCGCTAACGAAATTTGGGGTGTTTCACTGGGTATTCTTAAATATGGTTATTTTGAAGAAGAACTGGAAAGAATTTTAATAGAAGGAGGCGGGTTTTTGCTTTTGCTAAAAGTTTCTTTTGCCCTACTTTTTATAGTTCTAAGTAGCATCCCCAAGGGTTTGAGCAGTCTAATATTTCTACTGATTTTTGGATATTTTCCGATCGTATCTAATACCTATAATTCATTTTTCTTATTGTGGGGAATCATTTCCTTGTCCAGTCAATATGAGCAAAAGAATCGCTTTCTTCACTCGTAAGCCTATGCAGGGCTTCCATTACAGTATTGAAAATACCTTAAATGAGGTGAGGGCAGGATTGTTGAAATCTGGTAAATGGGAAATTGACTGGATAGAAATGCCTCATTTTAGTAAGGGGTTTCTTCCCAGGCTCAAGTTGATGTTTTTTGCCTGGTTCCACATACATGAAATAAATCATATCATTGGCGATATCTATTTCATAGCCTTATTCTTACCTGGAAAATCATTGGTTATCACCATTCATGATGTCTTATTTTTATATCCTAAAAAGGGAATTTCCTGGTTGATACTTTGGTTTTTCTGGGTTTATTTGCCCGTTTTAAAAGCAAAATCAATTATAACGATTTCCATTCATACGAAAAATGAAATCATTAGATATACAGGTTGTAATGCAAAGAAAATAAAGGTGATTCCTTGTTTAATTTCATCGCATTTTACAAGTTCACCCAAAGATTTTAATCATCATTACCCAGTCATTTTACATATAGGAACAGCATGGAATAAAAATTTAAGTAATCATATTCAGGCAGTTAAAGATATTCCTTGCTTGTTAAAAATAGTAGGAAAGCTATCTGAAAATCATAGACTTGAGTTAATTAATGCCGGTATTGAATTTGAAAATGTAGTCCATCTTTCAGATCATGAAATCTTGTCTTTGTATCATTCCTGTGACATTCTTTTATTTGCCTCACTGGCTGAGGGTTTTGGTTTACCCATTCTTGAAGCTCAACGTGTAGGTCGTGCCGTAATTTCTTCAAATAGGGGAGCCATGGCTGAAGTTGCAGGCAAAGGTGCATTATTGGTAGATCCACTTTCCGTTGAATCTATACGCGATGGATTGATATCAATCATCCATAATGACTCAGTAAGAGAATTATGTATTGAGGAGGGCTTTAAAAATACGTATAAATATGGTAGTCATTTTATTTTAGCACAGCACGATCATCTGTTTTCATCTATTTAATCATAGTCTTACCGAACGAAAATGAATATTTTAGGCATAAATTTTGGTCATCCTGACGCATCTGCCATTTTACTGAAGGATGGAGACTGGTTATTTGGCTCTGAGGAAGAACGATTCAAACGAGTAAAACATTGGGAGGGATTTCCTTCAGAATCTATTTCATTTTGCTTAGAAAGTGCGGATATTTCTTTCGAGCAGGTAGATTTTATTGCAGTTGCGGGAGATAAAACGGCTCATTTATTTAGAAGAATGCTTTTTTTCCTTCAACATCCAAATTATTTAATAAAAAGAAAAAGGGCATTTGGAAATATTAAAAAAGAATGGAATCAATATTTCCCTCATTGGATACTTAATGATAAATTAAGATTTGTAGAGCATCACAGGTCACACCTTGCATCGGCATTTTATAGTTCTCCTTTTGAAGAAGCAATGATTTATTCCGTTGATGGATCGGGTGATTTTTCAACTTCCATGTGGGGCATTGGAAAGGGAAATAAGATTAAAATAATGGGAAAAACCTGTTTTCCTCATTCCTTAGGCTTTTTTTATACCGCGGCAAGCCAGTATTTAGGTTTTCATGAAGTTGGCGATGAATATAAGGTGATGGGTTTAGCTTCGTACGGTAAACCTGTTTTTTTTGATGATATGTTGAAGATTTTTCAATGTCAAAAGGACGGTACTTTTACGTTGAAAAATGAGTTTTTTAAGTGGAATAAGCCATTGATTGGTGAGGATAATTTATATGGATACCCCACTATCCCTTTATTTTTTTCAAAACTATGGGAAATAAAATGGGGTAATTCAAGGAATCCTGAAGAAGAATTATCCTCCATACATGCCGATTTTGCCGCATCTGTTCAAAAAATTTTTGAATTTATATTGATGCGGAGGTTAAATCATTTAGCGGGAATGAGTGCTGTCACAAATCTTTGTTTAGCTGGCGGATCTATTCAAAATTCAGCTGCCATTGGAAAAATTAAATCATTAACTCCTTTTAAAAATATATATGTACCCTGCGCAACCCATGACGCTGGTATTTCTTTGGGTGCTGCACAATGGATACATTTCCAAGAAGAAAATGGAGTAAGAACGGAGGCTATTTTGCATTCATATAAAGGTAAATATTTTACTGATGACGAGATAAAGGCAGTTTGCATCGAAAAAAAATGTCACTTCCAAGAATATAATATGGAAGAAATAATTAAAAAAGCAGTGGCTATTCTATTGTCAGGTGGAATTATTGGTTGGTTTCAAGGTAGGGCTGAATTTGGACCAAGGTCACTTGGAAATAGATCTATTTTAGCAAATCCTTTGATTCCTGGCATGAGGGACACGCTAAATGTAGCGATAAAAAACAGAGAAAAATTTCGACCTTTTGCCCTTTCTGTCTTAGAAGAATATCAACTGAAATATATAGGATACAGTGATTTTTTACCATTTATGGAGCAGGTAAAGGAAATAAATGAAAAAGGGTTAAAGGCCATTGGAGCATTCTTTCACATTGACAATACGATCCGAATTCAATCTGTCCGAAAGGAAGAAAATGCTTTATTTCATGAACTTATTACCTCATTCCATAAAGAGAGCGGTGTGCCGGCTTTAATAAACACCTCATTTAACGAAAAAGAACCCATTGTTCATTCGCCTGCAGACGCCATAAATTGCTTTAAACGAACAGGGGTTGATTTTTTAATTATGGGTAATCTACTGATTCAAAAATTAGATATACAATGAAAGAAAATACATGGATTAGCATCATTACCCCCACCTTAAACTGTGCAAAAACCATTGAATACTGTATTCAATCCATAAGCAATCAGGAATATAAATTTGTTGAACACATTATTGTGGATGGGAACTCCACCGATGGCACAATTGAAAAAATAAAGGCGTCCTCATTTAGTGGGAAACTAATAATTGGTTCAGATAAAGGAATTTATGCTGCTATAAATAAGGGAATAAAGCAAGCGAAAGGGCATATCATAGGTATTTTGCATGGAGATGATTTCTATGTAAACAATCAGATTCTAGCCAATCTTATTCCTATTTTTAAAGGAGGAATTGAAGCGGTGTTAGGAAGTGTCTGGTTCGTTCCCAAAATAGGAGAGCATAGGATCATTCGTAAATATGGGACTAAATATTGGATCCCAACGCATTTCAGATGGGGAATACAACCACCTCATCCTGGGTTTTTCTTGTTAAAAAATAAGTATTTAGATTTAGGATTATACAGAGAACATTTTCAGGTTGCTGGTGATTTTGAGTTTTTATTAAGAGGATTTTTGGAAGGGAACTGGAAATATTATCTCATCCATGAACCCATAATTTTTATGCGTTCGGGAGGGAAGAGTAAATTTTCATTAAAAAACTTAGTCCTCATAAATCAAGAATGCTGGCAGGCATGTTTGGAAAATAATTATAAAATTTATCCTGGTCAATTACTTTGGCGTTACCTGCCAAAGTTAATAGGGGTGATGGTTCCGATATTAGGAAATGGTCGTAGATTCTTGTTCTGATATTTAACATCATAGATTAATTCGTAAAATAATATTACTTTAGCGTCAGTTAGTTTTTGTTTATTAAAAAGGTTGGCTTTGACGTTAAGCATTTGGTTAACAATAAGATATATTGATTTTTCATAATTTGATTGCGACTTATGAGCGGCGAAGCCATTTTAATTAACTTTTAATATCTGTATGTTACCATCCATTTTTAGATTATATATCAAGGTATTCCTATCAATTACATTGAGTGTCTTTTATTTGAATAATTTGATGGCTCAAACAGTAATCAAATCCTTGCCAGAAGAAGAAATTAATCAGATTATTTCGCAAGGAGTGGAAAATAGACTGAGTGATTTTCAAATAATGGATGAATTAAGAAAGAGAGGCTTAAAAGAAGAGGAATTAACACTTGTAAACGAAAAATTATTAAAAAACAGGAGAGAAAAGCTCAAGGCTAAAATAGCCGAAAAATCTGAAAATGCAGATTCCATTCCCATTCAAAATGCGGAGGATAAGGAAAAATTGTTAAGTAACAAAATAAGCAAAGAATCTAATGTTTTTGGAAGAGAAATATTTACTAAAAACTTTAATTCATTTGCACCAGAAACGAGGCAGGCAAGCCCTGAAAATTACTTTTTAGGAGCAGGAGACAGACTTATTTTAGATTTAAGTGGTGTTCAGGATAAACAACAAAATTTAATAGTTAGCCCTGAGGGGTATATTAGGGTTGATTTGGTTGGACCTATTTATGTTGCAGGAATTTCTCTGATAGAAGCAAAAGCAAAGATAAAAAATGCCTTAGGAAAATTTTTGCCTCAGGTAACATCAGGCTCAACGAAAGTATCTTTATATCTGTCAAGTCTAAGAACCATTCAAATTTTGATAGCTGGAGAGGCCAATAAACCTGGGAACTATGCAGTATCGTCTTTATCGACCGTATTAAATGCTTTATATGAGTGTGGTGGTCCCAGCGATATGGGATCTTTTCGGCAGATTGAATTAATCAGAGGAAATAAAGTCATTGACACCATAGATTTGTATCCTTATTTGACCAAAGGAATATTAAAAAAGGACTATAGGCTAGAGGAAAGAGATGTTATAAGAATTCCTGTTTCTGAAAAAATGGTGACTATAAATGGGGCTGTGAAAAAACCAAAGCAGATTGAGTTATTAAAAGGAGAAACCCTTTTACACTTAATCCAATATGCTGGAGGATTTAAAGAGGGAGCTTATCGCGCTCAAATTCAGATAGAAAGGTTTACAGATAAAGAAAAAATGGTTTTGGATGTATCAGAATCTGAAATACCTGCTTTCGAATTGCAAACTGGCGATATTGTCTCCGTTGGTTTTGTATTGGACAGATATAATAATAAAGTGACCATTTCTGGTTCTGTTTTCAAACCAGGCTCCTATGCGCTCGAATCTGCTCAAACCATTTTAGCCTTAGTTCAAAAATCACTGGGATTAAAACCTGAAGCTTACCAGGAGCGTGCTTTACTATTTAGGAATCAGGTGGATGATAGAAAAACGGTCATCAACATAGATTTAAAGTCAATATTAGGGGGGCAGATACCTGATGTTACATTGAGCGCAGGAGATGAGCTGCTCATAAAGAGTATTTTTGAATTAGAAACAGCTACAACGGTAACGGTAAATGGATCGGTACAGAGTCCTGGTGTTTTCCCATTCAGGGACGGAATAAGGTTAAAGGACTTAATTTTTTTAGCAGGAGGATTATTGGAAGATTCATATAATGAGAGAATCATTATTTATAGAAAGAGCATAGATAAAAATTTAGAAACCATTTCATTACCAATTTCAAATGATTTGAATGATGATATACTGTTAAAAAGCGGGGATATCATCAATATACAATCTGAAAAAGAGATGAAAGAAGTCAGTTTTGTAACGATTACGGGGGAAGTTAAAAAACCAGGAATTTATGCCTTTGGTGATCGTTTATCTTTACAAGATGTAGTAGTATTATCGGAAGGATTAACGGAATACGCCTCAACTTCTAACATTGAAATTACCAGAAGACTGGATAGCATCAATCTGTTTGACAAGAGTGGTGACATTTCAAAAAGTATTTCATTTTCGATAGACACAGATTTATCAAACAAAGGAAATGAATTCTTTTTAAAACCTTATGATATAATAACCGTTAGAAGGAATCCACAAATCAGAGAACAATCATTTGTTAAAATTGAGGGGGAAGTGTTATTTCCTGGAGAATATACCTTACAAAAAAGGGATGAACGAATAAGTAGTTTATTTTTAAGAGCAGGTGGCGGATTACCAGAAGCTAATCTCCAAAGAGCGAGATTAATAAGAAAAATTGCTATAGATAGTTTTAATCTTAAAGTTAGTAAAGAGAAAATTATTGATGAAGAGAATATTGGAGAAATACAAGCTAATACAGACCTGAAAAGGAGTGAAATAGATGTTGCCATAAACCTTGCGGAAGCAATCAAGAATCCAGGTTCGAATGAGGATATATTTTTAGAAAACGGAGATATCCTGACGGTACCCAAGTTGAGTAAACTAATTATTGTGGAAGGTGAAGTTTTCCAACCTATTGCCATAAATTATCTAAATGGAAGAGGAACAAAGTATTATATCAATCAAGCTGGAGGGTTTAAATCCATTGCTGAAAAATCAAAAACCTTTATTATTTACCCTGATGGTAGAGCCATTGCAACAAAGAAAGTTTTTGGTTTAATAAATTCTTATCCCAAAATTGAACCAGGTTCTATGGTTACGGTACCTAAAATAGAGCCAGTTGTTAAGCAAAGACGCCCTATTAGCATCAGTGATTTGGCTTTAGCATCATCGACCATTGCGGGCATTTCCACATTTATACTGGGTTTAGTACAATTGATAAAATAAAAATGGAGGAAGAAAAGAATTTATATCCCGGGGAAATTAGCATTGAAGAGTTTACTGAAAAAGTAAAAGCTAAATTTAACCAGGTCAGAAAGCATTGGATGGGTATTTTGATTGTTTCCATTTTATTTGGATTGGCAGGTTGGTTTTATGCTAAGCAGCTTCCCGAGTATTATGCCGCCAATATATTATTTATACTGAGTTCTTCAGATAAACAGCAAAGTCAAGACAATCTTATTGCCCAACAATTAGGATTAGGGCAAAAGGGAAGTAATGAGGAAGGGTTATATACTGTTCAAAATTTTTTAGGATTACTTGTTCATAGCAAAATGATAAGGGAGACCCTTTTATTGCCTTATCCAACGGAAAATACCCATACATTTGCTTCAAAGTATATGTCATTGGCAGGAGAAAATGAGCGAGGGATTTTTACTATTAAAGAACCATTTAATCCAATCAATAAGGAGCAAATAAGTTTACTAAGGAGCCTTGCAGAGCAAATAAGACCAGCATTAGTGGTTAAACCTGCGGAAGACGGGACCAGTTTTACCCAGTTTTCAGGACGGTTTGAAAATGAAGAGTTTGCCAAATATTTCACAGAATCACTTCTTAATTATACTTTAAGTTTTTATGTAGAGGGAAAAACGAAGGAAATAAAAAATAATATCAAGCAGATACAAGAAAGAAAGGACAGTTTACTAAGGCTATTAACTATAAAATCACGTCGAATAGCTAATCAGCAAGTTCAATCTATCGATTTAAATCCGGCATATAGTTCAGCCATGGTAGAGGGACAGATCATGAGTAACGAGGGTGAATTCCTCAGTAAATTATATGCAGAATCGGTCGCGAGTTTAGAAGTCGTCAAGAGCGAATTAAGGCAAAAAACGCCTCTGTTTACCATCATAGAAGGAGCAGAATATCCTTTAGTGCTGGAAATACCCGCCAGGATGAAATGGTTTTGGGCTATGCTGGTATTAGGTTTTTTGATTGGGGTGATTTACTTTGGGGTGAGGGGATGAAGGTATTAATTGTTTTGCCAAAAATTATATCCTTTAGGAGGAGTGGTGAAATATCATTTTATATTTGAAAATTAAAGTTATTGTCTAGACTAAATTTATAAAAAAATCACAAAATTATTTCTTTCGAATATTTAGATTGGTTTATTTTTCTATATTAATTATCATGTTAACTATAATTAGGTTTATTTTTGGGTGTTTAAAATATAAATACATATTATTGGCTTTATCGATTTTATGTTTTGAATTAATATGAAATGGTATACACTGACATTTTTTTTAAATTAAACCATCTTTTTTTAATTTAAAATGGAGAACAACCAAATTTTTTTTTTACTTCCAAATCTAAAATTTGGAGGAGCCGAAAGAGTTTCAATCAATCTTGCAAGAAGTTTAAAAGAAAGAGGGTTTGAAGTTTATTTTTTGCTAATGTCTTTAGAAGGCGAGTTTTTAAAAGAAGCGAAAGAAGAATTCAATGTGTTAAATCTATCTTGTAATAGAACTTATAAACTCCCATTTAAATTAATATATGCATTATGGAAATATCGTCCTTATGCCATTATTTCGAGTTTTTGGAAGCTAAATTTATGCAACTGTTTGGCTCGTTTATTTTATCCGAAGGTTAGATCTTTCTTGTGGGAACACGGACTTCCAAGTTTGAATGAACATAATAAACCCAAGTGGCTTTTTTCAATTTCAGCAAGCTTAATTTATCCAATTGCAAATAGAATTATAGCAGTTTCTTCTTCAGTTTCTTCTGATATTAAAGCTATTACTTTTGGATTAGAACACAGAATGAGCGTAATTTTTAATCCAATAATTCCTCCTGATTTTGAATTTAAAAAAACAAAGGAAATAACAAATATAAGGCGTTTGATTTGGGTTGGAAGATTGGAAAATTCAAAAAATCCTGAGTTAATGATTGACGCTTTTTTGCAGCTAAGTGAAAATTATTGTTTAGATTTTATAGGAGATGGAGCATTAAAATTAAAACTAGAAAATAAATGTAAAAAGCATGGATTAGAAAAAAGGATAAATTTCCGAGGATTTCAATCCGATGTATATGAATGGATGATTAATGCTGATATTTTAGTTGTAACATCTGATCATGAAGGCTTTGGAAATGTTTTAGTAGAAGCATTATATTGTGGACTTAGAATTGTAAGTACTGATTGTAGAGGAGGAATCAGGGATATATTATGTAATGAAAAATATGGAAAACTTGTCCCTATCCGTAATCCAAATGCTTTAGCTATTGCAATTGAAAACTCTTATAATATTTCTTATAGTATTGAATTCCAAAAAGAAGGAGGGGAAAGATTTTTACCCGAAGTTATTACAGAGCAGTTTTTAAATGAAATCTTAGCATAATTTTTTAAAATAAAATGAAACTTCTAGTTATTGACACTTCTTATTCTTATGAAAAAATTGTAAAACTAGGACTACAAAGTTCAGTTCTATGCAGAGATTTAGATGGTTATTTTGAACATGTTTGGACTATTCATCCATTTGCTTCTTTAGTTACGTCATCTGATTGGGGCAGTCAATACGGAAGATTTGATACTTTCATGTTGTCAAAAAATCATACTTTTATTGAGGGTAAAATTGGAAGATTTAAGTTTTTAAGGTTTTTTAAGCGATTAAATTTTTTTTATTCTCAATTAGGAATATTAATATATTTAATTAAGTTGATAAAAAAAGAAAAAATATCAGTACTTCGAGTTGGTGACCCACTTTATTTAGGAATTTTAGGATTTATACTTTCAAGAATTAATAAAATACCTTTTGTTGTTCGTGTTGGATCAAATAATGATAAAATCAGACAAACAACTGGTCGTTGTATGATGCCTAGATTTTTTAATTCAATAAGATTAGAAGAGGTTACAGAGAGATTTATATTTTCAAAGGCCAATCTTGTAGCAGGTGCAAATTATGACAATCTTAATTTTGCATTAAATAATGGTGCTAATCCAAATAGATGTACCTTATTTCGTTATGGTAATTTAATTAACCCTGTTCATTTTATTCATCCAGCTAATAGAATTAGTATAAGGGATAATTTTGATTTTAGTTTTGACTGTTTATTGTTATGTATTGCAAGACTAGACCCTGTAAAAAAGGTAGATGATGTAATTAAGGTTACTTCTGAGGTTAAACGAGCTAAATTTAGAGTAAAAACTCTTATAGTTGGGGATGGTTGTGAAAAGGAAAAGTTGATAAATTTAGCAAAATCCTTAGGTGTTCTTGAAGATATTATCTTTTGTGGTAATAAAAATCAAGAATGGATAGCAAATATTATTCCAGAAGCCACCGTTGTATTGTCCCCACATACTGGTCGAGCTCTTACAGAGGTTGCTTTAGGAGGAGCACCAATTGTTGCATATGATATTGATTGGCAGTCAGAAATAATAGAATCTGGATTTACGGGAGAATTAATTAGTTTTGGTGATAGTCAAGCATTTGCAAATGCTACTATTAAATTACTTAATAATAGAGTTTATGCTCAAGAATTAGGAAGTAATGTTAGAGAAAAGGTAATGAAAATGATGGATCCTTTTACTTTAAATGAACATGAACGTGATCAATATAATAAATTATTAAATAATTGAAAAAAAATATTATTCACCTTATCCCTGTTGAAGCTATTGGAGGTGTTGAGAGAGCTGCTCTCACCATGCGTTTTATTTCAAATGAGTTTCTCAATTTTAATGTTACAACTATTTTTCCCTCTCATAAAAAGATTAAATTTTTTGTATTGTGGAATCCGTATTATTATATAAAAACTATTTTCAGGCTTCTTGAGTCAAAGCCTGAGATATTGATTTTGTCTTTATGGAGGTCTTGTATTGTAGGTTTTGTGCTAAAATTAATTCAACCTAAAATGAAGGTGGTCTTATTTTTACATTTCCCTAGAAACATACATTTTTTAGATAGACTTTTTACTAATTTAATTTCCAAGATTTCTATTCAGATTTGGGCGGATTCTTCTGAAACTATTAATGGGCGGCTTGATTTGAATTTGCATAAAAAAAGTAGGGTAATATCATTTGTTACGGAAAAAATATATGTTGAAAATAATTTAATTAATTTGAAGCCAACTTTTTTCTTTTGGGGAAGAATACACAGACAAAAGAATTTAATAAGTTCACTATCTTTATTTTCTGAGATTAAAGCAAAAATTGAAGATGCTAAATTCGTTATTATTGGTCCTGATGGAGGTGATTTAGAACTTGTTAAAAAAAAAATTATAGAATTAAATTTAATTGATTCAGTAAATATCACTGGACCACTTCATTTTTCAGACATTAAAAAACTTTCTTTAGGTGGATCATTTTATCTTCAGACAAGTGTCCTTGAAGGAATGGCTTTATCTGTCGTTGAAGCAATGCAATTAGGATTGGTACCTATAATAACGCCAGTTGGAGAAATTAAAAATTATTGCATTGATGGATTTAATGCTATAGTTATTGATATTGAAAAAAATACAGTTAATAATGTCTTGGACATATTAAATAATGTTGAAAGCTTCCAAAACCTAAGGAAAAATGCAATCAATACTTGGAAAAACAGTATAAGATATGAGGATAATATTTTAGTTAATTGCAGAGAATTGTTAAAAGAGGATTATTAAATAGTTAATTTATAATAAATGAATAATATTGATTTTAAAACTGTTGAATCTTTTGGGGAAGAATGGTTGCTTTTTGATCAATTAGGTATGAGTGAATTAGAATCTGAAGTTGCATTTAAACAATATTTTTCCATCTTTCCATGGGATATTTTACCTGCCTCTGCTGAGGGTTTTGATATGGGATGTGGTAGTGGCCGTTGGGCTAAATTTGTAGCTCCAAAGGTTTTTCGGTTGAATTGTATTGATCCCTCTATAGCTATACATGTCGCAAAAAAATGTTTGGTAAATTTTGAGAATATTGTTTTCCATAAAACTTCTGTAGATAATTCTGGATTAGCCGAAGAAAGCCAGGATTTCGGTTATTCCATTGGTGTCTTACATCATATTCCAAATACGGATGAGGGATTAAATTCTTGTGTTAAGTTACTTAAAAAGGGTGCACCACTACTACTGTATATTTATTATTCATTTGAAAACAGACCATTTTGGTATAAATTGTTATGGAAATCTACAGATTTAATGCGGAAGGTCATATATCGTTTACCAAATAAAATTAAAAACTTTGTAACCGATACAATCGCAATTTTAGTGTATTTTCCTATTGCTAGGCTAAGTAAAATTTTGGACAAATCAGGAATCAATGTAAGAGAAATACCGCTTTCATATTATCGAAACCGCTCATTTTATACATTACGCACTGATTCAAGAGATAGGTTTGGAACCCCTCTTGAAAAACGGTTCTCTCGTTCACAAATAGAAAAAATGATGATTAACGCAGGTTTAATAGACATTCGTTTTTCTGAGAAGGAACCTTATTGGTGTGCAGTTGGCATTAAAGCTTAACTTATGTGCGGTATAACTGGATTCTGGCAATTAGAATCTTTATCTTCGGATTTAAAGTTAGATGAATCTATAAAAAAAATGGCAAATACATTAAGCCATCGCGGTCCAGATGATTTTGGCATTTGGGTTGATTATAATTTGAAAATAGCTTTTGGTCATAGGAGATTATCGATATTAGATGTATCTAAAGCCGGACATCAGCCGATGGTTTCAAAAAATGAGAATTATGTAATTACCTTTAACGGGGAAATATATAATCATTTAATACTGAGGTCTGAGTTAAATAATTTTTTATTAAATAGTGGAAACTTAGCTGTAGTCTGGAGCGGAAATTCAGATACCGAAACTTTATTAGAGTGTTTTGCACATTGGGGAATTGAGCAAACTTTAAGTCGTACGGTGGGGATGTTTTCTTTGGCACTTTGGGATATAAAAAATCAAATATTGACTTTAGCCAGAGATAGACTTGGAGAAAAACCTTTATATTATGGTTTAATTGGTCAAGGTGATAATAGGGCAATGATTTTTGGTTCTGAACTTAAGGCTCTAACGGTTTTTCCAAATTTCCCTAAATTTATTTCTCGATCAGCATTAATTGAATATCTTAAATACATGTATATTCCAACACCTTTATCAATTTATGAAGGTATATTTAAACTTGAAGCTGGTTGTATTTTAACTTTAACCAAAGAACAATTAAAAAATTGGAGTAATAATGCAGATTTTAATATAAAGCCATATTGGTTGTTTTCTGATGTTGTTAAAAGAGGAAAAAATAATTTAATAATTGACGAAAAACTAGCTATAATAGAGTTAGAAAAAATACTAGTTGAATCAGTTAAATCACAATTAGTGTCTGATGTCCCATTAGGTGCGTTATTATCTGGTGGAATTGATTCTTCTACAGTAGTTGCCTTAATGCAAGCCAACTCAATAAATAAAGTGAAAACGTTTACTATTGGATTTGACGAAATAGATTTTGACGAAGCACCTTTTTCAAAATTGGTGGCTAATCATCTTGGTACAGATCATTATGAGATGAGAGTTACTGAGAAGATGGTTAAAGAAGTAATTCCAAAGCTACCAATCATTTATGATGAACCATTTGCTGATTCTTCACAGATACCTACTTATTTAGTTAGTGAGTTTGCAGGCGAACGTGTTTCTGTGGTTCTCAGTGGAGATGCTGCGGATGAATTATTTGGAGGCTATAATAGATATTTATTAGGTAATAGATTGTGGAATTTTTTTAAATGGGTTCCTTTCTCTTTAAGAAAATATATTGGTACTAAACTAAAGGAAATATCAATTGATAAATTAAATAAATACAATAAGATAATAAAAGTCAATCATTTTGGAGAAAAAGTACATAAGCTTGCGTCACGTTTAGAGTACGTAAAAAATTCAGAGGATTTATATAGTAGTTTGGTTACCGAATGGTCTCAAGTAGAAAACTTGTTATTAAGTGTTCAAGAAAATAAAAATACTATAAAAAATGATAACTTGGATATAAAAAAAAATAATATTTCTTGCAATAATTTAAAATCTAATGATATAGGGCTTAATCCAATTGAAAAAATGATGTATTATGATACATTAACTTACCTTAAAGACGATATATTATGCAAAGTGGACAGGGCTTCAATGGCTTGCAGTTTAGAAACCAGAGTACCTTTTCTAGATCATCGTTTAGTTGAATTTTCATGGAGGCTTCCACATAATATGAAGATAAGGAACAACAAGAGTAAGTGGATATTAAAACAGGTTCTATATAAATATATTCCTAAAAACTTAATTGATAGACCTAAAGCAGGTTTTGCAATACCTATTTCTTATTGGCTTAGAGGTACATTGCGTGAGTGGGGTGAAGAGTTATTGAACGAGACACATCTTAAAAACGATGGAATATTTAATTCTGATGCAATAAAACAACTTTGGGTAGAGCATCAATCTAAAAATTTTGATCATTCTAATAAACTTTGGAGTATTCTCATGTTTCAAGCCTGGTTTAAAGAAAATTTTTAGATGGATAGTATTTTAGGGCTTATTGGATTTTGTATTGGAATTTTTTTCTTAATGGCTTTAATGAAAAAGTATGAAAATTTAAATTTTATACTATTAATTGGGTTTTTAACCAGGTCTTTTTTTTCCTTTTATCATACATATATAAATCTCTTGCCGGATAATTTAGATCCTACAAAATTTGAAAATAGAGCATGGGTATATGGAGGAAGAGGTTTTTTTGAGGCAATTATTGGATTTGGAGACCTTGGCTCAAGTTATACATATTCACATTTTGTTTCGATTATATATTCACTTATAGGTAGAAGTCAGTTTTTTATTCAAATGATACATGTTACTTTTGGTTTATTTAATATTATTTTAACGTATAAGCTTAGTTTCCAAATTTGGAATAATGAAAAAGTTTCAAAGCTAGCAAGTTGGGCCATTTGTTTATTTCCTACGGTTATTATGTATAGCGCTTTAACAAATAGGGAGGTTTTTATATCTTTCTTTCTTCTCCTTTCATCAATTAATATTGTTAAGTGGATTAAACATAACAACCTAAAACATTTCCTCCTCGCTTTTGCGTTTTTTATTCCGCATTATTTTTTACACGGTCCTTTAATTGTTGGAGCCTTTGTGTTAGTTGGTATTTTTATTGTTAGCGAATTTAATAAAGGCTTAAAAGCTTTGAGTTTAGGGAGAATAAATTTTAAATTCATTGCGATGTTGATTTCACTCGTAATTTTGTTTTGGTCATTTGGTTTTTTTCTTACTGGTTTTTCTATCCCCTACATTTCAAATAATTTGAAAGATATAAATCTAACACTGATATTTGAGCAGGCAATTTATTTAAATACAGGTGGGGCAGCATATCCTGATTGGTTACTTCCAAATGAATATTTTGATTTTCTTTCATTGACGTTTCCAAGAATAATATATTTCTTTTTTTCTCCTTTTCCTTGGGACGTAAGAAAATTAAATCAGCTATTAGGTTTGATAGATAGTTTTATATATATGTATTTGATTTATCATATATACAAAGGCTTTATTCTTAGAAGTTCTGTGTTGAAATTGAATAAATTTTTCGTAATTTTGGGAATATTATTTATTGTTTACTCCTGGGGTGTTAGTAATTATGGGACTGGATTAAGACATCGAGCTAAATTTGCGCCCGTTTTGGTGGCCTTAGCTTCTTCTGGTTTTTATGGTTTAAAGTTAAATTTAAAAAGGAATCAACAATAATTTATAAGATATTTGTGAAAAGAATTTTGTTTGTTGTTAATAGTGATTGGGGTTTCTTATTATACAGAACACCATTAGCGAGGGCTGCTAAAAGTCAAGGTGTTGACGTTTGGGTTGCCACTCCTAATACAGGAGTTTCACATGAAATTATAGAAATGGGTTTTAATTATATTGAATTACCTATTTCAAGAGACGGAAAAAATATTTTTAATGAGCTTTTAACTTTTCTTAGGATTCTAAGAATTTATATAAAACTTTCTCCCGATATCATACACCACGTTACTCTCAAACCTATTATCTATGGAACTTTAATAGCATCCCTTCTTAATAAGTCATACGTTGTTAATGCCATAAGTGGCCTAGGTTATACTTTTTCCTCTAATTCGAGTGGCTCGATTTTTCGAACTTTTATTAAATTTTTATTGAAAATTTCATTAAAATATAGAAAAAGCAGGATTATTTTTCAGAATCCTGATGACTTTAAAACTTTCTTGGATAATCATTTAATTGAGAATTATCAAGGAAAATTAATTAGAGGTTCGGGAGTAGATTGTAGTGTTTTTATTCCTTCAAATATACAAAGTGATAACAATATTATTCTTCTTCCCGCCAGAATGATTGTAGAAAAAGGGATTTATGAATTTGTTGAAGCAGCCAGATTACTTCACATTGATTATCCAAGTGCCAGATTTGTTTTAGTTGGTAAAATTGATTCAGATAATCCTTCTTCAATTGACCATTATCAAATTATGAGTTGGGAAAAGGAAGGTATCATTGAATGGTGGGGCCACAAAAATAATATGGCAGAAATTTTAAATGAATGTTTTGCCGTTGTATTACCTACCTTTTATGGTGAGGGGCTTCCTAAAGTTCTTCTCGAGGCAGCCGCTTGTAATAAACCAATCATTGCTACCAATATACCTGGCTGTAAAGAAATAGTCAGGCATGAGGTAAACGGGCTACTCATTCCAGCAAAAGATGAGGTGGCTTTGGCTGAAGCTATTCGACGATTACTCAATAATCCTGAATTCGCCAGGAAATTGGGTGAAAATGGCCGTGAAATTGTTCAAAATGAATTTTCTGAAGAATTAGTGGTCGAAAAGACTTTTGAGGTTTATGATTTGTTACTCACTGGAAAATAATAGCCTGTTCATTTATACGTTTCCCGCCTTTGAAAAATGAATCTTATCGCAAGCTCGGAAAGGAAATAAGTCTTATGGGTTCTATTCATTCGAGGTTCTATTCCCTTTTTAAAAGAATATTCGATATAATGGGAGCTATATTCCTCCTCTGCATTTTATCTCCTCTTATCGTCCTTACTTCTTTTCTCCTGCTTCTTCTAAATGGAAATGTTATCTATGTTAAACCTAGAATTGGCTTCCAATCGAAATCTTTTACAATTCTCAAATTTGTAACGATGATTCCCAATAGCCATAATATGACTTATGGCACCATGACGATTGGGAATGATCCAAGAATCACTCCCATTGGACGGATTTTAAGAAAATTAAAAATTGACGAACTTCCCCAATTATGGAATGTCATTAAAGGGGATATGAGCTTTATTGGTCCCAGACCTCTAGATCAATCTGAATTCGATTGTTATGAGGCAGAGGTTAAAAATAAAATCTATTCTGTTAAACCAGGAATTACCGGCATAGGCTCTATCATTTTTAGAAATGAAGATAAAATTTTATCTCATCCCTCCATTTCTCCTTCTGTTTTATACAAAGAGTTGATTGCACCCTATAAAGGTCAATTGGAGCTGTGGTACTTGGAAAATCAATCTTTTTATGTCGATTTTATGCTTTTATTACTAACACTGGTAGCTATATTCGTACCTAATAACGGACTGGTTTATAAAGTCTTCCCTTCTCTCCCTGTTAAACCGTTTTAATTTTAATTAATGACGAAAAGTATTATCACTATAGTGGGAGCCAGACCCCAATTTGTTAAGGCTGCCGCTGTGTCAAGAGTTATTAAGGAAGAAGGCTGTTTTGAGGAAAAAATAGTCCATACCGGTCAACATTTTGATGCAAATATGTCAGACATTTTCTTTTCGGAAATGTCCATCCCAAATCCTCATTTTCAACTGGCTATACATAGCCTTTCTCATGGGGCTATGACGGGTAGAATGCTGGAAGGCATAGAATCACTTCTATTATCGGAAAAACCTGATGCCGTAATGGTATATGGCGATACTAATTCCACGCTGGCAGGTGCTTTAGCCGCCTCAAAAT
>Ga0208787_1000226_pt1 | contig 28569 bp, 21 predicted proteins | sample Wag4_2014_7_11_FD_187362 | JGI IMG/M metagenome (GOLD analysis project Ga0208787, IMG submission 187362) | Fresh water microbial communities from Ohio, USA - Utica-2 Time Series HT 2014_7_11 (SPAdes) (version 2) | ecosystem: Environmental > Aquatic > Freshwater > Water tank | place: USA: Ohio...
GGTATATCGCTTTCAGTGGTGCCATTTCCAATACTGCAGGCGCAATAACCGGAAGCAATGAAGTAAGTGCTGATGGCAAGACGGTTTCGAAGTTCGTCAATGCCGATGGCCTGTATGACTACAATGCAGATTTCACATATGACATGGAACTGTATAAGGGAATCCACGCCGGCTTTTCGATCAGCCATAATTTCAACCGCTACATCAACTTTGTAAACGGATTGAAAAACACCAACGACAATCGTTCCAATAATTTTTCGATCAACCTGAATTACTGGGGCGATAGGTGGTACAGTTTTTATGCCAATATCAATGCCAGTCAGAACAAATCCCTTTCCAGCATTCAATCTTCCAACCCAACAAAGTACTTCAGTTTGAATGGTTATGGAAGTGTATCCTTGAAGTTCAAAAAAATCAAAACTTATTTGGACCTCAACACAGAAGCCAGGGTTTTTGGTAAGTCTGCTGCATTTGCACAGAGTCAAAATGTTTACCTGTTCAGTCCAACCCTTAAGAAAGTGGTCACTAAAAATGATGCCTTGGAAGTAAAGGTTTCTGTATTCGACCTTTTCAACCAAAATGCAGATATCAGTCGCAACATCAGCAGCAATTTCATTTCAGAAAGCATCAACAACACTATCAGGAGATATGTGCTGTTCGGAATGGTATACAATTTCAAAAACAAATCTGCATCAACCCCAAGCAAATGAAACACAGCCAATTCAATATATTTTCCGGATACCTTGTCTTTTTGCTGCTCCTGGCGCAAGCCACCCAGGCACAGCAATTGTTCATCAGTTCAGGCCGATTGACATTTGAGAAAAAGACTGCACAATTAACACTCTTTGAATCCATTGTTGATGAAGCCGATAATATTTTTATCGATGAGCTCAAGAAGAGCCATCCAAAGATTGTAACGGATTATTACACGATGGATTTCAATACAAACGGTTCATTGTTCCGCCTAGAGAAGGAGGTTCCTGAAAATAAGTATATGCTTATGGGAACACAACCTAACCTCAAAAATTATGTTGCGCAACATTTTGATGACAGTTCTACAACCATGCGATTAGAACTTTTTGAAAACAACTACTTGGTCAAAGACAGCATGCAACGCTACGATTGGAAAATAACCGGTGAAGTGCGTGAAATTGCCGGATTCATGTGCCGGAAAGCAATAACTAAAATTGGGGATTCAGTTGTAGTGGTGGCATTTTATACAGATGAAGTGCTGTTAAAAGGCGGACCCTTTAATTTCAATGGCCTGCCTGGAATGATCCTTGGTATTGCTGTTCCACGTTTGCACATGACCATCTTTGCTACAAGGCTGGAGTCGGCAAATAAGATGCCAACAGTTAATTTCCCGCTGGAGAACAAACCTAAATTTGTTACACGTAAAAAAGTTCAGGCAGATATTAATAAAGGCGTTAACGACTGGGGCAAGTTTGCCAGCCTGCTGCGGTGGAATAGTATCCTTTAATAGGGGCTGTTCAACACGAATGTGCGATCGACTTTAATGTTGCTTTAAAACTGTTTAATTTTACGCATGACTGATCAACAAAACAGGCAGAGACAAGCAAAAGTTTTGAGGATATTCCGAAGGGTGCATAAGCTGACCGGGGCATTCCTTTTTATTTTCTTTTTTGTTGTTTCTGTAACCGGTCTCCTGCTTGGATGGAAGAAAAATAGCGGGGGGTACATTATGGCTAAATCTTATACCGGAACGTCAACAGATTTGAAAGACTGGTTGCCTGTTGACAGCCTACATGTGCTGGCTTCCAAATACCTGCATGACTCAGTGTCTCCAGTTCTTTCAACTGAGTTAGACAGAATAGATATTCGAAAAGACAAGGGAATGGTTAAGTTTCTTTACAGCAACCATTTTATAGGATTACAGCTTGATGGTGCTACTGGTAACCTGCTCCATATAGAGGCGAGGCGTTCCGACTACCTTGAGAAAGTTCACGACGGATCTATTATCGACTTTTACCTGGGTACTTCAGGATTATTTAAACTTGTTTATACTACACTAATGGGTGTAGCACTACTAGTTTTTACCATCACTGGCTTCTGGCTTTGGTACGGACCAATCCGGATGAAGCAGGCACGATCCTGATTTAGATTCGTAAGCTATTTATTATCAATAGTTTGTACTATAAGTGCTGAGGAAGGTTTAAAACGCAAAAGGTATATATATAAAATCAATATAGATATTGTTAATATTTATGTAATTGATATTGTATTTTCTTTTGAGAATAATTAAATTTGTAATCTTAGTTCCTTCCTTATTCCATGTTAAGCCACATTAGATTAAACCAAATTATTGGTTTGATAACTAAACAATGTTTGACATGCGCTTAACAATCTCCACCCGTTATTTCAGTTTATTTCTGTTGGTTTTATCCATTGCAATTTCCTGTACCAAAGAGGCAACCCAGCTTCAGAAAAAAAAGTTTCTGCTCGAAAATACCATTAAGGAAGATGATATTGCTCCTGTGTACAAAAGCAATAAGGTTGAACCCGGACTGGAAGACAGTTATATAGTTGTTTTCAACGATGATGTCAATGAAAATGAAGTAGAAGGAGAATCCGGTCGGATGTGTAGTTCGGCAAAAGTGACCCGTGATAGAACTTACAAGCATGCATTGAAAGGATTCAGTTCTAAGTTGACGCCGGCTGCAATTGAAGAAATGCGCCGCAATCCCAAAGTAAAATACATCGAGCAAAATCAGGTTGCCACTATTGTTGCAACACAGAATAGTGCTACATGGGGTTTGGATCGTATCGATCAGCACTCCCTGCCATTGACTACCACATACACTTACAATACCAATGGTTCTGCTGTAGATGCTTACATTTTTGATACTGGCATCAGACTTGATCATGCAGAGTTCTCAGGCAGGCTGGGTGCCGGCTACAATGCAATCAACACTGCAGCAACTGCCAACGATGATCAGGGACATGGCACTCATGTTGCAGGAACAGTTGGTGGAACAACCTATGGTGTAGCCAAAGGAGTTACACTAATACCAGTAAAAGTATTGAATAACCTGGGTTCAGGAACATATGATCAGATCATTGCAGGAATAGATTGGGCAGTTGCAAATCATACAACACGTCCAGCCGTTGGCAATATGTCTCTGGGCGGTGGAGTATCAGCAGCCTTAAACGACGCAGTCAGAAGAGCCATTACAGATGGTATTATCATGTGCGTGGCTGCAGGTAATAACGGACTCAGTGCTGCTAATTATTCACCAGCGAGCACTGCAGAGGCGATCACAGTGGGTGCTACAACCAATACCGATGCGTTGGCAACTTATTCTAACCGCGGTTCAATTGTGGATATACTTGCACCAGGATCAGCAGTCATTTCCGCTTATTTTACAAATAGTACTGCAACTGCATCACTGTCTGGTACATCCATGGCTTCTCCACACGTTGCAGGTGCTGCCGCATTGTATTTGGAATACAGTCCGGGTGCAACCACATCCCAGGTTCAGACAGCCCTTAAAACTTTTGCTGCTGTAAACCGCATTTCTGGTGTGCCTGCTGGCACTGTGAATGAGTTACTTCAAATCAATTTTGGAACAGTGCCACCATTGCCTGCTCCTACAGTTCCTGTGCTATCTTCACCGGCTGCCAACGCAACAGGGCAATCACTTACCCCTACACTGAGTTGGGCAGCTTCCACAGGAGCTGCATCCTATAACCTGCAGGTTTCTACCTCATCAACATTTGCAACAACCCTGGTGAATTTGACGAACCTAACTACCACCTCGCGCGCGTTAAGTGGCTTGGCCAACAGAACCGTTTATTACTGGAGAGTCAGTGCAACCAACTCCGTTGGAACCAGCGCCTGGTCTGCTGCGCGGAGTTTCACCACCACCGCCCCACTTGCTTTACCGGCTACACCAACTTTGAGTTCACCTGCCAACAATGCCACGAATCAGCTTACGGCAACAAGGCTTTCCTGGAGAGCGGCAGCGAGGGCAACAACTTATGAAGTGCAAGTATCACTTGTAAATACTTTTACTACCACTGCATTCAGTAGAAACGGACTCACCGCAAGGAATGTAACTGTTTCTCCTGCATTGGCAGCAAGAACAAGATATTTCTGGCGTGTAAGAGCTGTGAATGCCACTGGTGCAGGGGCATGGTCAGCAACACGTCAGTTTAGAACCAGATAAATGCCTTAAACTTCCCCTTGATAGAACACCAACAATTAAAATCAATCAGTTATGGGAAGAAAATTTATAACCGGATTTCGCACAGTAGTGTTCGGAGTCTTATCAATTGTGGTGTTGTTGGGAGGATGCACAAAAGAACAAGAATCTTTTGTAAAGAAAAAATTTACCCTTGAAGCGGGAGAAGACGGACTTGCGCCATTGTACAGCAGAAACAAAAACGGAATTGTTCCAGTAAGCGCTTATTATGTGGTTGTACTCAAGGATAATATTGATTGGAAAGACCTTGATTTTGAGTCTGATAAAATTACAAAGTTTCTTTCTTCCCAAAAGGATAGACTCTTTCAATATGCGATTAAAGGGTTCACCATTCAGCTTACAGACAAAGATTTGAAAAAAGTAAGGCGCGACCCGCATGTGAAATATGTTGAGCAGGATCAGGTGATGAAAATAAGCGGCACTCAGTTTACAGCACCATGGGGTCTAGACAGAATCGACCAAACCACTTCGCCACTAAGCGGATCTTTCACTTACGAAACAACAGGTTCAACTATAGACGCGTATATTTTTGATACGGGAATAAAATCTGACCACAATGAATTTTCAGGAAGGATAAGGCAAGGTTTCAATGCTATAGCTGCTGGATTAGCTCCTGACGACGATAACGGACATGGTACACATGTTGCCGGAGTAGTTGGGGGTACTAGGTATGGGGTTGCAAAAGGTATTAGCCTTATTCCAGTTAAAGTATTAGATAGATTTGGTACTGGTACATTTACACAGATTATTGCCGGAATTGATTGGGCAATTGCAAATCATACAACGAAACCAGCTGTAGGTAACGTCTCCATAAGTGGTGAATTGGCAGTATCACTTGATGAAGCAATTAGAAGAGCCATAGCTGACGGCATAGTGATGTCAGTTGCAGCTGGAAACAATGCTGAGGCTACAGCAAACACATCACCAGGAAGGGTAACAGAGGCAATTACAGTTGGGTCAGTTACCAATACTGATCAATGGTCTGCTTTTTCTAATTTTGGTCCGGAAGTAGATATTCTTGCTCCTGGATCAAGCATTACATCTGCCTGGCATACAGGGGTAAACGACATAAGTGTGGTATCAGGAACTTCAATGGCTACACCCCATGTTACAGGCGCAGCTGCACTTTATCTGGAAAAATTTCCGGGATCTACTCCAGAACAAGTGCAGCAGGGTTTAAAGACTTATGCTGTAGTTGATGAAATTACAGAGGTACCTGCTGCAACTGCAAATTTGCTTTTACAGGTAAATTTTAACGCTCCACCATTGCCTGGAGCACCATCACTTATTGCACCACTAACTGCATCAGTAGATTTACCTCAGGCACTCTCACTGAGCTGGAATACCATTGCAGGTGCCGTTTCTTATGACTTGCAGTTTTCTGACAAAGCAGATTTTAGTACTGTTCTACTAACCCTGAATGGTCTAAAACAGAACAGGCAACCAATCTCAGGTTTGGGTTTTGGGGCAACTTATTATTGGAGAATAAGAGCAATTAACGTAGCCGGTGCTGGTATTTGGTCCGCAACTTCTTCTTTTACTACTGCATTGAATACGGTTGCGTCACCTGTATTATCTTCTCCTCTTTCAGGCGCAGCTAACCAGCCAACTGTGCTAAGTCTAACTTGGAATCCGGTAAACAGTGCAACTTCTTATGATCTTCAGTTTTCTGATATGCCTGATTTTAGCAGGGTTATACTGACACTGAACGGATTGACTCAAACCCGCCAGCCTATTTCCGGTCTGGGTTTTGGAGCCACATATTACTGGAGAATCAGAGCAAACATTGCGGGCGCTGCAGGCGCATGGTCTGTAGCTTCCTCTTTTACAACAGCGTTGAATACTGTTACAGCACCAGTTCTGGTTTCACCAATTACCGGAGCAAACAATCAACCCGTAATCCTAACGCTAACCTGGAATTCAGTAAATACAGCTACAGGCTATGACCTTCAGTTTTCCGATAAGCCTGATTTCAGCAGGGTTATATTGACATTGAACGGATTGACCCAAACCCGTCAACCGATTTCAGGATTGGGATATGGAGCTACATATTATTGGAGAATCAGAGCTACTGCAACTTCAGGCGTTAGCGCTTGGTCCTCAGCAAATTCTTTTACGACCACCGCTAATTCAGCAGTTCCTCCAGTGTTATCTTTGCCTGCAAACGGTGCCATTAATCAATCTCAGAACCTAACACTTAGCTGGTCTCCAGTAACCAATGCAATAGGATATAATTTGCAGTTTTCAGTTAGCCCAACTTTCACAACCGTACTATTGTCACTGAATAACCTGGTGTCAAACAGTCAGCCAATTTCAGGTCTTGCCTTTGGAGATACCTATTATTGGAGAGTAAGTACAATCACCATTTCAGGAACCAGTCAGTGGTCTGTTGCACACTCCTTTACAACATCTAACGCCATAAATAATCCGCCAGCTATAACATTACCTGCACCTGCACTGTCATCACCTGCAGACAGGGCAACTGGAGTTTCCCGAACGCCAACATTTTCCTGGAATACTGTTCAAACTGCAACTGCTTATGAACTTCAGGTTTCCAATTCATCGGCTTTTACTACCACAGTAATAGATGCAAAAAACATAACTCAACCTACTTATTCAATGAATTCCATCTTGGCTGGAAGAACCTTATATTTTTGGAGAGTTAGATCTGTAAACAATGGTATTGCCGGACCATGGTCTTCGGCACTGAGATTTACAACCATCAGGTAACCAAAACCAACTGCGATCCTTCAAACGGGCTGCCTTAAACGGGCAGCCTTTTTTATTTCCTGATCTGCCGTGATCTCAGATCTTCATGAAAATCTGCCTATGTGTTTTCACTAATTAATAAACGTAGAAGTACTCAATCTGGTGCTTTACCCTGTTAAAGAATATTTAAAAGGATTAACAGCGTTGTTCCCGATACAATAAACAAGCCTTCCGCACATTTTATATGTTGGGATAAATTTCATCCATTGAAATTATTTCACCATTCCAATACCAAAAACCAAACTAATGCAAAACAGATTCCTGTCCAACTTCCGCAAATCTTTTGCCGCCCTCTCCGCGTTAACCGTAATCCTCGCAGGTTGTTCAAAGCCTGATGTTCCGTTTACCAAACAGAACTTAACACTGAAAGAAGGATTCTCAGAAGAACACTTTGCACCAGTGTATAAGAAAAACAATGTGCCTCCTGCTCTGAGCGATGCCTACATTGTTGTGTTCAACGATGATGTGAAGGAGACAGAGGTTGATGCTGAATCTGATCGTGTTTGTGGTGAGTCAGGGAGTAAAAAAGGCAGGAGCTTCAAACATGCAGTAAAAGGGTTTACATCTCATCTCTCTCCTGCGGCTGTAGAAAAAATGCGCAGAGATCCCCGTGTAAAATATATTGAACAAGATCAGATTGCCACCATGAGTGCCACACAGTTTACAGCACCATGGGGATTGGATCGCATTGACCAGTCTGATAGCCCGCTGAGTGGTTCTTATACATATACGTCAACAGGATCAACAGTTGATGCTTATGTTTTTGATACTGGTCTGAAACTCGACCACAACGAATTTACAGGTAGGGTTCAGTCTGGTTACAACGCCATCACAGTTGGAGCTTCACCAGCTGATGATAATGGTCATGGTACGCATGTTACTGGTTCATTGGGGGGAACACGTTACGGCGTGGCTAAAGGAATCAAAATAATACCTGTTAAAGTACTGAATCAATTCGGTAGCGGATCATACGCTCAGATCATCGCAGGAATTGACTGGGCCATCGCGCATCACACTACCAACCCTGCAGTAGGAAACATGTCTCTCGGTGGTGGTGTTTCTGCAGTACTTGATGACGCAGTGAGAAGAGCAATCAATGATGGTATTGTGATGTGCCTAGCAGGAGGTAATGCCACAGCTGATGTATCTACTGCCTCTCCTGCCAGGGTTACAGAAGCCATTACAGTGGGATCTACAACAAAAACTGATGAGCTTTCAAGCTTCTCAAATTTTGGATCTGGTATTGATTTGCTTGCTCCCGGATCTGCAATCGTATCGGCCTGGCATACAGGTGTGAATGATATCAATACAATCTCAGGAACTTCAATGGCAACACCACATGTTGCTGGAGCAGCTGCCCTCTATTTAGAATCTTTCCCTGGTTCAACACCAGATCAGGTTCAGACGGGCTTGAAGAGCAACGCTGTTGTTTCCCGTATCACTCTTGTACCTGAGGGTACGCCAAATCTGCTCTTGCAAATAAATTATGGTGTCACCCCACCGCCACCACCTGCTGTTCCGGTTCCTGTTGCACCAGTATTGCTTGCACCAGCTAGTTCTGCTGTCAACCAAAGTCTTACACCTACACTCAGCTGGAATGCATCCTCAGGCGCAACAAGCTACGATTTGCAGGTTTCAACTACCTCAAATTTTAGTGCTGCAGTGCAAAATTTCAGCGGACTAACCTCTGTATCAAAAGTGTTGAGCGAACTGGCTAATAACACGATTTATTATTGGAGAGTGAGTGCCACAAACGCAAGTGGAACAAGCCTTTGGTCTGCAACTTACTTCTTTACCACAATATCGGCTGTAGTTTCTGTTCCATCCACAATTGGTGTTTTGGCACCAATTTTAAAGCTCCCTTCTGATGGGGCTAATAGGGTCAGCAGGAGGCCAACCTTTACATGGAATACTTCCAGAGGTGCAAAATCTTACAATATTCAAGTCTCCACAAACTCTACATTCACTAACTTAATTGTAAACGGTCAAAATATTGCATCTACTGCTTACACTTTAACCAATGCTTTACCCTCACGCACTACTTTGTATTGGAGAGTTCAAGCCGTGAATGGGTCAAAAACCAGTAATTGGTCGATCACAAGAACATTCACAACCAGAAAATAATTCATCAAATAAAACAAACACTGGGGAGGCATTGCCTCCCTTTTTCTTTTTATATTCAGTGAATAATCTTTGAAATATGCGTTATCAAATACTTAGTATCTTGATTATCATTTGTATGGGCTGTAATAACCAAATGAAAAATGGGTACACAGCAATTGGATCAATTGAAATGTACGATGTTGAAGCCCTGAGTGTACTGGATACCTCGGCACCCATAGAAATCATTGCAACCGGGCATGAATGGACGGAAGGTCCGCTTTGGATAGAAAAAGAATCCATGTTGTTGTATTCTGATATCCCCCGGAATAAAATCTATAAATGGACTGCCCAAGATGGTGCAGGAGTATACCTAGACAGTGCCGGATATACCGGCGCAAAGCCAAGGGGAGGTGAACTCGGATCAAATGGTCTCCTGCTCAATACAGCTGGCCAATTGGTTCTATGTCAGCATGGAAACAGGCAAATGGCACTTATGGAAGCGCTACTAGATTCTCCGAAACCAAAGTTCAAACCGCTTGCTGCCACCTTCGAAGGCAGGCGCTTTAACAGCCCCAACGACGCTACTTTCAGGAGTAATGGGGATCTTTTTTTTACAGATCCTCCATACGGACTGGAAGGCTATGTGGATGATCCTGAAAAAGAATTGCCATTTCAGGGTGTTTTTAAATTGAGCAATGGACAAGTGAGTCTCCTCACAGATTCCATCACACGTCCGAATGGAATTGTACTCATCAACAATGAAAAAACTTTACTTGTTGCCAACTCAGACGGACCAAAAGCTTTATGGTATTTGTATGACCTGGATGAAAAGGATAGCCTTACAAATCCACGTCTGTTGCTTGATGCCCGGCCTTTTCAGGGTGAAGGCGTAAAGGGTGGTCCGGATGGATTGAAAGTAGATGCAGGCGGAAACATATTTGCTACTGGTCCGGGTGGTGTTTTTATATTCAACGCATCCGGCAAACTGCTGGCGAGGATCAAAATACCAGAGGCCTGCAGCAATGTAGCACTGACCGCTGATGGCAAAACGCTTTTCATCACAGCAGATATGCATGTACTTCGGATAGTCATGCGCAAGTGAAGAGCCTTACCTCACTCAAATTTTCAGATAGTCAGGATGCTGCCAGGGTGAGCGGTAGCTGCGTTTCAATAAAGCAGTTGCTTCCGGATCACCTTTCACAATTTTATTAACTGGATCATATTGCAGTGGCCTGCCGAGCTTCATGGATATGTTTGCCATGATGCATGATGCCGTGGAAATATGTCCCTCTTCAATATCTGCCACAGGTCTGGTTTTATTGTCAATAGCTGTCAGAAAATTCTGCATGTGTGCCCGGGTAGCTGGAGCAGCAAAGAGTTCTATGTCTTTCTCACGCAAATCTTCAGGATACTTTTCCCGCTCAAATAAAACATCACCATGGACTTTTTCACCTTTACCCGAGGGTATAAAATCATAACGCATGGTGCTGCCACAAAGGGTTCCGTTTTCACCATAGATCTTAAAAGCCCAGGGATATTCAGGGTCAGCTGCAGTTCCCCAAGTGCGGTGTTGCCAAACACAATTCAGTTTGTCATATTCAAAGATGGCAGTTTGCGAATCGGCAATGTTGCTTTTACCCGGACTACTTCCATATATCCCTCCTGTTGAACTGATCTTTTCCGGCCAGCCTAGGTCAAGCATCCAGCGAACGGTATCAAACATGTGTATGCACATATCCCCCATAATGCCATTGCCGTATTCCATAAAAGCACGCCACCAGCCCCGGTGCGGGAGTCCGTCATAAGGTCTGAGGGGGGCCGGACCAGTCCACATTTCATAATCAAGGTAATCAGGTATTTCCTGCAGAGGAGGATTGCTGCTGTTGCGCATGTGGTAATAGCAGCACATCTCAGCATGGTGTACTTTGCCTAACATGCCACTGTCAACAAATCTTTTTTTGGCTTCCACCAAGTGTGGAGTGCTTCTTCTTTGCGTGCCTACCTGCACGGTTTTATTGTATTTTCTGGCTGCTGCAAGGATTGCCTCTCCTTCCATCACATCTACACTGATTGGTTTTTGGAGGTATACATGCGCGCCAGATTGAATGGATTCTATTGCCTGCAGGGCATGCCAGTGATCTGGGGAGCCGATAAGCACAATTTCCGGCTGTTCATTTTTCAGCAATTGTCTATAATCGCCATACATTGCGATTTCCTTATTGCTTCCAAGCCGCTCACCAATGAGTGATGCTGCGTTTTTAAGCTGTTTTTTATCTGGGTCACATAATCCCACCACATCCACTGCTGCAACCTGCATCAACCGGAATAAATCGCTTTTGCCGTACCATCCGGTACCGATAAGTGCAACCCTTCTTTTCTTTTCAAATTGCCAGTGTTGGAGTCCGGCTGATTGTAAAGAAGCAAGGGCAAGCAAAGATGCGCTGTTGCGCAGGAAATTACGGCGTGAGTTGTTCATGCAGCATTCGTTTGCTTAAAGTTAACGTGTTGTGTTAGTATAATGCAAAAAAACTCCACATTATAAATTCCATATTGAAATAGTCATCTTATACCATCAAACCCACAAGCATTTAGCTGCTATTTCAGTGAAACATCATTTTCTTTTAGCCCGCCCGAAAAGGATTTGGAAAAATAAGGGTGCAAGAAAGAGGTAAACCACCCAGCTTTTTTTTATGAAGGCAAGGGGTATGATGCAGATATAAACAATGGTGGGAAGGATGATACGCCAGCACATGTTGTTGTAGAGCAATTTATCTACGGTTGGGTCGATGAATTTTTTCTCCCAGGCATAGATCAACATGCCTAGGTGTATTAGACTTACCATGATCAGGTTGATGCTGTAAACTACCAGACTCATAGGTTTTTTCAGGTAGTTTGCCAGGAATCCAGATGAAAAAGGAATCAGACAGATGAACATCAGGAAAATAATGTTGAGCCAGATACTGAAGATATTCGTTTTCACCATGTGATGGTGGTTAAAATGGGTATCTACCCAAAACGCACCTACTATGATAAAACCCAGGAAGAAGATGAATAATTTTGGGATGATCTGATCCCACATAAACCTTTTCAATCCTTCATCATCTTCACCAGGTGGAACAACAAGTGTGAGCGAGAGAATTGTAATCACTATTGCAAAAACAGCATCAGTGAGTGCCTGAATGCGGTTTACATTCAACTCCGTAAAATTAATATTATTATTTGGTTTCATCTTTTCACAAGGTAAAATTTCAAACATCCGGAATCAATGACCAGTTAAGTGATTTTGGTCACCAAAAAGCATAATCGAAAGCATCACCTTTGTATTGTCAATAGATTATTTCAAACCAAATATTGAAACCATGAAAGTAGAACAGATTTATACCGGATGTCTTGCTCAGGGAGCATATTACATTGAAAGCAACGGCGAGGCTGCCATCATTGACCCACTGCGTGAAGTGGAACCGTATATCCGCAAAGCGGAAGCGAATGGTGCTAAAATAAAATATGTTCTTGAAACACATTTTCATGCTGATTTTGTATCTGGTCATATTGACCTAGCTGAAAAAACCGGTGCCAAAATTGTATATGGACCTAATGCTGCACCGGCGTTTGAAATTCACAGTGCAAAAGATGGTGAACTGCTGCAACTGGGTAATATCCAAATCAAGGTATTGCATACGCCGGGTCATACCATGGAAAGTACCTGCTACCTCCTGATTGATGAAAATGGCAAGGAAACAGCACTATTCAGTGGAGATACGCTTTTTATTGGTGATGTAGGTAGGCCTGACCTGGCTCAGAAAGTAAAGGCTGAACTCACAGAAGATATCCTTGCTGGTCATTTGTATGATTCGCTGCGCAATAAAATCATGCCGTTAGCAGATGACATTACAGTTTACCCTGCACATGGTGCTGGCAGTGCCTGTGGCAAAAATATGAGCAAGGAAACAACTGATTCCTTGGGTCATCAGAAGCAAACAAATTATGCGCTGGATCCTGCGCTTACCAGAGAGGAGTTTAAAAAGGCAGTATTGGAAGGACTTGTAGCGCCTCCCGGATATTTTCCGTTGAATGTTCTGATGAATATTCAGGGATACGATAGTATTGATAAAGTACTCGAAAGGGGACATCATGCGCTGAGTCCGGCTGCTTTTGAAGCCGCCGCCAATGAAACCGCTGCATTGATTCTGGATACCCGTGCAGCACAGGATTTTGCAAAAGGATTCATCCCAAATTCCATTAATATCGGTATCGATGGCAACTTTGCACCATGGGTAGGTGCCATGATTCCTGATATCAAACAGGAAATCCTATTGGTGACCGACGAAGGTAGGGAAGAAGAAACTGTTATCAGGTTGGCAAGAGTGGGTTATGACTTCACCATCGGATATCTCAAAGGTGGTATTGAAGCTTGGAAGGATGATGGGCGCGAACTGGACCACATCATTTCAGTCAACGCAAACACACTGGCTGACCTGATGCAGGACGACAGTCACCTTCACATTTTGGATGTGCGGAAAAAATCAGAACACTTTAGTGAGCATCTGATTGGTGCGGAGAATGCGCCATTGGATTTTATCAATGACAGCATGGCTCAGATTGACCGCAGTAAAACATATTATGTGCATTGTGCAGGTGGATACCGTTCTATGATCTTCATCTCTACCCTCAAGGCAAGGGGATTTGAAAACCTCGTAGATGTGCAGGGAGGATTCAAGGCGCTGAAGGAATCAGGACTTTTTGAAGTTTCCGATTATGTTTGTCCATCTACCATGCTCTAAAGAAGCGCGTTGTTGAATAAGGGAACTGGCGGTAGCAATACCGCCTATTCTTTTTTATATTTGGGATGTCAGCATAACACGATAAATTGCCCGCAAATTGTTATGCATGCGCGTGCTTAATTTGTCTGTACCATTTGCTGTATTTTGTTTTTTACTTCCAGTTTCACTGCGTGCACAACGCATTCCAAAAGCAGTATTCATTATTGCTGATGGTATTCCTGCTGATGTACTGGAAAAACATCCGGCACCTGCAATGCATGCCTTAGCAGCACAAGGCACCTACACCCGAGCCTATGTTGGCGGAGAACGCGGAGGATATTCACAGTCGCCTACCATATCTGCAGTGGGCTATAACAGTCTCCTGACGGGCACTTGGGCAAATAAACATCAGGTGTGGGACAATGACATTACGGCTCCGAGCTACCGGTATCCCACCCTTTTCAAGGTACTGAAGTCGGCATATCTTGAAAAAACAACAGGTATTTTTTCAACCTGGCTAGACAATCGAACGAAACTTGTGGGTGAGGGATTGCCTGAAACAGGAAGGATAGTTACAGATTACCACGCTGATGGGTATGAACTGGATACAATTGCCTATCCGCATGATCCGCATGCACGTTACATCCACCTCATCGATGAGCGCGTGGTATTAGAAGCAGATGCTGTCATTCGAAAGCAAGGACCCGATCTTTCCTGGGTTTACCTTGAATACACGGATGATATGGGCCATCGTTTTGGTGACAGCAGGGAACAACATGAAGCCATTGCACTGCTGGACAAACAAGTAGAAAAAGTTGCAGCGGCTGTGGCGTACCGCGAAGCCAATTTCCTGGAAGACTGGATGATCATCATCACCACAGACCATGGCAGAGACAGCATCAGCGGTAAAGACCATGGTGGGCAGTCTGACCGGGAGCGCACCACCTGGATCATCAGCAATAAAAAGCTCGGCAATGATTTTACAAAAACTTCGATGCCTGCTGTTGTTGATATTTTTCCAACACTTGCAAGGCATCTTCAACTGCAATTACCTGAATGGGTGGAAAGGGAGTTGGATGGTCAATCACTGATTGGCCCGCTTTCAGTATCAGACTTCACCGCTGTAAAATCGGGTAAGAAAATTACTTTAAACTGGAAATCTCATATCAGTGAGAAACTTCAACTTTTCGCAGCCCCGTCTGATGACCCCTTCCACGAATCATCAAGCAATTACAGCAAAATCAAAACATTCCAATCAGCAAAAGGAAAAATGTCTTTTGAAGATTCATTTGGTTCTCCGTGGATAAGAATTGTTTTGAAAGGAAGGTACAATAGTGTCAATGTTTGGTTGAAAACAAATTGAAAATCCTAATTTTAATCACAGTTAACTTTATCTCAAACATATTTTTCACCCTGATGAAGAGAATATTTATCCCAGCAATTTCCTTTGCTGCTTTGTTTATTGCAATACTGCTGGTTGCTTATACAGTTCCTCCTGGAATGATGCAGTCTCGCAGGTCCGTCAATGACACCATTACGGATGCCATGAAAAGAATTCCATCCAATGCCTTGCAGGGGCTTGATGTAGCATATGGACTTGAAGTGCAGCTGATAGCAGCAGAGCCAATGCTTCAGAATCCCACGAATATTGATGTGGATGACCGGGGTAGAATATGGGTTACAGAAGCGTACAATTACAGGCCCGCCATCAATGGAAATCCTACCCGTGCTGCAGGAGACCGTATCGTAATCCTCGAAGACCTGAATGAAGATGGTGTTTCAGATACTGCAAAAGTTTTTTATCAGGGTCCGGAACTCAATGCCCCCCTTGGTATTGCAGTGCTTGGCAACAGGGTCATCGTTTCCCAAAGTCCTTATGTATGGAATTTTTATGACGACAATGGCGATGATGTGGCAGACAGGAAGGAGATCATGTTTCAGGGTATTGAAGGGGAGCAGCATGACCATGGGGTGCATGCCTTTACATTTGGTCCGGATGGTAAATTATATTTCAATTTTGGTAACAGTGGGACCACTTTAAAAGATAAAAATGGTTCTGTGGTGCTAGATCAGGATGGAGATGAGATTGGTCCGAAGAAATACAAACAGGGCATGGTTTTCCGTTGCAATCCGGATGGCTCTCAGGTGGAATGCCTGGGGGATAATTTCAGAAATCCCTATGAGGTGGCAGTTGACAGCTATGGTACACTTTGGCAGAGCGACAACGACGATGATGGTAACAAGGGTACAAGAATCAACTATGTTATGCCACATGGTAATTATGGATACACCGATGAAATGACCGGTGCTGGTTGGCAAACAAACCGTGCCAACCGTGAAGATTCCATTCCATTCAGACACTGGCATCTCAATGACCCGGGTGTGGTACCCAATATGTTGCAGACTGGGGCCGGTTCTCCAACCGGTATATTGGTTTATGAGGGTAATCTTTTGCCCGAGGCATTCCGTCAGCAGCTCATCCATTGCGATGCTGGTCCGAATGTGGTCAGGGCCTATACCACATCCAAAAGTGGTGCCGGTTATACAGCAGGGATCATCAATATGCTTAAGGGCGATCGTGACAAATGGTTCAGGCCGGCTGATGTATGCGTGGCTCCTGATGGATCTTTGATTGTAGCTGATTGGTATGATCCCGGAGTGGGTGGCCACCAGGCAGGTGACCAGGTCAGGGGTAGGATTTACAGAGTAACAACTGCGGAGAGTCGAAGATATGTAATGCCGAAGTTTGATTGCTCAACGCCTGCTGGAGCAGTAAAGGCATTGCAAAATCCTAATCTTGCTGTAAGGTTTAAAGCATTTCAGGCCATTCAGGGATTTGGAAACAATGCAATGCCAGAACTTGAGCAAATCTGGAAGGCAGGTGGAAACTCCACTATGCGGGCTAGAGCCTTTTGGGCTATGATTTCTGCAGATCAAAAAAACGCAAGGAAGTATATTGGGCAGGCCATGAAGGATGCCAATCCGCGTATCCGGATACTTGCAATCAGAGGTGCTTTGCGTATTGGTGAGGATGTTATCCCCGTAATAAAGGTTTTGAAGAAGGACAGGGATATCCAGGTGCGGCGGGAATGTGCTTTGGCACTGCATCACCATCCTGCACCGGAGGCTCCGGGTCTGTGGACAGACCTGGCATTACAGCATGATGGTAGAGACAGGTGGTACCTGGAAGCACTGGGTATTGGAGCTGATGCGCAGTGGGATCTATTTTTTTCTGCCTATATTCAAAAAGTCAAGGATCCGGTTGCATCTACCGCAGGTACGGATATCGTCTGGAGGGCAAGAACGGATGAGGCAATACCATATCTCACAGCATTGGCCGGTGATGCTTCAGTTAACATCACGCAAAGGCTGAGGTATTTCAGATCATTTCATTTCAATGACGGCACTGCGAAGTACACCGCGCTCATAAAACTGATTGAATCCAATGGGGGGCAAGATGTACTCGTTAACCAGCTTGCATTATTAGCTTTACCCGAAAAGCCGGTAAGGATGTCTCCTGTTGCCATGTATGCTCTAGAAAACGTTTTGCAGTCTCTGGAAGGTACCCGCGGCTATCTTGACTTCGTTCTCAAATTCAATGTAACTTCTGAAAACCCCAGACTTCTTGAGCTTGGAATCAAACAATCAGGCAATGACCTTGGTAGGAGCGCAGTTCGGGCACTTTTCCAGTTTAATGCAGAACAATTGATCCTGAACGTGCTTGAAGGGTCAGATTCTGCTCGTATTAAAGCCATCATACTGTCAACTGGTGGAGTAGGAACAGCAAAGTCTGTTAACCTGATTCAATCAATCGCTTTTTCCAATCAGTTTCCTATGGCAGTCCGTAAATATGCCGCATCAAGACTTGGAAGAAGCAGTGAAGGCGAACAGCGCGTCTTGCAGCTGCTGAGGTCAAAATCTGTTCCTCAAGAGTTAATTCCAGATGTTGTCAGCAGTGTCAGTGGTGCATGGATGAAGTCAGTTCGCACTGAAGCACAATCCTATCTGCCCAAAGTAGTTGAAAAGCATCAAGAATTGAAAGTACTTCCTACTGTTTCATCGCTGGCATCTTTCAAGGGAATCCCAGCGAAAGGTAAAGTGGTTTTTGCTAACCAGTGTGCAGTATGCCACAAGGTCAATAATGATGGATATGATTTTGGTCCTAAACTTACAGAAATTGGCTCTAAATATGACAAGGATGGCATGCTCAAGTCCATTGTTCAACCCAGTGAAGGTATCAGCTTTGGCTTTGAGGGGTGGATTATCCAGCTTAAAGACGGAAGCACCCTGACGGGGATCATCTCCAGTAAAACTGAAACAGATATAACCCTGAAATATCCCGGCGGTGCCGTGCAGCAGCTCAAAACAGCAGATATAAAATCCATGCAACAGCTGAAGCAATCAATGATGCCTGAAGGCCTCCATGAGGCCATGGGCAGTCAGGATTTATCTGATTTACTGGCTTATTTGCTTGAGTTGAAGAAAAAGGGCTAGTTGGACCAAAGCTGCAATGACGGCAGGTTATGCTGACCAGTCTGATGGCTAGTTGGCTGATGCCAGCTGTTCCCAAGTTTTAATAATACTGATCTCCTGTTCTACAATCAGGTACCTGGCATGCAGGTTGCACCAGGACTGTGCCGCTTCCAGAGATTCGGCTTCTATGACCGGACCGGCAAATTTTGCGAGTCTGCCTTCACGGGTATCCATGGCCAGTAATGAAGTGAGAAATTTTTTCATAATCGATTTTTTTTAAAATTAATTCTGATGTCCGCAGCCTATTGGAGGAGCAAAACAAATTTCAGTCCTCCAATACCTTCTGCCCTGGCCTTTTAGGTTTGCTGAAACATGCAATCATGGAAATAATGATCAATGGCAGCAGACCTGAATTTCTGATGGAGAAGGCCTTTTCATTCAGGAACCTGAAAGTGGTGAAAGCTTGGGCAGAACGGCCAATAAACCAGGTCAATAAACCGTACCTTTCTTTTGTGTTGAAGGGAGGAGATAAAGTGTTCACAGCCATTTCACCGGTTGAAACTTCAGGGAAATCATTTGTGCCCATCAACCTGCTTGAAAGAATTGCAGTTATGAATGCCGATCAGGATATCAAGTTGGATTCTCTGCAAATTAAACCTTACAATTTTGCCGTGCACCCTGCGCAGCGTATCCATGTTAAGCTATCTGTTGCCTGACAACCAACCTTGTTATTTGTAGTTTTCAAGCATACCGTTTATCATGGACTTGATGGAAGCCTTCAGTGATGCAGGTTTGATGACTTTACATGCCGGACCTAATCCGAGTAAACGCAACATGAATTCCTCATTCACAAGCACTTGAAGACTGACTTTGATGTAATCTTCTTTCTGACTGATCAATACCTGTGAGCGATGTAAGGGTTCCAATAAAAGTAGTTTTCCTGCAGGTCCCTTAACAGCAAGCTCTACGTTAACTGGTTTTCCAGTTCCCTCCATAATGCCTGTGGCATGTTGAAAAAATTCACCCGAATGAAAATCCTTTTTGAGTTTTTGGGGATCATCGGTTACGTTTAGTTCAATAATTCTGTCGAGTGCAAACGTAAGGTAGTCCTGCCTCTCCTCACTCCACCCAATCATGTACCACCGGTTGCGGTGTTCCCTGAGCAGATATGGGTCAAGTTGGTATGCACTGATTTTTTTCTTGTAAATATTATCATATTTGAATACTACTGCCCGTCTGCTGCGGATGGCTGAAAATATCAGGTCAATCCACAGTTGCCCATTCGACGCATTGGATGTTTCAAACTGTACAAACCTGTTCACCTCCGGTTCATCAGTATCCAGACCGAGTGCAAATCGGGTATTGATCCGTTCAATGGCATTTCTGAAGTCTGAGAAAATCGGAACCTCGCGGTATTGGAAAAGCAACTGGGCTGAAAAGCGCAGGGCGTTCCATTCTTCTTCAGCCAGGCTTAGTTCAGAAATAGAAAAACCAGCTTCAGTGTAATAGTAACCTTTTTCAGTTTTGGAATAGGCAATGGGTGCGCTGAAACCCACTGGCTCTGGCTTTTTCATGATTGCTATGTCTTTTTCAATGGATGATGTGGATACATCAGTCTGGAGCAACTCACTGCATCTATCTGCCATGAATTCAAGTGATGGAAACCGGTGTCTTTTGTTGTTGATACACTGGTCAATGATCCTGAACCGAATTGAAGCAGATTTGTTTTTTGGCATAGTCTGTTTCAAAGTTACAATAATCTCCTTCTAAAACTTCCCTCTGCCACGTGGGACAGGCCTGGCCAGGGGTGGTGGATTCAATTATGCTAACATTACAAATCAGTAAAGAATGCTTTTGAAGAATCGTGAATTTTGTAAATTTAGGCTATGGAAAAGACAATAACCTGGGGCATCATAGGATGTGGCAATGTTACGGAAATGAAAAGCGGACCAGCATTCAACAAGGTCCCGGGTTCACGTCTACATGCGGTGATGCGCAGGGATGCCGCACTGGCTGAAGATTATGCAAAACGTCATCAGGTTCCGGTTTGGTACAGTGATGCTGATGCTTTAATCAATGATCCTGAAATCAATGCTGTTTACATCGCCACCCCTCCGAAATTTCATGAGGAATACACACTTGCTGCACTTGGCAAGGGTAAAATGGTGTATGTGGAAAAACCTGTAACGATGGACGTGGCTTCCTGTAAAAGGATGATGGAAGCACAAGACCGCTGCAATGGCAAAGTTGTGGTGGCGCATTATCGCCGTGCCCTGCCCATGTTTAATGAAATTGCTGCACTGGTCAGGAACAAAAAGGTTGGCAAAATAAAGCTTATCAAACTGGCCATGTTTAAACCCGACGACCACGTTGATGCAGCGCAGCATACCAACAATTGGCGGGTGCAACCGGAATTGGCAGGTGGTGGATACTTTTACGACCTCGCACCGCATCAGCTGGATATCATCCAGTATATTTTTGGAACTCCGATCCGTTCAGCTGGATTATCTGCCAATCAGGCTGGTTTATACCCTGCAGAAGATGCTGTTGTCTGCCAGTTTCAGCTCCCTGGGGATATCCAATTTCAAGGCAGCTGGAATTTCAGTATGCCGGCTATCCTGCGTGAGGACAGTTGCCAGCTTATTGGAGAAAATGGCTATATCCAGTTTCCTTTCTTCGGAAATGAAGTTCGTGTGGTTACTGATGCGGGTGCAGACTTACTTTCCTTCCAGCATCCCCAGCATATCCAACAACCTATGATTGGCAAAGTGGTGGATTATTTTCTTGGTAGCGGTGAAAATCCGTGTTCACTTGAAGAAGCAATGGTCAGTCTTCAGATGATGGAACAGGCTATAAATGGTTAATAATCAGTTGAATAGATTTGTTAAAGTGGTAAAAAAGCAGTATATTCTTTCTTGGTAGTTTATTATCTTAATTTTAAGCAAATTTCTAAAAATGAGGCTTTTCCTGCTTGCATTGCTTTCCATGCCATACTTTTCTTTTGCACAAATCAACCCTGCTACTGTAACTATAGCACGAGACAGCTTTGGTGTTCCGCATATTTTTGCAAAGACAGATCCTGAAGTTTCTTATGGACTTGCTTGGGCACATGCAGAAGATGATTTCAACAGCCTGCAAAGGCTTGCCTTGCCTTCCAAAGCTCTGATGGGTAAGGTTTATGGTATGGAAGGAGTGGCAGGAGACTATGCCTTTGCGCTGTTTCGCTGCCGGGAAATCACCGAGGAAAAATGGCAAACACTTTCACCGGAATTCATCAGGCTTATCACCGGGTATGTGCAGGGTTTCAACGATTATGCCGCCAAGCATCCTGAAGAAGTATTGCACAAAGATCTCTTCCCCCTAACCCTGAAAGATTATATCGCCTCATCGGTACTGGCATTGACCGTGTTCAATGGTGGCGACAGGGCCCTGGCTGCTATCTATGGAAATAAAGTTAGTCCTGTTATTGATTACGATAAAAAAGGCTCCAACGCAATTGCCATCCATCCTTCCAAAACAAATTCTGGAGAGGCATTTCTGGCCATCAATGCCCATCAGCCAAATGAAGGTCCGGAATCCTTCTATGAAGCCCATGTGAGCAGTGAGGAAGGTTGGAATGCGTTGGGCGGACTCCTTGCGGGTGGGCCCTGTATCCTGCATGGTGTAAATGAACACCTGGGCTGGGCGCATACAGTGAATTACTGTGACCGTGTAGATGTTTTTCAGTTGCAGATGAATCCCAAAAATAACGATCAGTACTTGTTTGATGGTGAATGGGTGGAACTGGAAAAAAAGAAAGTCAGGTTGCAGATCAAGGGTGTTCCCATACCGGTTAGCAGGGATCTCTTTTGGAGTAAATATGGGGCTACCATGAAAAATGATCAGGGTGTATTTGCCATCCGATTAGGTGCCAATATGGGAATCAGGGCTTTGGAACAGTGGTATAAGATGAATAAGGCAAAGAACTTCACCCAGTTTTACGAGGCAATCAGCATGCAGGGCTTATCCATGTTTAACATCATGTATGCTGATCGTTACGATACCATCTTTTACATCAACAATGCACTGATGCCGGTCCGTAATCCGTCCCCACAGTACAACTGGCGGAAAACTGTTCAGGGTAATACGTCAGCCACGCTCTGGACAAGCTTCAGAGGAATCAAAGAATTGCCGCAGTATGTTAATCCGGGTAGTGGGTACCTCTATAATACCAATCATTCTTCCTTTTCTGCAACCGCTTCTGCTTATAACTTGAAACCAGGAAATTTTCCTGCTCAGGATAGCTGGGATAGCAATCAGAACAACCGAAGCATTCGCTTTCAGGAGCTGATGCCTGAAGGCAAAATCGACTTCAATACTTTTTACAAAATCAAATTTGACAGGCAGTTACCAGCACAACTGCATTATCTCTACGGCGTTGATACTTTGTTTGTGATGAGGCCGTCAGATTACCCTGCATTCGATACACTCCTGCGCAACCTGCAGGGCTGGGACAAGCGGGGTGATGCTGACAGCAAGGGAGCAGGTGCTTTTTTGATGGTTTATGAAGCTGTGAGTGCTGCTTACAGGGGCAAAGACCCACAGACCCTGACGAGGAAGGAATGTGAGCAGGTATTACAAAAAGTGCAGGAAACCATGATCAAAAATTATGGTAGCACAGATCTCAGACTTGGAGATATCCAGAAGCTTGTGCGGGGAGACAAATCATTTCCTGGTCCTGGTTTGCCTGATCTGCTTGCTCCGGAATGGAGTGTGGCGCAAAAAGACCTGAAAAGAAAGATTACAGGAGGCGATGCCTATGTGGCTATGGTCAGGTTTCCGAAAAACGGGCTGCCTATCATTGAAACCGTAAACACATATGGCGCTTCATCAAAGCAGGGGAGTCCACATTTCGATGATCAGGTTCCTTTGTTCCTCAATCAGCAAACAAAACCCATGACGCTAGACAAGCAGCAGGTTCTGGCAACTGCCAAAAGGATCTACCATCCCGGAGAATAATTAGAAATCAGTTATTCCACAACAATCATCGGTCCAAAGCGACTGTATTTTTTCAGCGATTGTCCATTTTGCCAGACATCAGAAATGTCTCCGTTCAGGCAGAGGGCTTCTGTACAGCCTTTTTCCAGAAAATGCCTGGCAAAAAGTCGCAGCTCCATGTCCATACAAGCAAAATAAACCCTGCCATCTGGAAGTACACCAACACCACTTCGGAGCCTGTGCCGCCCTCCAGGAAGCGCAGGATTAATCCGGCCGTTGATAACCAACATGGGGCTCGACTGTGTGGCAAACATCACATCTTTTTGTGTGAACTTGCCTCTCAATGGCTTAATGAAAGCTCCCTGGCTCGTGATGTAGAAAACACCCATGGGAAGTGTTTCCAAATTGATTTTCGGGTTGAGTATTTCTTTGGCTGGACTCAATTTTTTTCCGTTTTCAATATAGAGTCCGTCGGGTTTGTAGTCATGTGTGAAATGGCCACCATTGATGATGAACTTCGCTTCAGGATGTTCTTTTCTTAGCCTTTCGAAAGTCATGAAAGGCACACCGGTACTGTCTTCCCAGTACATCCTGATTCGGTTTGCAGGAAAAAACTGGGCTTCGGTATGGAGCATACAAAAGCTAAGAAACCAGACCAGTGATAACCTTATTCGGTAAAAGCGTGTGGGAGAAGCTACAAGCAGATTTGTTGAATTAGAGATGGCTTTCATAGTTTAAAGCGGATTTTAATGGAAGGAATGATTACCAACGAACAGGCTGGAACTTCCAGCCGGGAATGACTTTTTGCATCTCTATTTCATCATCACGTTTTTTCAATCCGCATGCCAGGTAATTCTGGTGTAGCCTTTCCAATGCCTGCCTGTCAAGCTCCACACCCAAGCCGGGTTCAGTAGGTACCTGAACGGCGCCGTCTTCAAAGGTGAACCTGCCCTGGGTGATGATCTCATCAGACTGCCAGGGATAGTGTGTGTCTAATGCATAGTTCATCGAAGGCAGCGCTGCGCCAAGGTGAACCATGGCTGCCAATGAGATGCCGAGATGGCTGTTGGAGTGCATAGATAATCCCCTTTTAAAGGTACTGCAAATGCCAGCCAAGGTCATGGATGCACGGAGTCCGCCCCAGAAATGGTGATCGCTCAGGATGATGTCTTCAGAACCCAGTGCAATGCTGGAAGGGATTTCATCAAATGAAGTGGTGCACATATTCGTGGCGAGCGGAGTTTTGAGCACCTGCCTCACCTTAGCCATATTTTCCTGTCCGCGGACAGGATCTTCCAGGTATTCCAGGTAAGGTTCCATTTCCTTACCATATTGGATGGCCGTTTCCACCGTCCACAAGGCATTGGGGTCTATCCGCAACGGAACGTTCGGACCAAAAGCATTATGCAGTGCGATGATGGCATCCACTTCCTGACGGGGTTCAAAAACGCCTCCTTTCAGTTTAATGCTCTGAAACCCGAAAGCTTTACACATGGCTTTGGCCTGTGCCACAATGCCTTCAGGATCCAACGCACTTTCCTGCCGGGCTGCCGCCCAGCCGGTTGCTTGATCGTCTTTTCCAAATTCAAGCTCACCACCTGCTCCTGCATATTTGTAGAAAAGGTAAGCAGAAAAAGGAACAGCATCGCGCATCTTACCTCCAAGCAGGTCAACGATGGGTTTATGCGTAACCTTACCGATGATATCCATGCAAGCCACTTCCACAGCACTGAAAATATGAACCAATTTCCGCTGATCCCAGGGAGCCAGTCCACGGTCTGCGGAGCTGTCGGTTCCGAATTTTTGTATGAGTATTCTTCTGATGTTATTAAGTTGAAAAACATCTTGCCCGATAAGCAGGTCTTTGGAGGATTCCAAGGCTGCATCCACATCTGCATTCCCGGGAATTTCACTGATGCCAGAAATGCCATCTGCTGTAACCAGTTCAAGAACAGTTCTCAGCGCATAGGGAGCATGAAGTCCAGCAGCATTGAGCAATGGCGGATCAGTAACTGCAATGGGGGTGATGTGGATCTCTTTGATTTTGGGACCTGCTTTTGATGGCATGACTATCGTTTTAAGGATAAAGTTTCGGCAATATAAAAGCTATTTCTTTTTAATTGTTTATTTCCTTTGGATATCAGGATTTTAATCACAAGAACTACTGATTGACCTCAATAAGTGCACCCACAGGGATCAATAGTTGCCAGACATCAAGCCTTTAATTTTAGCTTTCACCTAATACAATGTACATGAAGAACTTATTTTTCACGCTGGTTTTCACCTCGTTTTTTTTGCAGTCGCTTGACGCACAAGTTGCCCAAGGGAATTTACTCGCAGGAGGAAGTTTGAGCTTTTCTTCTGAAAAAGATTCTGAATCAAAGGTAACCACCTTTCAGTTTTCTCCGGCCATCGGTTATTTCTTTGCAGACAAATTCGCAGGTGGCTTGCGCTCCAGTTTTTCGAGTATGAAAATGGAGGGCATCGATGCGGTTACTGACCTCGTTGTGGGTCCTTTTGTCCGTTATTACCTGCTTCCGAAAGAGAATAAAATCAATCTGTTGGCAGATGCGGATTTCCTGTTTGGCTCAGCCAAGTTGGGAGACAATACCTTGTCCCAAAATGCATTCAGTGTATCCGCCGGTCCGGTTGTTTTTCTCAATAAGCATACCGGCATGGAGTTTAAGTTAGGGTACAGTTCCAGCAAGTTGGAGGACTTTACAGACAGAACCAATGCATTCAATATCCTGATAGGTTTTCAGATACATTTAGACAATGGCAAATAATCATGACGGAATTGGGATGGTGGTCAGTCAAATACCACTCTCCCAAAATTTTTGTAATCATGAAAGTTGGTCCGGGTGGGCCGCCATGACCATTGCGCAGTTCCATTGTCATAATCGATTCTATAAAAGTTAGCACGCCATTGTATACCTACTTTGGCAGGAACATTTTGCAGGGGGTTGAGCAATTTGAAGGGGATGAAGAACTCTGCTGTCCAACCCAGTACTTGTTCACCATTTTTACGGATTGTGGCTCCCCTTCTTGTTTTTTTGTCGCCTTCATAATGCCAAGGCCTCCATCCAAAAAACTTGCCACCATAGTTGGGAACGAGGATCGGCAGTTCAACATTGTTGGGAGAGAGTTCATATTCAAAATAGATCGGTGAACTTTCTTCCGGCCAGAAGAAAACTTCCACCACATCTTCATTGTAAATGTCATCGAAATCATTTGTCATGGTGGCGGATATCTTGTTGTCTTCATTCTCAAAAAGACAATAGATTCCTTTGTCGGAATACAGGATTTTGAATTTTGTCTGATAGGACACAGCCCCCTTCCTTTTGGTGAGCGAAAACCATGCTGTGTTATTCCATTCTGGCGCAGTGCCCTTTCCGGTCACTTCAAAATCTTTCGTCTTGCGGATATGCAGTTCGGTGCTGTCTTCTGCGCAGGTAATATTAATGCTGACACTGCAAATCAGCGTCAACAAAACACCTAGAATTCTTTTATACATGATCAATTTTTTTGAAGCATTGGGAACAATTGCCTGATTTGGTTTTCGGAGGGCTGTGTGCCGTATTCACAGATTTCAAATGCTTCTGCGAATTGCGCCTTGGCAGCTCTTTCTTTGCCGTACCATTTTTCCAATGCCGCACGAACATCTGTTTTCATTGGAGAGGAATAGCGGCTTATGAGCCATTTGAAGCGTGCTTCTTTGCCGGCCGGCACATCCTTTTCATAGTGGCCTATCCAGGGCATCCACTCGTAGAATTGTGATTCATGGGCATCCAGCGCTGATATCTTTTTTTCAAACACCGTGCTGATGTCGATGGCAATATCTGGCCGAAAAGGATTGGGCCTTTGAAAATGATCGGCAGTATAGAGGAATACAGGGTTTTTTCGCAGTGCGGGTACATCATAAGCAATATTGGGCACTGCAACCATGTAGGCTGCATCCTGCACCAGCACGCCTGTATAGCGATGGTCAGGATGGTAATCATTTGGCCTGGGTGCAATGACCACATCAGCATTCCACTCCCGGATTTTGCGGATGATCTGTAACCTCACTTCAAGATTGGGCATCAGCATGCCATCGTGGTTATCGAGCACATCATAGGTTACGCCCAGCCGGCGTGCCACTTCCTGGGTTTCCTTGTACCTGCGTTCAGCCAATTGTTTGCCTTGGATGAGGTGATGGCCGGCATCGCCATTGGTGACCGCTACAAACTTAACGGCATGTCCCATGGCTGCCAATAAAGCAGCTGTTCCGCCTGCATCGCTGTCGCAATCATCCGGATGCGCGCCGATGACGATGACTCTGCTTTTTCCATTCTCATTTTGTGCATGGACGGCTGTGCTGCACAGCAGACAGAAGCTGATAAACAGCCCCAGTGGTGTGAAGTTGATTTTCATGATGGCATTCTTTGTTCCGTTAAGTTACAGTAAAAACCAGTCTTTTATTTATTATGGAGTGCTCTTAACCAAATTTAAAAACTCCCCTCCTGGCCAGGAGGGGTGGCGAGACTGGAGAACGAAGTGAGCCGGTCTCGCCGGGGTGGTGGGCCCTAGAATAAAATCCACCACCCCGTCTTCCGTTTCGCTTCGCTCACGGAATCCACCCCTCCTGGCCAGGAGGGGAGTTTTGGAAGACAGTTCAAAAGCCAACAAGTTTTGCCTAACTTGAAACCAAATAAGAAAAGCATGAAAGTCAGGATATTTGATACGGCAACAGCATTGGATCAGGCAGCGGCACAGGAAATGGTTGATTTGCTGAAAGAGAAGCCCAATGCAGTCATCTGCATGGCATCAGGCAATTCACCTAAAGGGGCATGCGAACAATTTGCAAGGATGGCCAAAGAACAGGATGTTGATGCATCCGCATTTTTCTTCATCGGATTGGATGAATGGGTAGGCATACCCGCTGGGTTGCGTGGCAGTTGCCATTATGATTTTCAGGAAAGAATTTTTGGTCCGCTTGGCCTCGATGCTTCCCGCTACCACCTGTTTGATGCTATGGCAGCGGATTTGCAGCTGGAATGCCAGCGCATGGATGCCCTCATCGCCGCCAAAGGAGGAATAGACCTGATGATTGTGGGGATAGGTATGAATGGACATATTGGTTTCAACGAGCCGGGTTCCGCCTTTGACCTCAAAGCCCATGTGCGGGAATTGGATGAGATTACGGCGTCAGTCGGACAAAAATATTTTGATCAGCCCATGGAGTTGAAGTATGGCATCACCCTGGGTTTTGGACATTTGTTACA
>Ga0208787_1000227_pt1 | contig 28554 bp, 30 predicted proteins | sample Wag4_2014_7_11_FD_187362 | JGI IMG/M metagenome (GOLD analysis project Ga0208787, IMG submission 187362) | Fresh water microbial communities from Ohio, USA - Utica-2 Time Series HT 2014_7_11 (SPAdes) (version 2) | ecosystem: Environmental > Aquatic > Freshwater > Water tank | place: USA: Ohio...
ACCATCCAGGCCGGCTGAGAGCGAATCACCACGGCCCGGGCACCGATCACTGCTCCGGCTCCGATCTGCACGCCCGGGCCTAGAAAGGCCTCAGTGCAGATCCAGGCATCGGCGCCGATGGTGATCGGTTCGGCATAGAGCGGGAAGGAGGCCAAGGTGTAGTTGTGGCTGCCGGTGCAGAGGTGGGCACCCTGGGACACGACAACCCGTTCGCCCAGCACCACCGGCGCCATCGAGTAGCAGATCACGCGCGGGCCGAGGCAGGCCTTGGCGGCCATCTCCAGGTTCCAGGGGGCCCAGATGCGGGCATCGCTGTAGACGTGGCAAGCGGGTGCGATGCGGGCACCGAAGCAGCGCAGCAGCCAGCAGCGCCAGGGGTGCAGCGGCGGCGGCGTAGGCCGGAAGAGAAGCATGTACACCAGCTGCCAGGCGAGCCGGGCCAGGCGGTTGCGGCGGCAGAAGCTGGCGCCCTCAAACGGTGTGTTATTAGCGAGGATCACGGGGCAGGTCGGATGAACGAAGGGTCGCGGGCGGTGTAAAGCAAGAGCAGCAGGTTGCCAGCCACCGCCGCAAAATCCAGGGCTGATTCAAAGTCTCAACATGGCTTGGGCTGAGATCTCCGTCTCGCCATCACCAGCGGTGCCGTGATGTCATGCATAACCGCCTGCTTGCCAGAGCGGATCGACCGGAATCCAGCCAGCCACAGCAGGTTGAGAACTGAGGTTCGCAGGGTGGCAATCGCTGTAGGAGCCTATCGAACATAACCCCACACGCCGCTTCACCACACGCCCTCAAATCTGCCCAGATCAACTGCTGTCACCGTGATCTAGGCAGATTCAGGGATGTGGAGAGTTGCTGGGGGTCTACGCGCGATAGGCTCCTAATGCCAAGACAGATATGCATAATGCGAGCTATAAGCGAAAGAAGGGTTGACAGTAAAAAACTAGAATGGCAGCGGAACAGAAAGTATTGCACTGATGAGAGAGTCATAACTTGTATCAGTTCGACTAGGTGAAAGCTCGGCAGAAACAAAGTGCCGGGCATTGGCACTCATGTTAAGCAAGTCAGCAGGGGCAAGTGATTGAAGTCTCAATAATGATGTGGAAATACTTTCAACAGAGGGTTCTGCAAGAATGCCCATAGAGTATTGAGCAATTTCAGGGAGGTTACAGGTTGTAGTTGCAAATACTGGTATGCCATAGGACAATGCTTCTAGTATTGCGTTGGGCATACCTTCACTTAGTGAGGGAAGAAAAAAGACGTCAGTGGCCAATAATAAGTCTGTTTTCATTCTCCCTTCAACATGGCCAAGGAAACTTATTGGGATACGAGCGTCGATCAATTTGACAATATGAAATATCTGCGCTTGATAAGAGACAGAAGAAAAGTCGCCAGCAATCAAAAGCGAGAAAGGCTTGAGGAGATTCTTTTGCGGCGAATCAAGAATAGCCAATACAGCGGCGAGAAAGATATGAAGTCCTTTCTTGGGGTGAATACGACCAATATATGTATAAGCAAGATGATCCAGAGAAATAGCAATGTTTTCTTTGCAAGAAGACTTAGAAACAGGATTAATCACGGGGAGATCTAATCCATTTTTTATAATAGACACCGATTGTGGCTTGAGAAACACCAGATTGTCACGTTCAGAACGGCTGTTGACGACAAGGTGTCGAGATTTGGATATGTTACGACGAACATAGAAAAATAAAGCTATGCGTTTTTTGAGCCAGTTGTGAGCTAGAATATAAGGCTCCAGCATGCCGCATGTTCGAATAACAATTTTATCTTCTAAGCCTAGAAGGCAAATGAGTAATACAGTAATTATGCCATCATAAAAACCCCATACACCCGTAACGAAGATAACATCAGAATCAAGCGCTTCCCTAAATATTACTTGAAATGAGGAGACAAGGGGCAATCCTTTTAACAATGAAGGAATGTATCTGATCCGGACAGATGGGGCAAGTGAAGGAATAAAGGAAGCATTACCTGTTCGCCTTGTAAGAATAGAGACTCTGTACGATGAATTAGTTGCCTGCCTAGAGGCTAGTGATGCAACCTCAAGAGATGTCCCGCCAGAGAGCTTATCGAGGTTATCAATGATATGAAGTATTTGTGTGGTCATTATCTCTTTTGGCTTGAAGCATGCAAAAATGATAAATAAGCAGACTTACAAAACAGACCAAGATCCCAATGCTTGATCGTTTCCTGAATATTATTCTTAAATGATAAGTCTGATGATACTTCTAGAGATCTGAACAAACACAATGATAGGGCTTCAACATCATCGCTCTTAAATATAAATCCATTGTTACCATCTTGGATAAGATCATATGCTGAACCAATGCCATCTGAGCATATGACTGGGGTTGAACATGCCATTGACTCGTTCACAACCAAACCCCATTCTTCAGCGTTACTTGCCAAGATTGAACAGAGAGCATTGTGGTAGAAGTTTGGAACTACACCATAGTCTTGAAATGGGTAGAATACGACATCATAACGTTGAGCCAATTCAGAAGTTGACATATTGATATATGTTGAAAGACCAAGACTATTGCATTGATCTATGAGCGACGAGAACTCGGGGCCATTCCCAACAATAACCAAAGAGGGTATGTTGCCAGAGATATGTGTTGAGGAAGGATCTTCGAAGCGGAGCGGTTCGAGCATTTGAACATAGTGCGTGGTAAAATAATGGTAGGCAAGCAATATAAGATGGATATTCTTTTTAGGAACTAAGCGGCCAATGCTCAGAAAGTACTGACTGGGAAGAGCAGGACAGGAAAATGGCTTGTCAAATGAATACAGCTTTCGAAAGCTGGAAAAGTAATCGTTATCCACCACATCATATCCTATATAAATAGACCCAGAATCAAAGCCTAAACTTACTAAATATTCTTTAGTCTTTGAGCCAGAAACAAAGGCGGTGTGTGCAAGATGTACGAGAATACGTTTTATACAACAAATTAATGTGTTCTTAGTTCCTGTCTGCTCCCAGCTATCAAGCATTAATACAACTTTACAACGCAAAAGACGTGAAACAATTAGGATAGCCGAGTTAGGTAGTGGAGAGTACGATGGGACAAAAACTGATCTTATTCTATACCTGAGCACATAAGAAGCAAAAACAAATGGAAATAATAGCGTATGGAAGAATGAAAGGCCAAAGCCTAGTGTGATTAACTTTGTGCGAAGAGGTGTCGCATTAATCCAGGAATATTCATTGCTTGTTCTTGAAAACTGAAATGCAATTAGACGATGGCCATGCGCGCTTAGATAATCATGTAAAGCATCAGTTCGTGCACGGTGATAAGGGCCAAAGCTGGGAAAGACAATAGCAATACAGGACATGGAAACAAGGGTAACATTCGAACACGCTAAGAAGCAATAAATATTATATATTTTTCTTGAAGTGATTACTTATCTCTAAAGTTTGTATGCAGATGGCAGCAGTCAGATTGATGCAAGTACGATGTGTGGAGGCAAGTAGTTGGCAATTAGAAGTAGCAGGAAAGCAAAGGCAAAGTGAGTATGCAGCTGATGAAGTCTCTGATTAAACGATAAGAAGACGGGTGAATTGCTTATAGATATTGCTAAAGGCCAACCTGCGTCTCTAATTGCTGCGGTAATTGCAGTGAATATTAAGCTTATTAAGGGTAGTAATATTAAGAGGATCTAGGGTTAAAGAGATGTAGAAAGATTTACAAGGCATCTCGAACACATGAATGTCTATGTTGCAGGAAGGCTTGTTAGTCAATCAAGCATATCCGAAATACTGAAGGAGATTCAAATAAATTTATGTAAGGTTACAAGAAAGTGTTGATAGGGAGGGTTAACTGGATGAGCAACTAGAGCCAATATATTTAATTATCTTAGCAGGCTGACCTGCCGCTACAACATAGGGAGGAATATCTTTAGTCACAACAGAATTGGCTCCTATGACACTCCCCGTTCCTATGGTAACGCCTTTTGTAATTGTTGAGAGGCGGCCTATCCAGACATTTGATTCGATAGTTACCGGAGAAGAGTCGAACCCTTGGGCACTAATGGGTAGTGTGGTGATTGAATAACTGTGATCAAAATCACGAATAGCCACCATTTCAGCAATCATTACATCATCACCGATTGAGATTGAGGAATTAGAGCTGATGTAGCAGAAATCATTAATTAACACTCTGTTGCCAATTGCTATTGAACCAGATTTGGTAACGTTAAAATAGCATGATCTGCCGATCAAACAAGAGTCTCCAATCCGAATACGTCTTCCCCATTGATCAACACGTATGAGACCTTCAAACTTGATATTCTTTCCAAGAAAAAGAAATCGAAAGTAAAGCGCCCTGTTGAAGACTGAAAAGATGGCATACCGGGCATGCTTTAAAGCTAAGCCCATAAAATAATAGAATTTATTCATAGAATCATGAACAGCTGTGAATACTATACCTATTACACTGCAGCTATTAGAAAGGGGGCTTTGTTAATTGTGATGAATGGCTAACAGTTTTGGCAAATATCCTCTCTGCTAAATGGTCGCAAGTGACGTGGACCCCGGTAACTGGTCCAGGGTGAATGGGAGTCTTCAGCCGGCCAGACTGGGCCGGGGACTTCACCATGAAACGCACCAGGCACACAGCGGAGCAGATCATCCGCAAGCTCAAGACCGCCGAGCAGCTGATCGCCCAGGGCAAGACCGTGGCCGACGTCTGCCGCGTGATCGAGGTGACGCAGCCGACCTATCACCGCTGGCGGCAGCAGTACGGGGGCATGCAGGCCGAGGAGGCCAGGCGGCTGACGCAGCTGGAGAAGGAGAACGCCCGGCTCAAGAAGCTTCTGGCAGAAGCGGAGTTGGAGAAAGCGATGCTCAAGGATCTCGCCGAGGGAAACTTCTGAGCCCGGAGCGTCGCCGCAGGGCTGTTGTGGTCCTGCAGGAGCGTTACCGGGCGTCTGAGCGCCTCGCCTGCCGGGTGGTGGGGCAGCACCGCAGCACCCAACGACACCCCGTCAAGGTCGTCGATCTCGAAGAGACAAAGCTCCGGCATCGTCTTCGCGAGATCGCCGCTGAGCACATCCGCTGGGGCCGGCGGATGGCCTACCGCCTGCTCAGGCGGGAGGGCTGGAGCGTGAACCACAAGCGGGTGCAACGGCTCTGGCGAGAGGAAGGCCTGCAACGGCCCACCGCCAGAAAACGCAAGCGGGCCCGACCTGCGGACGGATCGGTGAGGCGCCACCGGGCCGTACACCCCCACCAGGTGTGGGCCATGGACTTCCAGTTCGATGCCACGGCCGATGGCCGCAGACTCAAGTTCCTAAACGTGATCGACGAGCACAGCCGCTTCTGCCTGGCCATCCGGGTGGGTAGGCGCTGCAAGGCCAAGGACGTGGTGGCCGTGCTGGAGGAGCTGACGAGCGTCTATCAGGCGCCGTCGTTGATCCGGTCCGACAACGGACCGGAATTCATCGCCCAGGCCCTACGGGACTGGTGCGATGCCAGCGACACCACCAGCACGGCGTACATCGAGCCTGGATCCCCGTGGGAGAACGGCTTTGCGGAATCCTTCAACGGGCGCTTCCAGGATGAGTTCCTGAATACCGAGCTATTCACTACCGCTCCAGAGGCTCAGATCCTGGCTGATCGGTGGCGGTGGGAGTACAACACCCTCAGGCCGCACTCGGCCCTCCAGGGGCGTACGCCCCTGGAGGTAGCTCAACAGGGAGCTGCAGCATGACCACATCCACCCACTCTCATAAGGCCTGGACCGACAAAGGGGGTCACGTCAGCAAGATCGAAACCTCCGAGGAGAAAAGGGTTCCTAAGAATTTGTTGACGATAATGCAGCAGACCAGCTGAGAAAGGTCATTACCCGCGCCAGATGGGCTGCTTCTGGTTGTGCCATTGGATGGTGGCTTAGGGCTGTTTCAAAGCTTCAACATGGGCTGGGCTGAGGTCTCCGTCGCGCCATCGCCAGAAGTGCCGTGATGTCGTGCATCACCGCCTGCATGCCAGAGCGGATCTAGCGGAATTTAGCCAGCCTCAACAGATTGAAGGCAGCGGTACGGAGGGTGGCCATCGCACCAGCGCCATTGCCCTGTTAATGGTGGGCGTCATCCTGCAGCTGGGTGTCAAGGATCCAGTGCTAGCCTTCAATACTCCATCGGACCCGCACCAGCTGCAGCAGGGCTTCTGGCGTAGTGCGCAGGCTGGTGTCGCACCGAAAGGTGCGCCTGGTGAACGAACTCAGATGGGTGGAGTGAAAGGGCTTGCCATCATGGCAGCTAGTGGCGGTGACTTCAACGATCCAGCTGGTGCCGACACAGGCCTCCTGGATGTGCTCGGGCGCCTGCTTGGCCCGCAGCGACCAGGTGATGTTGCGGCCATGGCTGATCTCCTGAACCTTTGCCACAAAAGGGATCTTGCGCTTTCCCTGGAACTGGCTGCGAATCTAACGGTGCAATGTCTTTTGGTTGCCCTAATACTTCGGAGAAGCCTCCGGCTAGACTACCAGGAGGAAGCTGGCCTCCTGCTCCTGGAGCTGCCGAAAAACGGGCGCTGGGTATGGGGCGCTTCTACCTGGATCACCACGCCCTCCAGATCCAGTTCGCCGAGCAGCTGCCGCAGCACTGCCAGCTCATGGTTTTCGCCGGTGGCATAGCAGGCCTGGCTGATCGCCACACCCAGCGGTGCCGAGTACAGCGTCACCTGGGGAATTAATGATGATCCGCCTCTGGCTGTGAGCTCAATCGATCCCCGGAGCGTCTTGCCGCCACAGATCAGCTGATCGAGATCAGCTGCGCCACCAGGGATGTGAGCGATCGGCCAGTCACGAGTCGCAGCACAAAGGGCCGCCACGTCCACCTGGTGGAAGAAGTAGCGGAGCGAGGAATACGACGGCGGACGCCTGAGCGCTTTACGCATGGCGTGGTGGCGGATGGCGAATTGCTCCAGATCCCGCAGGCTCTGGCAACGACTGAGGATTCCCAGCACAGCCACCAGCAGCAGATACCAGCACGGAAACCGAACCCCGCGTCGCATCCGTGCATCTTGGATCGCCCTCAGATAACTGATAAGGGCGAGATCGGTTGCCGCAGAAACGCTTTCAAGCACGGAAAGGGGGCGATTCCGCCGACCTCAACCAATGCTGACAGTCCCGGCAAGAGGCACTGGGACAGACTTTGAATCAGCCTTGGCAAGATGACTGGATCGTTTCTTGCTGCGAGGACTGGAGAAGGTGAACGGGGAATGGGCCCTAATGGCCACTAACCACAACATCGGCAAGCTACACAGAGCACCGGTGGCAACAACCTGAGGCAGGGGCCAACGCTCAGGGCCGCTTCGACCCGGGGCAGAGAGAAGCGCTAAGAAAAATCCCTAAAAAGGAACCGGGGGAGGGTCTGTTACGGCTGCGGAAAAGTGCGACAAGATCCTAGGCTTTCTCCCAGATTAAATACCTTAAGTCGCCGCTAAGACGAAGATGAATGACTGAGCTGTACAGCCGCCTTTCGTTTACGTGGCATCAATGATATGATACCACCAAAGAGGTATGCGCCCCACACGGTATACATCCCTGACACAAGGGCAAATCCAGACCTAAACCCCCAAAGCAACCAAAAAGCCCATGCTGCATTAAGGATAAAATACAAATTAGACCTGGATAGCCGTACTTGGCCAAGTGAATCCCATGCCGATGAGAGATAAGCAAAGATGAGGGCATAAACAAATATTCCGATGACATGTTGCATCTTATATCCATCACTCACAACAGTTGACGAAAGGCTTGCAGTTCCGATAAGTATGGGCCCACGTGCATATGGGCCAACAGCTGTACTAAATGAAGAGGCAGACTCCTGAATTCCCTTTGGCTTCTCAGGCCAAAGGAATCTTGGAATAGGATTGACAATCAGATACCCCAGTTCAGAGTAGCCATCAAAAGGGTATGGCTCAGGCATGTACATAACATTCAGCGTAAACAAGTAAAGGTTGTTGTCTCTATGCGTTTCAGCGGGATTGAATGAAGTAATTTCTGCAAAAGAATCTATGCTATCAAGCAAATTACTACGTGTATTTACTTGAAACTGCCAAATTCCAACGAGCAGAAGAAAAGAAAGCAAAGATGATGCAAAAAATACAGGTAGTGGGAGCCTTCTACCAAAAATCAACCATATAGCCAGCGGCCCAGCTAGATATTCGGCTAAATTTCCACGTGATCCTCCTAAAAAGATTAGGAAGACAATGAACACTGCTGATAGTGTTGCGAAAACACGCAGATAAAATGGTGGGATACGTCGCTCGCCAAACCTTACCCAAGAAAGGGCAGCTACAGTTGGGACGACAGGAGAAATGAATGTTAGTGGCTGAAGAAATACTTCGCTTCCACCAAGCCCACTTCGCTTAATTAATCCACCAGATCCTGTAGATCGCCCTCCCAAATACGACTCAACTGCACGCGTAATGTCAAAATCATTGTAAGCCAATATAGCCAAAAGCAGAATAAAGGTAAATAAGAGAGCAAAAATGGCCAATGTTGACGGGTTAAGCCCTCGAAGAAACCTTTTATCATGGAAGCGAATAAGGTCAGAAGGCATAGAGAATGCATATAAACAGTTATATAGAAAAAGGAATAGCGCAGAGTAAGACAGAGCAACTATTGCAGGTTCAGGTGGCAAGTTCCATACGTCACCATTTGAGAAGACTGCCTCTAAGTATAAAAACCAGACTGGCGCAAAAAGAACAGCAGAGTGACACGATATAAGCCTGTAAGGTGAAGTGAGCAAGCGATAGCTCAATGGTATAAGGGAGCCAGCTATAAGCAGACAAGCATAGAACCTCATCAACTCATGTGACGAGAAAGGGAACAAAGTAATAAGCTGCCCGATTAGAAAAAGAATCAGGAAAACAAGTGCCAGCGTTCTCTGTCTCATCGTTTAGTTATCGGCCATAATAAATCAAAAAGGTTACTGTAAATGACAGCTTTTGAAGGGTATGTGTGAATTAGATGATCACAAACAGACATCTGAGCAAAAATATACGAGCAGACACGGTACAATAGTAATCAGTGGTGCGGCTTGATTCCCCTCAGCTCGTAATCCGACCAGCAACCCAAGTAGATAGAAATAAGTGCCAGTGATCTAGCCATTCAGCTAGTTTCGGTCCCTACCATATTAGCAATAATCGTATTAGCAAACTTTTCTATTGTTTTGGATGCAAGTTCCGTAGGATCAAATGAGTTTTTAGTTGGCTTGACCACAAGATCTTCAGCTGCGAGCCCACTTAGCCTACAGACCCTGACGCGGTCATGTGACTCAACTCTGTTTGTTAGCGCTATCTCTCGGCTAGTATGAACTATAAGCCCGTAGACCAGCGCCTTATGAATGACACCAGAAGATATGTGTGAGTCTTCGTTAAAGCAAAGGATATTTGTACAATTGCTGAATAGAAAATCTTCATCTGCTAGGCTAATATATCGTGCAAACACTTTGATATATGCTTTTTTTAGCTTCAGGCCTGTAATGATGGGAGCCATTGCTTCTATATAAGCATTTGACGGTTTCCCGGCAATGATAAATGCAAATTCAGATATTCTTGGATGAGCTCTAATTTCGTCAAGGACTGAATCAATATTCTTTCTGGGATCAATTGATCCATAGAAAAGAAAAATAACTTTCTTGTTCATGCTCTTGATATCTTGAACACATCTCTCTAGATCAGCAGATACTGGTTCAAGAGAGTGTGGCTCAATGAAGACCGGATCCGGAATTAACCTAAGCTTATCCGCGAGTATACCCAACATTGAAGAGTCTACTCGCGTTGAATCAAGGCAATAAACGCGCTTGATGCGCGGATCAATCTTTATTACTGCAGTATAGATCATTAACTTTAGCCAGGAGATCATTAAACGATATATACCATGATTCCGTAATATCAGAGGAGGCCGTATAAGAATAAGATGCACGTCGAGAGACCCCGCCAAAAGAAGTGGCAGGACTGGCATATAGATATCTCCTCCAATAAGTAATAATGGAACTCTATTGCTAGCGGTTGTAAAGCTCATTGCCGCCTTATTAAGTGAGGTGCTCTCATACCGTGATACTCTTAATCGACCAAGCAAACTCGACGTATCTTGAGTTAAAATCTTCTTGGATACTGCAAACTCATGGTAAGTGGTTACCTTGGCTGCGCTACGTGGGGAGAAAAGCCTAAACGCGTTAAGGGAACACGTTGAGCCTATAACAATGATGCTAATATCCTGCGAGTGTGCGTAGTCGATAATTTGTTTAAGATATGATAGATGATGGCCGTCTGGGCCAAAGCACGCAACAGCGATTCCATTGAGTTTCTTATTCTTTCGTATGTGTGTTCTCATTAATTCCTCATCTTGTAAGATCATTCTAGATCCATGCCAGATTGAGCTTTTGCCATGAACTATCAGTTCTTCTGTTCGGCAATCAGATTTAATATTGGACTTCACTATACCTTTGCTTTCTCAGTGAATTTGCAAGTGCTTGTCATAAGATATTCATAGCCTTTCGTGCAACTCAAATCGCTAGAGATGATAGCTTCGAACGCGTTAGTCTCTAATTCGCTATTTGGAGAATTGCTTGGGAGGTTTTCTCTCTTACTCCGCCGCCAATCATGAGCGCACATGGTTAGTATGATCGATTCTCGATGAAAAAAGCTCATCGAGTCATTGATAGATAGCCCTCTGCGATTGACTTTAATATAGCAGCAACTCATAACAGCATGTTTCAGCTCTCCCAACATGATTGCATATTACTGTATAGGAGTAGCTTAGGATGCATTAGTATGCGTTTACCCTCTTTGCGTTGATCTTATCAACGAGTAGCCTTGACGAGTTTTTCCAATCCACAAAGCTTTGGCCTGTGCGCTGGATGCTGTCTTTTTGGATGGGACATCTCTCATCTAGGCAACGTAAAAGTCTATCTAGGATTGCAAGATGATCTCTTGGTGGTATAATATATCCATTAATTTCGTTGCTTATAATGTCTTCTGCCCCAGATGACGTTGTCGCAATAACAGGAAGTCCGTATGAAATGGCCTCAGCTAGCACAAGTGCTAGGCCTTCCTCTAGGGATGGGAGAACGAAAACTGATGCATCCGAGTACGCCTTGGCTAAGGCTGAGCCGTGCAGTGGGCCTGTGAAGACTACATTCTCCGGGATAGAAATTGTTTCCAGACCGGTTGGTGAAACCTTAGGTCCAACTATCATAAGCTCTTTCCTAGAGTATCTTAGCATCTCAAAAGCTTTTATTAAGTATCGAAGACCCTTCCTTATCTGTATTTGACCAACAAACAGAATTCGGAAGACACCATTTTTATCGATTGGCGTCTCTTTGCGGTTCGCAATATTCTTGGTGTTAATATCTACACCAAAGTTATTGACTATCAGCTTAGATTCGGGAAATCCACGGATCCTGAAAGAGTTGTATACATATTGTGATGGGCAGAGAATATGATCTGATATCTCATAACACCTTAACCTAAGATAGTGATCAGGATTTCTTAGATTGCTTGGATCTACACCACATCGTTTGCATTCATCCTCTATGATGGCAATGCAGTCTTCAACGTGAGTGTTTACTTCCTCCATTATGCACTGAACAGGCACTCCCAGTTTTTTGATCTTAGAGGCTGGGTCAAGGCCCGTTGTCCGGTAATACAGGAATGCTTCGGACTCAACGGCATATCTGTGGGAAGATCGTCCTATATACCTAGTTGATAGTTTGTCGAAATAGCTTGTGATAGCCCTGTTATTAAGCCTGTGAGATGCTAAGTATAATGACTGAATCAAGTCTCTTCGTATGAAGCGATTACCTAGGGTGCTTGGCCTTGGGCTTCTGAGTCTAGATGCCCCAGTGATGAATGCCATTAGCATCCCAAGCTCATGCAGGCCTATCGCATAGTTAAAGTGATGTGCTCTATTGGTTGAAACATAGGTTATTGACTGAGGCCCTAGCAGATTGCTTGACACTGTTGTTAATCTCTTGATGGTTTATGGAGTTGTGGACACCTAGGAAGCTGCTGAACAAGCCAGGATGCCTTTGAAAATACTATTGGCTATCCGTATAATCCTGCCCAAGTTACGTTCGTCGATCACCTGTGCTAGGAACATCTACACGTTTAATCGGATGCTCATGTTCTATCAGCTTTGGAAGTGCAGGGAGAGGAGGGTCCCATGGAGCGGTATAACCAGGGAGGGCAGACTGCCTAAAAGTGTGACGAGCTCGGGGCTCCGGGGCGGTTGGCACGCCGCCAAGCGCCAATATCCCCTCGATTTCGTAGGCCAGCTCCCGCAAGCCCTGGCGAATCGAGCGGTAGCCGCCTCGGCGCAAAAGCTATAGCCTCCGGCCGACTTCGACTACATCACGATGGTGCGCAGGAATGAGAACATCGGCGCACCGGTGCGGTTGGCGTAGCGATGGGCATCCTCACCGAGTTGGACGTCACGGGCCCAGTGCCACTCGTATTCATTGCTCCAGCGCTGGCGCGTCAGGCGCAGCAAGGCGTCTGACGTGGTGCGGATGATGGTGAGGAACAGATGACGGCTGGTGGTGGTGCTGCCGCTGCGCGTGGTGGTGGTGGTGGTGACCACCTCGACAATCCAGCTGCAGCCTGGCCAGTTCACCTTGGTGTGCTCCGGCGCCTCCTTGGCTGATAGCTCCCAGAGGGTGTCACGGCCATGGCGTTTCTCGTGATCAGTTGCCACGAAAGGGAATTGGCACTTTCATTGGAACTGGGAGCCGATCTGACGGCAGATGGTCTTCTGGTTCGATTTGACGGTCAGGAGCACGTCGGCCCCCTGCTCCAGGCACCACTGAAAAACGGCCGGATGGTGTGCAGGGCATCCGCCTGGATCAGCACGCCTTCCAGCTCCAGGGTACTCAGCAGCTCTTTGAGGGCGGGCCATTCACTGGATTCACCGGTGTCGTAAGTCGGCTGGGCCCGGGCGAGGCCGAGCGCCCGGGCATAGACCGTCACCTGGGCGACAAACCGGTGACTGCCGTCCTCAGCCGCCACTGCTGAACATCTGAGCGTTTTGCCGTCGCACACCTGGTGCTCCAAACCCTCTGCACCGACTGGGATCTGGCTGATCATCCAGGCATGGAGCACCTGGCCGTAGCCTCCGGCTTCTGCGAAGCAGTATTCCTGCAGGTGGGTCTTGTTAAACTGGTAGAGGAAGGTGAAATCAGACGGCCTGCGCCTGAAATTCAGGCCCAACGCCTGTTTCAGCTGCTCCCGATGCCGGCGGGGAAAGGCCTCCTGATCACGAGAGCTACGGCAGCCACTCAGGATTCCCAGCACCGCCACCAGCAGCAGGAACCACTGGGTGTAGCGCACCCCAGGCGGTAGCGACCATTTGGAATCGCCTTGAGGAAGCTGATCAGGTCATCAGCAACGGGCTGATTGACTGCGAAAGAGCTGATTTCAGTCATTGGCAGGGAGAAATCCCGCTGACCAAAGCCAATGCTGGCAGACCTTCAAAGAGCTAGGTGTTGTGTCTCACCAGGTTCGTCAGCGGAGCAGCTCAACGAGCCGCTCCCGAGGTGAGCGCCAGCCCAGGGCCGAGTGCTTCCTGAGGCGGTTATAGATCGACAGGTAGCGGGGTAGCCAGCGGTTGCGCTCCTCGGAGTTTTGAAACGGCATGGCGTATGCCCACTCCCGGCAGAGGGTCTGGATGAACCGTTCGGCCTTGCCGTTGGTTCTGGGCGTGTAGGGCCTGGTGCGGATGTGCCGCAAACCCACGGTGCGGCAGGCCGTTGCAAACGCTTTGGAGACGTAGGCCGGGCCGTTGTCGCTCATCACCCGTCGGCACTCGACGCCCTGGCTGTTAAACCAGGCGACGGCACGGCTGAGAAAGCCGATCACCGTTGGCTTCTGCTCATCCGCCAGCACCTCTACATACGCCAGCCGTGTGGCGTCATCCACGGCGACGTGGACCTTGTCGTAGCCGACGCCGTAGGAGCGGCCCTGCTGCCGGTCTCCGGTGATGCGGTGCCCCACCTTCTGGAACCGGGCCACCGACTTGATGTCGATGTGAATCAGGTCGCCTGGTCGCTCCCACTGGTAGCGCTGCACCGGTGGTTTGGGTTCCAGGTTCCTCAGTCGCCCCAGCCCCAGACGGCTGAGAGCCCTGGCAACGGTGGAGAAGGGTGCCTGCAGCAGCCGGGCGATGTGCCGGAGGTGGAGCCGCTGGTGGCGGAGATCCACGGCGTGCTGCAGTTGCTGCGGATCGAGCGTCCGCCGCTGGGTGCGGCGAACACTCCGTCGATCCGCCAGAGAGGCAGGACCGCATGAGCGGTAACGAGCCAGCCAGCTGTAGGCGCAGCGCAGGCTGATTCCGTTCTCGACGGCAAGCTCCCTGAGGCTGCGGCCGTGCTCCAGGTGCTGGGTCACGAGCCGGAGGCGGCCCTTCTGCATCAGACGGGCATTGGGATGGCTATGCATGGATGCGTGAGGCCTGGGTTGGTGGGTCACACCTCAACCCGTAGCGGCCTCACACCCCTTTGTCACTGAACAACCTGCTGAGACAGAACAGCTAGGCAGACAGACTTTTAGGGAGTCTCTGGGCAACAGAGGTTTGAGCAGCGGCTGAGATTGCAATACTGATTTGGGCCCTGATCTGCCTCTGAGACCATGTCTTGGCAGCTCTATGAGCTCATCTCCAGTCTCTTTTGGATGATTGCTGAGGCTGAATCCAGGTGTTTGGACACGCCATCCTCATGCTCAGGCTGACGCGAGGAACTGCCGCCGTGCCAGGAACAGGTTCGTCAATGCCGCCATAACATTGATCTTGCAGCGGTTCTTGGCCAAGCCCCTCAGCCTGGTCTTCTGAAAGCCGAATTGCTGCTTGATCACCCTGAATGGGTGCTCCACTTTCGAGCGGATGTGGGCCTTGGCTGTTTCGACCAGATCCACCAAGCGGCCATCAGGCGTATCCGGCAGAACCCGGCGTTTGCCCGGTCGCATCGCAACTCGGAATTCCGTTGTCTTGCTTGCCATCTCAGGCCTCTTGGCAATGCCTTGGTAGCCGGCATCGACGTAGACAACCTCCTCATTGCCATGCAGCAGCTCGGCGACTGGGGTGAGGTCATGCACGTTGGCAGCTGTGACCACCACCGAATGGATCAGACCTGAATCCTTGTCCACGCCTGCGTGGACCTTCATGCCGAAATACCACTGGTTGCCCTTTTTGGTCTGGTGCATCTCTGGATCCCGCTTGCCCTCTTTGTTCTAGTGCCTCCGGCACACTCGGGCTTCGCCCTCGTAAAGGTGGAGCTGGGCGCAGCGATCAGGGTGGCATCGACGATCGTGCCCTGCCGCATCGTCATGCCCCGTGCGCTGAGGTGGGCTTTGACAGTGTCAAAGATCTTCTCGCCCAGCCCGTGTTTCTCCAGCAGGTGGCGGAAGGTCAGGATTGTGGTCTCATCAGGGATCCGGTCACTGATCAGCTCGATGCCGACGAAGCGGCGCATGGTGGGCACCTCGATCAGGGCCTCTTCCATCGCTGGGTCGCTGAGCGAATACCACTGCTGCAGCAGGTGAATCCTCAGCATGGTTGACGGCGGATAGGGAGGCCGGCCTCCCTTCTTGCTGGCCTTGGGGTAGTGGGGCTCGATCAAGTCGATCAGTGCCTGCCAGGGAACCACCGCCTCCATTTCAGAGAGAAACCTCTCCCGCTTGGTCTGCTTCTTGGCCGTGGTGAGCTCGTAATCCGAGAAGCCGAGCTGCTTGCCGCCCATCAACCCAGTTCCTAGCCTGCGATCACAGAGCCAGTGTCCCGTGGATCGCCTGGGTTTTCCAGAGTCTCCTTAGGCGACCCTTAGGCGGCTCTGAATGGTGGGGCGATTGTCTCGCCGGTAGCCATCGCGCCTGCGCTGATCGGTGATGTAGTGCTCAGCGCCAGAAAGGGCCCAGATGTCGTGCAGAGTCCACACAATCGACTTGCGGATGCGGCCGATATCTGTGATTGAGGGAATGTCTGCGCTCAACCTGAGCCGCATCAGAACCGAAAGCGGTTAAGCAAAGGCTAAAATACAAGCGCTGATCAACAATGGATAAAGCATTAGAGCCAGAGATTTTAATGCAAAACCATTACCCATCAGGAATTAATCACATGTTCGCAGAGACTTGCTGAATATGATCAATGATGCCAGTAGTTGAATAGCCTGGAAGAAAGTCTATGATCGCCACTTTGCCGCCTGCGGCTTTAACAGACTCTCCGCCAGCAACTTGGCTTTCCGTATAATCACCGCCCTTAACCAAAAAATCGGGTAGCAATTTGGAATAAAGCCGCTCGGGGGTGTCTTCGCTGAAAGGCACAACCCAATCAACACATTTCAGAGCTGCCAAAACACGCATACGGTTCTTTACCGAATTGATCGGTCTACCACATCCCTTCAACCTTTGAACTGAAGCATCATCATTTACGGCAACGATGAGCCTGTCCCCAAGATCGCGAGCCTTTTCTAAATAGTCAATATGACCGGGATGCAAAATGTCGAAGCACCCATTGGTCATCACAATGGATTCACCTTGAGAGCGGGCTGAAAACATTTGGGCCTGCAATCCTGCTTCATCAAAAATACCGCTGCTATAGACCGCAGATTCGCGATGCAACGCGCGTTGCAATTCATGCGGAGTGACTGTGGCCGTTCCCAACTTGGAAACAGTAATGCCCGCTGCCGTATTGGCCAGGATTACAGCTTCAGGCAATGGCACTCCTCCGGCAATAGCAGCACCCAAAGTTGCAACTACTGTATCGCCAGCGCCTGTTACGTCAAAAACTTCGCGTGCACGCGTGGGCATATGCATAGGCGGATAATTTCGCGCCAGCAAAGACATTCCTCTTTCACTCCGAGTAATGAGAATAGCATCAAGCATAAGCTCATCGCACAATGCAGATCCCCGTTTCTCGATATCATCATCAGAAGGGCAGTGACCAACGACAGCCTCAAACTCAGCAAGGTTGGGGGTAATAAGCGTTGCACCTTTGTAGCGGCTAAAGTCGACTCCCTTAGGATCGACAATCACAGGCTTTCCTGCAGCACATGCGGCATCTATCAATGCAGGAGAATTGCGCAACACTCCCTTGGCATAGTCGGACAAAATAATAGCATCGATATTTGGCAAGTGCGCCAAGAAAACAGGTTCCAATAGCGAGGAATCCCAGTTGGGAAAGCAATCTTCGCAATCCAGTCGAATCAGTTGTTGATTTTGGGACAATATGCGCAGTTTTGTAATTGTTTTGCTCCCAGGTACGCGCTGCAGATTACATTTAACCTGTTGAGCACGCAGCAATTGTTCAATCTGATCTGCACCAGCATCAGCTCCGACAAGGCCAAGTAGATGGGTACTGGCACCCAGCACAGCAGCGTTTAGCGCTACGTTACCTGCACCTCCTATGCGTATTTCATCGCTCTCAACTCGCATCACTGGAATTGGCGCTTCAGGCGAAATGCGAAGAACTGGCCCTTGCCAATAACAATCCAGCATCACATCACCCACAACAAGAAGGCGAGCAGACGAAAAATCAGGGAAGTTCATAGAAGGTTTTTAGGATCAGGCAATCCCAAGGCCAGCTTCAATGAGATCGCATAGACAATGACCAATGAGAATATGGGCTTCTTGGATACGAGCAGTCGTAGCTGACGGAATGACAATCGCCTTGTCGACCAGAGACCTGGCATTGCCACCATCATTGCCAAGCAGCCCCACAGTGTGCAGGCCTAATGTACTAGCAGTTTGCACGGCTCTCACCACATTACTGGAATTGCCAGAGGTTGAAATACCCACAAGAAGGTCTCCAGGGCGACCAAGAGCTTCAATCTGTCTTGAGAATATCGAGTCAAAGCTATAGTCATTGGCTATGCATGTGAGCACAGAGCTATCAGTAGACAAGGCGGCTGAACGCAAAGGGCGCCTATCACCTTTGAAACGCCCCACCAATTCGGCGGCTAAATGCTGGCTATCGGCAGCACTGCCGCCATTGCCGCACCAGTAAATCGTGCCTTCTTGTTGCAAGACTTGCACCATACGTTGTGCAGTACCAACAATCTCCTCTGCACATTGCGATGCCACTAGCGCAATGGTTTGCTGGTGTTCGGCAAAGTTATGGGCAATCCAATTCATGATACTTTGATGCTAAGCCTATTATTCTCGGCCAGTAGTGCGGTGACTGCAGCTTGCAGATCAGCGTAGGTCTGCGTTGCCGCTGGCAATTGTCCCGCCGTAATTGCTCTAAGGCCCTTACCTGTTTGAACCAAAATGGGTTGGGCGCCAACAGCAACAGCAGCATCTAGGTCACGCTTGCTATCGCCAATCACAGGAACATTATACAAGCTACAACAGAAGTGTGCTGCAATGTGGTGGTACAAACCCGGTTTAGGTTTGCGGCATTCACACTGATCATAAGGGCCATGTGGGCACCAGACAAGAAAGTCAATCTCAGCTTCGTATTTAGCCAATGCACAGTGCATGGTTTGGTGAATTGCATCGAGTGCTCTGGTATCAAAAAGACCACGAGCCAGACCAGACTGATTTGTGGCTATAGCAACTGTCCAGCCAGCAGTTTTCAAGGATGCGATTGCCTGAAGCGAACCGGGAATGGGAAGCCACTCAGCAGGCGTTTTGATGTACTCATCAGAATCTTGGTTAATCACACCATCCCGATCAAGAATAACAAGCTTCACAATGCCATCAACAACTAGGGGACACGTAACCTCTTGGCTATATATATATTATATCGAAGCCGCGCTTAAGATGCTACCGTCGTCTTGCCAATTAAATAATTTACTGCCTCTTGGACGCTTTCTACGGAAACAGCAGAGATACACGGCCAACAACAATCGGGGTCATGATCTTGGGAACACCTCCAGTTACAGTTGAAGCAATTCATCTTATGGTAAACTGAACAAGGCTTGGTTCCCAGTATCTTATTAGAATATGGCATGAACCGTCCAAAGTGTCCACCACCAAGAATGCAAACCGATTCTACTTGTACTGACGCTGCAATATGAGTAGAAGCAGTCTCATTTCCAATTAAGATCCGTGAACCTCTGACAACCTCAACGAATTCAGGTAGAGAGGCAATACCAGTCAAGTTACATGCATCGATATTTGCCAATCTTATTACTTCAGCTGCGAGATGTGCTTCATTCTTGCTTCCACAAATCACCATTGTCCAGCCAGTCTTATCGTAAACATACCTTGCAATTTCAGCGAATCTCTCGATAGGCCATATCCTCTTAAAATTTGATGCGCCAGGACAAATAACAAAATAATCCTCGGGGATTCGAAAGGGCGTGATATCTACATTAATTCTTGGGATTGAGGCAACGTGGGGTTTGGGTTTGGCAATACCAAGGCCTTTTAGGAATTCAGCGTTCCGCTCCAATTCCATCAGCGACAGGTCACCATCTTGAATGAGCTGTGTATACCAACGATTTGATCGGGTTGCGTCTTCAGTAGAAATATTTGTCAAGTCACTCTCAGAGCCAATTCGATAAACAGCCTTACTGGCACGAATCAAGCTATCACCGTGCAAAAGTACTCGTGAAAAAGTTGGCTGCATGGCTATCTCAAACCCAGAATTGAATACTCGGCGCAGGATAGACCAACGATAAATTGGTTTGTTGACAAATGCCTTGAGCTGCAACGGCCAAACTTCATCCCAATATGGAAAACAAGTGGCCAGATCGGCCCAAGCAGCGTTAGCAATTAAGACGATATGTCTACCAGGATAATTGCAGCGAAGATACTTAGCGGCGTCAAGCCAAAGAACGAAATCACCGATGTTGTCTAGCCGAACCAGCAATAATGACGAATTTTTGTCCGGTTGCGGATGAAGGCAAATAACTGAATCTAAAGAAGTTAATACAATAGTGCGAAGCTTACGAAGCTTACGTAGCACCTTCTTAAGCAACGAGGGAACAGTCATAGCTTAAGTGCTACTCGAAGTTCATCCAAGTACGCTCCCTTCGCAGAAGAGCGGATGGCGGCACTTTCCTCGGCGTAGTCGGCACATCGTGAACGAGCAGATTCAATAATATTTTCTAAGCCCACCGCGGAAACATCACCAACAAAATAGGACATTAAATTAAGGTTCTCAATCATTCGGGCCCGGCTGTCGTTACCAATCAGCGCCGCCGGGCGTCCAAAGGAGGCCATCATGAAGGCGCCATGTACACGATTGAAGACACCCCACTTGGCCCGGGCGTAGAAATTCATGTAAGCAGTGTGCTCGTTGGGCACCAAATAGCGTTCAAGAAAAGGAACCAGTTCTCGGGCAAGCGCTTCTTCTTTGGGTGTGTGGCACGCCACCACAACCCGGCCCATCTTTTTGGCCATTCCCGCTAATTCGACAAACTGGCGGCGCCAAAGAGCGCCGTCGATATTCTGCCCGAAGGTGAAGTGGCCTCCGTTTTCCATAAAGTTGAGGACAATGTACTCGCCTGGCTCGGGCTGAATATTTAGCTCGTCACGAGCAAAAATTGACGTGCACGGTAAGACCCGGGCTTCCCGACCAGCCAAATTCAGCATCTTTCGTGCCAGATCGTCTCGTAAGAGAGTCAGATCACAGACGTCGTAGAACTCCTGTATGTATCGGCAGCATGCCGGGCAGGAAGTAAGTTCGCTGCCATCCGAGTGGTAGCGCTGGCAGCTACCACCGGCAATATTGAGAAATGGGCGTCCAATGCGCCTTGGCAAGAATCGTTTGCGGACGAGGGGGGCAAACCATTCGTTATCGGAACAGTGGGGGCCGTTCTCGTGGCACCAATAAATAGGTGCGCCGCTCTGGATGAGGACCTCGGCTTGATCGATTCGATTCTCCAGCCTTAGGCGACGAGCAATAGGATCAAGCACACGGGACACCCGCAGTTTTCGTACTAACTCAAGTCCGTGAACCGCCGTGACCGGCGAGTGTTTATGAATCAACTCTACAGGCAGGGTGCAGCCAGATTCGCGAAGCAGATATAGAATTCCCTCGCGAACAAAGTCATCGCCAACATTGTGATTTGTTGTCGTTATAATAGTGGCTGGTTTCATTGATGGCTGATTGTTGGAGGCGACTTTGACATTCAAACGGATTGTCCATATAAGCTACTAACTCTTTAATTGCCTCTTTTGGAAGCAGCCACCATTGGGATTCCTCCAATGCCATGCATATCTCATCATCAAAGCGTCTCTTGAGAAATTTCGAGAGAACACCAGCTGCAATTGAATATGGAGGAATATGGCCTCGCACTACTACACCTGCTCCTATGACTTCACCAACCCCTATCGTGGTTCCCGACAAAACCGCTACCCCATGACCAATCCATACATCACTACCGATAATGATATCACCGCGGACCTCCCTTGTTGCCTTAGTCTTTAGGGAAGTGAGACCCCAGCGCTCAATAAATGGATAAGTGGAGACCCAATCAAGATCGTGATCCCCACCAAGAATAATGCTTACATCTTCGGCGATAGAACAATACTCACAAATAACGAGTGATGGTGAATCTTTCCAGCAATAGAGGATTGCGCTATTTATGTAAGAAAAGCTTGCAATCGAGACCAATGGCTTGCCTCCTCCAATGAGTTCGAGTCTTAAGTCTCGAGGCGAAGATGAATCTGGCCATATTCTGCGCAAAGCATTTCGCAATCATTTCATTTAAAAAATTTCTTGCTTTTCATAAAGATTTTATTGATGATCCGCGAGGAAAACGACGAATGAAAAACTCTATTGCAATAAGAACCTGAGTAGGCCATGTCTTCATTAACAAACTGTGGGTGACAAATAGGCATAGTAAGCTCTATTGCCTTATCTGGAGAATTAGGAACTGCTCCGAGGGTATGAGTGGCGTCCTGTGAAAAGCCAATATTAACGATCTGATTGCTCTTTGGAATTATGGTAAGGCCACTATTGTAATTCTTACAAAATCCCCACTGGTAGTCCCAGGTATCAATTAAGTGTGCGTAAAGCTTGGATCCAAGCTCGTACTTCTTTCCCCTTTCGATTGAATCTTGATATACATTCTTCATTAGTGCAGAGTCGGACATAGCTGGCCATTGAATTAAGTCGGAATCATATTTTAGCCATGCACGCCTCCAGGTTGCCCAGCCCCATATTGGCCCATATCGTGAGAAGAAGTAGTCACCAATACAGGGTGATATCGCATCGGGGAAGAATGTTGATCCAGAAATCTGCCAAACTCTTGAGTCGGTTCGATAACGAGCAAGGAGCCCTTCGCAAAAAGGAAAGAAGCTTTGTGCAGGTAAGCAATCATCTTCTAGAATAATACCCTCCTCCACCTGCTCGAAAAACCAGCTGATGGCGCGGCTCACCCCCAGGCGGCAGCCCTGGTTCACATTTGAATAGAGTCGCTCGATATGGCAGGGCCAGTCGATCTCGCTTTCAATCACCGCGCGGGTGGCGGCCACCTTCTCAGCTTCGCCGGGGCGCTCGGGGTTGGGGCCGTCGCAGGCCACATACAGGCGTGTAGGAGCCACCGGGCGGATTGCGTCGATCACCTGGCGCAGGGTCTGGGGACGGCGCCAGGCGATTAGGAGGAGGGGGGTGTCCATGCTCATTGTTATTGGTCGTTCTTAGCAAGCAGGCATCTGAACAAAGCGAGGGTGGCTCCAGCCCCTGCTCCAGAGTGAAGAAGACGTTAATCAATGCCTACCTATAGGCCGTAGGATGATCCAATTGACTTTAGACAGAACACATGCACAGGAGCAGCAGAGATGAGAGGATCCGACATTCTTTGGCATTGAAGAAGTTAGCTTCGAGCGAAGAGGAGATCGGAGTAAGCATTGTAATCCGTGAGCCTAGAATGCACTTGATAGCCGGACATGGAAAGATATTCAGCAATCTCTGGCTCTCTTGTTTCCACCAAGATCCATTCCGGCTTGTACCGTTGCAAATCAAGCCCCTGCAAAACAGCCAGTTCGTTGCCTTCTACATCCAGGCTGAGAAGGTCGAAGGCCAAAGGCGCATCAACCTCATCGAGAAGGCTCGTCAAAGTTCGCGCCAAGGCCCCATAGGAATGACGGAGTGCTGAATCAGCCAAAAAGCGGCGACCACGATCGGCGTGTTCTACCGCTTGTTGATCTGACACCGCTAGCCCCTTGGCAACACTCATCAAGTCGGCGTCTTCAATCTCAACAAAGCGATCTTGGAAATCAAACGGCACACAGGCTGCACAGCGTACTTCTGGGCGATTCCCAAAGGCGCGATTCGCAACACACTCCACGAAGCGCCGAGGACTGGGCTCAATCAACAGGCCCGACCATCCAAAATGCCGCTGCAACTTGTAGGTGTTTGACTGACGGACTCCATCGTTGGCGCCGAGCTCAACAAAGTAGCCGCTTGGCTTTGGGGCAATCGCCTCAATCAGCCGAAGATCAAGCTCGTTTAGGCCGGTACTACCTTGATGCAAGAGCTCTCTTGACAGCCAAGTCTTGAATTGTGAGACGAGGGGTGGAACAAAATCAGCCTTGGACAGCGGCATGTCTAAACGGAAAAACCAAGTTAATAAGATTAGTCGAAATCTCAGCTCGGAGAATCCCGACAAGATAAACACTTGCCAGATACGAAACAGAGGTTGCCAGGGCAGCCCCAGTTAACCCCATGCTCGGAATCAGTAGAAAGTTGAGACCAATATTCACCAGCGCACCAATGACACTCCGTTGCGCGATGAGTTTCTGATGCCCTTGTCTGTTTAGCCAAGCCCCACTAGCACACCCTGTCGCCACCGCAAAAGCAGCAGGCCCGAGCCAAACCAGTGCGGCTTGTGCCGGAAGAAACTCATCTCCAAACACAATTGGCACCAACGGAGGCAGCAAGAACATAGAAGCCAGTGTCATCCCCACCCCCAAAAGCCAAGCACTCCGATAGAGCTGCCGCAGTTCAGCATCCGAATCAAACTGTCCTGAGCCACGCCCAATCCTTGGGAGGAATGTGTTGGAAAGAACTACGGGTAAGAAGTAAAGACTTTCAGCCACCTTCACAGAAACTGAATACTGGCCGACATCCGCAGGCCCCCGCAGCCACTCCAGCATCACCTGATCACTCTTCATGTAGAGAGCCACAGATAGCCCAGCCAAGAGCAGTGGCAAGCCGCGTTTAACCAATGCACGGATCGTCTCCCATGAGGCTTGCTTCAGCAACTGAACCGGCTTTGCAGCTTGCGCCGCTACCGCCAATAAGCAAGCCCCGATGCCTGCCTGTATCACAGGCAAACTACCAAACACCAACAGCGGCGCTTGGGCCAGCAGGGCCGTCACTGAAAGGAACGCGCCAGCAATGGTTTGAATCGTACCGAGCTGAGCCAGCTGCGTACCTTGCTGGCGGTTAAGCAATTCAACTTGAAAAACTTCAGACGAACCAAGCAAATTGCCGACGACACCGAGCCCAATCAACCCCACCACCACTGGATCCCTCGCGGCCCAGGCGAAAGGGATCAGCACCACTGCAATCACCAGGGTGCCAACGATCTCGATGAGCAGCGCTGAACCCAGCAGGCCAGGCAGAGGCCGCTCCTCACACAGCATGGCGCTCAAACTGCCATTCACACCCAGGCTGCCCAAGGGGCCCAACAGCCCCACCAAAGCTGCCACGTAGCTAAGGGTGCCGAGGTTTTGCGGACCCAGGTAACGAGCCATCCAGCCACCGATGCCGATCGACACCAGCAACTTGAAGACTTGGGCACCACCTTGGCTGAGTAGGGAGTGACGCAGGCGATCAGGTGTGAAGCGGGAAGTCGGGGTTGGGGAACTCACAATGCTTTCATCAATGGACTACGCCATGAACCAAAGGAATCTTGCCCCTCGTGACATCAGTTCCAGCAGGTTGCTCCGGCGGCGGTCGCTCATGCACCCGCACCCTAGCGGTGAATGGAACCTGGGCTGACTCCGCGAAGACTTAGGCCCGGCATGGTTACGGTGGCGGGCAAGCCCAACGATGAGCTGGCGCCCGGCACGTTGCGCAGCATTGAAAAGCAATCGGGTGTTCACCTGCGATGACTCACACCTACGCCGTTGTGATTGAACCGGCTGTCGCCGGCTTTTCGGCCTATGTGCCCGACCTGCCGGATTGTGTGGCCGCTGCCTCCAGCAGCTCGGTGGAGATGGTGAGCGTGTAAGAGGGGCTGGGTTCGGGCTGGGACGCCTGGCGGTTCAGGTGTTGGGGCCAGCCAGGCGGCCAGGTCGGTCGGGCCCTGGAAGTCGAGCAGGGCGTCGGCCAGGGCTTCCAGCTGCTCCAGCGCGTCAGGGCCTGGATCTGGGCGGTGGTGGCTTCGCTGAGGGGGCCGCAGCGGCGGTTGAGGAGGCGGAGGGCACTGCCGCTTCGCCCTCCTGGCGGCCTTCCTGGCGCCCCTCAGCCAGCCACTCCTGGGCAGCTCGGGTGTGGCGAAATTCTTCGTGTGGGATGCCCGCAATCACCATGATTTCCTCCCTGCTGAGATCTGGAAACCGCCGCACCAGCATAGGCAGAACCACCGCATCCAGTTCGGGGCGGCTCGCGAGGATTGCCCTGCTGCTGGCGGGCAGCTCACTCTCAGGCCGCACCGGCAGCGTGAGCAGGTTGAGCAGCGGATCCAGGTTGGGCACCTGGCTCAGAGCATCAAGGTGGAGCCACACCACCTGCTCCAGGAACAGCCGTAGGGGTTGAGTTGGGCCGAGGTTGAGCCGGCCATGGGGCTTGATCACCAGCACCTACCAGTGCTCAACCTGGGGCTGCTGTTGCAGGAAGCGATAGGTCTGCGCCGCCAAGCGATGGTGGAAGCCTGAATCGGGGTGCATCTGCACCTCCAGCAGCACCACCAGGAACTCGGGGCTGCCGGTTTCGGCGCAGCCCGTGGTTTGGCGCGGCCACAAAACACCATCGAGGCGGTGGCTCAGCTCCTTGATTTCAAGGGCTTCATAGCCGCAAGGCTTCTGCGTAGGCGAAGCCTTCTCGAAGAGAAGCAGTAGCGGTAGAGCCGATCGCCAGGAGCACCTGGGTCGAGGGCCAGCGCGTTGACCGTGGCATCCGAACCAGGCAGGAGGGCGCGGATCAGATCGGGGGCGCTCTGGAAGACGCGGTAGGTCCACGCGGTCGGTGTTCACTGGCTGCAGCTCCTGCGGGGCTTGGTGGGCGTAGGGCCTTGTTGGCGGCAGGCGGCTGAGCGGTTCGTTCGGGCTGGGGCGCCTGGCGGCTCAGGGGGAAGCCCTTCCGATCAGCCTGGTGATCAGCACAACCAGCTCAGGTCGGAACCCCACCCGCTCCGCCGGCAGCACGGAACCCGCGTGGCGTGAGCGATTCCGCAGTACAAGCTGTACAGAATCCTGAACAGCCGAATCAAGGCCCCGCTTCAGCGGTTGGCAGCCAGCAAGGCGGCCAGGTCGGCCGGGCCCTGGACGTCGAGCAGGGCCACTCCTGCGGAGAAGGCTGCGCCTACGGCCAGGGCTTCCAACTGCTCAGGGGGCCGCAGCGGCAGTTGAGTTGGCGGTGGGCCACAGATAGCTGCCTCTTCCTGAACGCCCTCCTGGCGGCCTTGGCCAAAGAGCTCCCAGTAGGCGTCGCTCTGGGTGAGGTCGTCATGGGTGGGACCGGTCGTGGAGCAGATCTCCTGCAGGGAGCCGTGGTGAGGAGGTGGTGCAGACGCTGCTGATGAGCAACCGAAGGCATCACACGCGCACGGCGCCAACGCCTCACAGATGATGGGCTCACATCCAGGCGCGCAGCCAGAGCAGCGAGTCCACCCACCTGAAGGTGCAAGGCTGCTTCCACTAAATCAGCGATTTCCTGCCGCTCAATCTCAGCATCCGTCGTGCTGTCAATCCGATCCCAGTCGGCCCGTGCCGTGGTGGCATCCCAAGTCCCGTCAGGCTTCTGGCGCATCAGCTCGCCGTTGGCCGTGAGCCTGGATCTCACCGTAGAAACGAAACCGCTCCTCGCCGTAGGGGAGCCGTTGATCGGGTTCTCTGAAACCCGTGGGGTCTGTGAAGACTTGGGTGGCGAACCCAAAGTCGAAACCACGGTCTTGGAGGGTTTGCTGGCTTTTGTTGTCATCCCACTCAAACTCCAATGGCGGCAAGGGATCAACAGCCGATCATTCAGGGCTTACAGCTGTCAATGCAGCGTAAAGCCCTTGCAGGGACCCTGCAGCCACAACCCGGGCGGCTGTCCTGTGCTGCTCTAGCAAGGGGTACGGGCCGAGATCCAATGCGCGATTCAGTTTCACCTTGACGGCCTTGTCAGCGATGGGCAGGTAGCGCCTGTCTCCAGCAGCGCGGTGGAGATGGTGAGCGTGTAAGAACGGTCACCCCGAACGGGGTGGCACCCCTCCACTTAACCCGCCCAGATCTCGGCCAACTGCAACTGCAACCCGGGAAAGTCCGGCGTGGCCTCCAGCACGTCAATCTGCTCCAGGCGTTGCGAGGCGCCACTGGCGGGCCACACTTCCACGGCCTGCTGATGGGGCAGCAGCAGCCAACCCAGCCGGGCGCCGTTGGCCTGATAAGAGGCCATTTTCTCACGCAAGGCACTCACGCCCCGGGGCCCTTCGTCGCTGGGGCTGGCGAGTTCCACCACCAGGTCGGGGCAGAGGGGCGCGAAGCTACGGCGCTCTGCCGTGCTGAGGGCCTGCCAGCGATCCAGGACCACCAGGGACGCGTCGGGGCTCACGACCGAGCCATCGGGCAGCCGAAAACCCGATGAACTGTCAAAGACTTTCCATCCCCCCACACGATTGGTGTAGAGCTTGAGCTGAAAGAGCAGCTCACTGTTGCGGGCTCCGGTTTCACTGCCCGTCGGCGTAGTCGCAATGACACGGCCATCCGCAGCCAACTCAAGCACTGCATCACGGTTCTCGGCGCACACCAGTTCGAACTGCTCCGGTGTGAGATGCAGATCCGGAGGCAGGCGCAGAGCTGGGGCTGGGCTGGTGGTGAGGGTCATCGTGCCAGGCCTGCACCGCGTTCAGCGTAGCGATGGTTTGAAGGAGCCATGCCGAATGGAAGCCTTCGGCTGCAGGGCAGGAGCTGAAAAGCTGTAGCCGCCGGCATCAGCTGACAATCTATCCAGCAGGCTGAGAATGCGGTCGGGGCGGCTCTGAAACAGCCAGGGGGAAGCCCACTCGCTCCGCCGGCGGCATGAAATCCTGAGCAGCCGAATCAAGGCCCCGCTTCAGCTGCTGGCAGCCAGCAAGGTGGTCAAGTCGGCCGGGCCCTGGATCGAGCAGGGCCACTCCTGCGGAGAAGGCTGCTTCACCCTTGCGCGCAGCAGTTGCGGAAATGGCATGGACATCAATGCAGGGCGGCAACCGAGCGGGCTGGTCGGCTGCCTTCCCAATCAAGGGCTCTTGACTGTTGGCTGGACGTTCAGCTGCCCAGCCACCAAGGCCAATTGCCGATCGAAGCTGATTAGCGCTCCACAGCCCTCGCTACGAGCCAAATGGAGCGCATCGGCAAAATCCATCCCCTGCCGGTGCCACTCCAGTGCTCGCCTCACGAGCTCTTCCTGCTCCAGATGGAGATGGCGGATGGCCAACAGCCCCTCAAAAGCC
>Ga0208787_1000230_pt1 | contig 28499 bp, 38 predicted proteins | sample Wag4_2014_7_11_FD_187362 | JGI IMG/M metagenome (GOLD analysis project Ga0208787, IMG submission 187362) | Fresh water microbial communities from Ohio, USA - Utica-2 Time Series HT 2014_7_11 (SPAdes) (version 2) | ecosystem: Environmental > Aquatic > Freshwater > Water tank | place: USA: Ohio...
TGGTTTTATTTTCTGCCTCCAGTACTTTTCCGCTTTTGTCCCAATGAACCAAAATGAAATACCTAAAATGGCAAAAAACAAGGCTTTATGTAAAGAATTCCAGAAATATTCAAAATAACGAGTGTATATATTCAACAAAAAGAACAAAAACCCTATGAGTTGAAGTTTAACATCCTGCATTTTGAACCCTCTGTAGATAGCAAACAGACAAATGGACATAGCGAATATACCCCAAAAAATTCTGCTGAATTGTTGCGTTTTTTCCCATTGGTCCACGTTGGGAACATTCCCAGAAATGGATAAAATCCAAAGGAAGAAAAACAACAAAAGGAGGCTAAATAATTGCGAGGGAGGGATAAAAAGCTGAAATGCTTTATTGTTTTTCAACAGAATGGTAGCAATGTAAAGCAATAAGGCCAAAGCGAAAACCCTTAAAGGAAAATTCATTCCCAAAAAGTAATTTCCATAGCTGGTCCATTCTTCCGTAAAAGAAATATAACAGGAGACCAAAGAACATAAGGCCAGAATCCACAAAGGTATGGACCTAAAAAAATAGCCTAACAAAGCATAACTTAATGTGCTCAGCGCCAAAATTGAAGTGATCTCAAATTGATTTTTATCGAAAATCTGAAGAAGATAAATGAACGAAAAACTTAGAAAGACCGCACCCAATAACTGTATAAAGGTTATGGAGAAAGATTTTTGTGAATTTTTCTTTTCAAATTTCCAGCCAAAATAGAACGTCAATGCAGATAAAATGACAAAGAGAAGACTCAAAACAATTTTCGGAGCTTCAAAAATATAGGTTATGAGAGAAATAATCCACTTATCGGCAAATAAGGTGCCAATGGCAATAATGATAGAGGCAATAGCCAACCAAAAAGAATATTTTGATAATTTAGCCCAGTCCATTTCCTGAACCGTATCAAATTCCTTTAATTTATTTGCCATCTCAACATCAATTATTTCAGCCCTTTCCCATCCCTCTATGACCTTATTGATTAGAGACTTTTGGTTTTTATTCAGTTGCATATTCATTTTTTTTATCCTTAAATTGAAATGTAACCAAATCTTTCAATTAATCATAATTTACCTTATATTTAACCTGATTAAAAATTAAAATATGCTATCGAATAAATTATTTATTTCATTTTGCATGGTTGTTCTCAGCGTATCGATGGGAAAGGCTCAATGCACTATAAAAGATTACGGTACCTTTAAAAATGTGCTTAGAGTGGATGGTGATTTCGTACAAACTTATAACACTTACAAGAGAGTGTATAAGATTGATGGTCCTTTTCTATTGGCGTATAACACTTATAAAAAACTATTAAAATTTGAAAGTGGATATATCATCAGATATTCCGATTTCAAAAAAATAGGTAAGTTAGATGGCGAGTTTTTAATAGATTACCGAACATATAAACGTGTTGCAAGACTGGAATGTCCGGGTAAGAATAGTGCACTTGCCGCTGCTGCTTATTTCCTAAACTAATAGTAAAGAAAGAAAACAGAGCGTATGAGGTTCATTTTTTTGACGATTTTCTATCTTGGTTTACAATATTCCTCAATGTACGGCCAATATTCTGTTGATGCACAGAAAGCAGTTTCTTTTTATCGAAAAGGAGAAGATGCACTGCTAAAAAACAAATACAAAACAGCTATTCAGTATTTTAAATTAGCCCTAAAATCGCAACCTGATTTAGTTGCAGCAGAAAGGGGCATTGGCCTTGGATATGAAGGCTTGAATGATTGGTATGAAGCTAGGCAAATATATGCTTCAATCATTGAAAAGGCCCCTCAATTTTCCCGGTTACTTTATTATCAAATTGGCGAGCTGTACTACAAAGAGGGAAATTACAGAAGAGCCATCAGTTATTTCGAACAGTTTGAGCGACTACAAGGTCTTCCCTTGGTACAATTTACTGTGAATGGAGAAAAGGAAGAGATCTTAGAAAAGGAAACATTAAAAAAATTACCCATTACTTTTCAAGCATGCAGAATAGCCCTTGATAGCTCTCATCTGGCTACTCAATCAAACGTAGTAAATTTAGGTAGTTCGATAAATACCAATGCAGATGAATATTTTCCATTTATAACCAATGATCAATTCATTTTACTTTACACCAAAAGAAAAAATGAAAATAAAGACGAAGATTTATTTATTTCCACCAATAATGAATATAATCAATGGGGAAATGGATCACCTTTTGATAATCAAATAAATACCATTTACAATGAGGGAATGAGCACCCTGGTTAGAGATGGCCGAACCCTTTATTTTACGGCTTGTAACCGGCCTGAAATTAAAGGGCCTTGTGATATTTGGACAGGTCAAATCGAAAACGGACAAGTCAGAGAGGTAAAGGCTATAGTAGATCATCCCAATTCTGACAGCTGGGAAAGTCAGGCCTGTATTTCCTGTGATGGCCGAGTTTTGTATTTTGCCAGTAACAGGCCTGGTGGACTGGGTGGAACTGATATTTGGGTATCAGTAAAGCAAAAAGACGGAACATGGAGTAATCCCTCTAATTTGGGTGCGCCTATAAATACGGACAAAGATGAAGAATCTCCTTTTATTAGCAATGATGGAAATCGTCTGTTTTTTTCATCAACAGGACATATTGGATTCGGTGGCCAGGATATTTTCATGAGTTCTTTTGACAAATATAGAGGATGGAGTAATGCTTTTAATTTAGGGCCCAAAATAAATAGTCCTTTTGAAGATTTGGGATTCGTCCTGACAGCAGACGGACTTTCCGGCTATTTTGCCTCTGACAGACCTGGTGGATATGGTGGAATGGATATTTACAAGGTAAACCTGCAGAGTCAATTAAGAGGAGATTTAATCACTTACGTTTATGGAAGCATTAAAGATTCTTTAACAGGAAAACCGGTTACAGGCACTATAAATTCGACATCATTTCCTCTCGTTCAAGTAGATAATCAAGGCAGATTTTTTCTTTGTGTTCCAGCCAATTCGTCATTGCCTCTTATCATTACACATCCTGGGTACCATAGTCAAACCATAATAAAGGATATACCAGAATGGAATAACAGAAAATTCTACCCTTTGAAAATTTTACTTGTTCCAATACAGATACCTGTTCCTGAGGTAGTGAAACCTGAACCTATAGATACCGCTCCCCCTTTGAGCAGTAATCGCTTCAAAGAATTGAAGAGATACTATCACTCCATATATTTTCAGTTTGATAGTGACATCCTTGAAATAGGTGAAAAAGAAAAATTGGAAGGATACGTAGCGGGAATACCATCAAAATTCATACAAAGAGTGGAGATAAACGGCTATGCCGACGACGTGGGAGACTTTAAATACAATTTAGATTTATCTGAAAAAAGAGCAAAAGTTGTTTCCTTGTTATTGATGGAAAAGGGAGTGGAAATTAGTAGAATTTCATTAAAAGGTCATGGAGAAATAAAAGATGACCGTCCAAAACCACTAAACCGGAAGGTTGAGATAAAAATCACCACCTTAGAATAAATTTGACATTTATTGAAATAGTACTTGTTTTCTCTAATAAAAAAAATAAAAAAGTCAGTTCTAAAAGGCTTTGGATTTATTAAATGATAGAGTTAAGTATTAGAACTAATTATTTTGCCAGGGATTATTTTCCAAGGTTAACACCAGATTATACAATTTACTTACATAGATGAAATTATATAAGGTACAATATTTTAATTTAATATTGTGAATTAGGCATGAAACCAACAAGAATATATATATAAATTGATAAAAAACAATAAGTTATAATTTTAAACATGTTTTTTACATCCCTTTTAACCAAAAAACCAGATTCTATGGAAACTCCAAAATGTAACTAAACATTTCTTTTTGTATTAAAAAACCTTTGTTTTAGCATAAAAATTACAATTTAAATATAATTTTGAGTCCACCTTATTAATAACTTATTTATTATGTATTGTAAATTGAAATTCAATAAATTAAATAGTAATACTATTTTTTTGGTCATTTTATTATCTTTTTTTTCAGGTTGTCAAAAGGACCCAGAATTTAAGACGCCACAGACTGCAGAGCAGCAACCTCTTACTGTTGCCACAAAATGGTTTGAACAATTTTATTCATTAACTAAAGCATGCCCAGGTTTTACCCCTCCGGTAGCTGCGAGAGCTTTTGGCTATGCCGGTGTTGCTCTATATGAATCAGTTGTAGCAGGCATTCCAACCCATCAATCTTTGGGTACTAAACTAAATGGTTTACCCAAAATGCCTACACCTACTTTAGGACAAAACTATTATTGGCCGGCTTGTGCCAATGCTGCTATGGCACATTTAGCCAAAAATTTATATGCAAACATGCCAAATGCCCAATTAGAGGGAGTTAATCAACTGGAAAAGCAGATGGTTGAAACATTCAGTTCTTTTGCAGATTCAGAGACACTAAACAGATCGAAAGTATTTGGTCAATCCATAGGAGAAGCTATTTATGTTTGGTCTTTGACCGATGGAGGCCATGAAGGCTACAACAAAAATTTCCCTGTAAACTACGCTGCGCCTACTGGCCCTGGAAAATGGGTACCTACTGCACCATCTTTCCAGCGTGCATTACAACCCTACTGGGGATCTAACCGAGAATTTGTAACTGGAATCATTAGTCGATCTCAAACTTTAACACCCCTTGCCTATTCCACTTCGAACACTTCCCCCTTTTTTTCCCAGGCATTAGAAGTGTATACCGTTACCAATACTCTAAACACAGACCAAAAAATAATTGCTCATTATTGGAGTGATGATCCAGGTATTGGAGGCACTCCCCCTGGACACAGCATAAATATAGCCACTCAAATACTTACAAAAGAAAATGCATCCCTCGCACTCGCTGCGGAAACCTATTTCAAGGTTAGTATTGCTGTAGCTGACGCGTTTATTTCTTGTTGGAAATCAAAATATGAATTTAATCTTTTGCGTCCAATTACCTATATCAGAGATGTCATAGACCCTACCTGGACACCCATCTTGAACACGCCACCTTTTCCCGAATATTCATCGGGGCATTCGGTCCAAAGCAGTGCCACAGCGCAAGTTCTTAGTGACCTTTTTGGTTACAGGTATTCATTTATCGATCGTACACACGAAATGCGGAAAGATATAGTTGGTACTCCACGTCTGTTCGCTTCATTTTTTGACTACGCGGAGGAGGCAGCAATTTCCAGATTATATGGTGGCATACATTTTCGAGACGGCATTCATTTTGGACTCAAACAAGGTCGTATCATTGGAGAGGAAGTTGGGGCTCTCCCCTTCAAACGATAAAAAAATAAGCACACTTAGAAAAACACTATTTACTCCGAAACTTCAGTTAGTAACTAAGGTTTCGGAGTGAATTATCATCTTATTTATTTTCCTGATTAATATTATAATTCAAAAATACTAGCTTAAGTCCCTTATTTTACTTGTGATGTTTTTTAGATATTTTTTATTAAGGTGAATATATAGTTATCTTCTTCAGATATATCTTGAAAATTCTATTTATTTCAATATAGACTACAATAGAACTGTGCTATAAAATTCAATATATTATGAGAAAAAATGACCCTTTTTAAAGGCTTATCTATCTTAATATCAATTTTTTATATATAGATAACTTCGGTTAATATATTAATAGGCGAGAAGAACTAACTATTTTGGCAGACAAAAACCCAAATACTTGCTTTTACTATGTATTAATGATCAAAAAATAACTTGAGGCAATAATCCATTTTTTTAAAAAAAACCTCCAAACAATGAATAATTCGATGTTTGGAGGCAGCACCTAAAAACTTAGGCAAATAGTTATTTATTCAAAACTCTTTTCATAGTCATACCAATTTCTGCTGGAGAAGAAACAACATGAATACCACATTCTCTCATGATAGCCATTTTTGCTTCAGCTGTGTCTTCCGCGCCACCAATTATCGCACCAGCGTGGCCCATTTTTCTACCTTTTGGAGCTGTTTGTCCGGCTATAAACCCAACAACAGGTTTAGTACCATGTTCTTTGATGAAATAAGCTGCTTCAGCTTCCATACCACCTCCAATTTCACCTATCATAATAATACCTTCTGTTTCAGGATCATTCATAAGCAATTCAACAGCTTCCTTAGTAGTCGTTCCGACTATAGGATCACCGCCAATACCTATGCAGGTTGATTGCCCCATACCAGCCTTTGTAACTTGATCAACTGCCTCGTAGGTAAGGGTTCCCGAGCGAGAAACGATACCAATTTTACCCTTTTTGTGAATAAAGCCAGGCATAATGCCACATTTAGCTTCATCTGGTGTAATGACACCAGGGCAATTAGGACCTATTAACCTACAGTCAAAATTTGATATATAGGCTTTAACCTTTACCATATCTTGAACTGGAATACCTTCAGTAATACAAATTATTACTTTTATACCTGCTTCAGCTGCTTCCATAATAGCATCAGCTGCAAAAGGAGGAGGAACAAAAATAACCGTAGTGTCTGCGTGAGCAAGGTTAACTGCATCAGCCACTGTATTAAAAACCGGTTTGTCTAAATGAGAAGATCCTCCCTTACCAGGGGTAACACCACCAACAACCTGAGTGCCGTAAGCTATCATTTGTTCAGCATGAAAAGTACCTTCTTTACCTGTGAAACCCTGAACAATAATTCTAGAGTCCTTATTTACCAAAACAGCCATGTGTTCAATTATATTTAAAAGCGATAAAATTTAAACCTACTCTTCACTAATAATAAAAACATCTTCTCCTTTCTTACTCATAAAGTATTTTTCACGAGCTATGGCTTCACCATTTTTTCTTAACAACAAACCTTCTCTCTTCGCCTCAGTAATTTTATTTGCAAAATTATCTTTATCATTTCTAAGTTGATCAATACTTTTATTTAAACGCAATTGTTCAAAAAGATTGTTTTTATCAAAAATGAAAAGCCAGGAAACAAATACAAATGCAGTAAATATGTATTTATTTTGAAGAGGCTTAGGTAGCAATCGTTTAATGAAAAATATCGACCGTGCCATGGATAGTAAATTTACTTTTTTAGTATAGAACGACCAGGGAAGATAGCAATAGGGCCAAGCTCTTCTTCAATGCGAAGAAGCTGATTGTATTTTGCTACCCTGTCAGAACGAGACATTGACCCCGTTTTAATTTGACCTGTATTTAAAGCGACAGCCAAATCAGCAATCGTGGTATCTTCGGTTTCTCCAGATCTATGACTCATAACTGAGGTAAAACCATTTCTATTGGCTAGATTAACTGCATTAATTGTTTCAGTTAAAGAACCTATCTGATTAACCTTTATTAAAATAGAATTAGCAGATTTCTCAACAATTCCTCTCTGTAAACGAAGGGTATTGGTAACAAATAAATCATCACCCACCAATTGAACCCTATTACCTATGGCTTGGGTTAATTTGCTCCATGTGGCCCAATCATCTTCTGCCAAACCGTCCTCTATAGAACAAATCGGATATTTATTGACCCATGATTCCCAATAACCAATCATTTCATCTGAGGAAAGTTTTTTTCCTGACGATTTTTTGAAATGATAAAGACCTTCCTCTTCCAAATAAAATTCAGAAGCAGCAGCATCCATGGCTATAAATATATCTTCCCCTGGTTTATAACCAGCTGCTTCTATGGCAGTTAAAACGGTTTCGATGGCCTCTTCATTTGACTTAATATTTGGTGCGAAGCCACCTTCATCCCCAACATTGGTAGAATAGCCCTTCTTTTTCAAGACTGTCTTAAGATGATGAAACACCTCAGCACCCATTCTTATAGATTCTGCAAAAGTAGGCGCGCCGACTGGCATAATCATAAATTCCTGAAAGTCGATGCTATTATCTGCATGAGAACCTCCATTAAGAATATTCATCATTGGAACTGGAAGGGTGCGTGCATTAACACCACCTAAATAACGGTAAAGAGGCAATCCTGCCGCTTCGGATGCAGCCTTTGCGACAGCCAAAGAAACACCTAAGATAGCGTTTGCCCCTAATTTAGATTTATTAACTGTTCCATCAAGACGAATCATTTGCTCATCAATAGCTACCTGTTCAAAAACATCAAGGCCAATAATTTCGTCTGCAATAGCTTCATTGACATTTATAATAGCATTATTAACACCTTTTCCAAGATAACTTTTGGGATCATTATCTCTTAATTCAACTGCTTCATGTTTCCCAGTTGAAGCACCAGAAGGAACTGCAGCCCTCCCAAAATAACCACTTTCTGTTGTTACTTCAACTTCAATGGTTGGATTCCCTCTGGAATCAAGTATTTGTCTCGCATGAACATCAACAATTGCACTCATTACTCTATATATTTTAAAGGTACGGACTGCATTTAAACAGTCATAAATTGAACAAATTGATCAAATAAATATCTTGCATCATGAGGCCCGGGAGAGGCTTCAGGATGATATTGAACTGAAAATGATTTTTCACCGATAATACGAATCCCCTCTATACTATCATCATTTAAATTCACATGGGTAATCTCAATGTCAGAAGACCTGTCTTTTACCGCGGCAGGATCAATACCAAACCCATGATTCTGACTGGTAATTTCACACCTGCCTGTTTTTAAATTAAGCACAGGATGATTAATCCCTCTGTGCCCATGATGCATTTTAAAGGTGGGAATTCCCGCTGATAAAGCAAGAAGCTGATGACCTAAACAAATACCAAAAACAGGCTTTTCAAGTTGTCTGATTTCCTTGACAGCTTCAATAGCATAATCCATAACCGCAGGATCGCCAGGTCCATTTGATAAAAAATAACCATCTGCATTGAAATCAAGTAATTCACTAACAGGTGTTTTTGCAGGGAAAACCTTGGCAAATACACCTTTTTCAACTAAACAATCTAATATATTCTTTTTAATCCCAAAATCTAACACAGCCACTTTTAGCGGGGAAGTAGAAGAACCAACAGTGTAAGGAATCCCGGTTGATACTGTAGAAGCAAGTTCTAATCCATCCATAGAAGGTACTGCCTTCAATAGTACCATTAACTCATCTATATCAAGAATAGTAGAACTAATGATTGCATTCATAGCCCCTTTACTACGAATATGTTTAACAATTGCCCTGGTATCAACATCGGAAATACCCACTAAATTCTCATCTTCAAAATAACTCTGAATAGAAGAATCAGCCAAATTCCTGGAATAAGGCACGGTGAAATTTTTACAGATTAAACCAGCAATCTGAATTTTATTAGATTCAGTATCAATCTTTGAGGTACCGTAATTACCTATATGTGCATTCGTTGTAACCATTAATTGACCACTATATGAGGGATCAGTAAAAATCTCTTGATACCCAGTCATACCGGTATTAAAACAAATTTCACCAGTAGTAATACCCTTAACACCAACAGACTTTCCCTCATAAAAAGTTCCATCGTCAAGAAGCAAAACAGCGGGACTAAAAGATTCTTCCATGAAATATAGTGATAAAACAACAATAAAACCTCACAAATATAGTATTATTAGACGTAAATGAAAGGAAGAATCCTAAAAAATTAAATTAAGTAATTAAACTATCCGACTAAAAAAAATAAAATTCATAAACAACAAAAATTCCAAATAAAAGAAAACTAGTAGCATACTTGATCAAAACAACATGGTAAAACAAATACACAGATTATAAAAATTACAAATAAAATTATTGTAGCAAGCAAAGAGTAATAAAATTCCCACGAAAGTTAATTTAATTGCCAAAAATCTTACGATCAAAAAAAAACAAATGTAAACATGAAAAAAAGAGCTAAATAACAAAAGGAGGCAATCCAAAATGAATAGCCTCCTTTGAAAAAAAATATATAATAAATTAGTCTTTATTTTCTAATTCAGGTGTGTTGTCACCGTCCATAACAGCATCTTCAACCACTGTAGAAGAATCAGCATTTGCTGCAGAACCCTTTCCACGACGACCTCTTCTTCCAGAAGATTTAGAAGCATCAGATTTAATTTTATAAACTTCATTGAAGTCAACTAATTCAATGATAGCTATATCTGCAGCATCACCTTTTCTGAAACCAAGCTTTACAATTCTAAGGTAACCGCCTGGTCTGTTAGCAATAGCAGGAGCAACAGTTGAAAACAATTCAATAAGGGCCTCCTTATTTTGAAGATAACCAAAGATTACCCTACGATTATGGGTACTATCATCTTTAGATTTGGTAAAAAGGGGCTCAGCAAAAACTCTTAAAGCTTTAGCTTTAGCTTCTGTAGTTGTAATCCTTTTGTGCATAATCAAAGAAATGGTAAGATTTCTAAGAAGTGCTTTTCTGTGAGCAGATTTCCTGCCTAAATGGTTAAGTTTATTACCATGATTCATAAAAAAAGATTTAACGTCGCACCACTAAACATTGGTTAAGGCTTATACAATATCCGGTTAGTGCAGAATTAATAAAGAAGAAGTGGAATAAAAAGCCTTACACTTTCTTCCTAAATAATAATTATTCTTCGTCCAACTTAAATTTGGCAAGATCCATACCAAAATTCAAACCCTTTTCAACTAAAAGTTCTTCAATTTCAACGAGAGATTTCTTACCGAAATTTCTGAACTTAAGCAATTCATGAGTATCATAATGAACAAGTTCTGCCAACGTATTAATTTTTGCAGCTTTCAAACAATTGTATGCACGAACTGACAAATCAAGATCTTCGAGGGAAGTCTTAAGAAGTTTACGCATGTGCAAGATATGTTCATCGACAATATTTTCCTCTTTACTTGATGCATCATCAAAGGTAATATTCTCATCTGTGATAAGCATAAGATGTTGGATCATAATTCTGGAAGCCTCTTTAATAGCCTCTTCAGGATGAATGGTTCCATCCGTTTTCAGATCTATTGTTAGCTTCTCATAATCTGTTCTTTGGCCAACCCTTGTACTTTCAATTTTATAAGACACATTTTTGATAGGCGTATAAATAGCATCTACCGGAATAACACCAATAGGAGAATCCTTAGTAATGGATTCATCAGCAGGAACATATCCTCTCCCTTTAGTAATGGAAATCTCCAATTCAAGATTAACCGTAGGCTCCATACTACAAATGAGTAAGGAAGGATTCATGATTTTGAAATGACTAGTATGTGCTTCAATATCACCAGCGGAGAATGAATTTTTACCAGAAATAGTCATATAAATTTTATCCCCATCGAATTCATCTTCAGGAACTAATTTTTTTAATCTAATCTGCTTAATATTCAGGATAATCTCAACAATATCTTCAACCACACCGGGTATGGTTGAGAATTCGTGATCCACACCTGCAATACGGATTGCACTAATCGCATAGCCTTCTAAGGAAGATAGAAGTACACGACGCAAGGAGTTACCAACAGTCTGCCCGAACCCGGGTTCCAACGGTTTAAACTCGAATAAACCCTCAAAATCATTAGACTTTTGTAAAACGATTTTATCAGGCTTTTGAAAATTTAGAATACTCATAGGTCGGAATAAAAAAACAAAAAAATGACAAAAATAAAGTCAGTAGAATGTTTTTATTTGGAATAAAGTTCTACAATGAGTTGTTCATTAATTTTTTCAGGAATCTGACCACGCTCAGGTAATGCTATAAATGTACCTTGAAATTTATCAGGATTAACCTCTAGCCAAGGGTATTTTCTAACTTCACTAGCACGACCTGCTAAACTATTTGCTACAATTTCTAAACTCTGAGATTTTCCTCTTACTGTAATCACGTCACCAGGACGCAATAAGCAAGAAGGAATATTAGTTAGAATACCATTTACAAGAATATGCTTATGAGTAACTAACTGTCTGGCTCCATTTCTTGTAGGAGAGATACCTAAACGATAAACAACATTATCAAGTCTAGATTCGAGTAATTGAAGCAATACTTCACCCGTTACACCAGACTTACGTGCAGCCTTCTCAAATAAATTACGGAATTGTCTTTCAAGCAAACCATAGGTATATTTTACTTTTTGCTTTTCAGTAAGTTGAACTGCATAATCGGAACGTTGTTTGCGCCTTCTAGTAGCACCATGCTGACCAGGAGGTGATTTTCTGCGTTCGAACGATTTATCAGGACCATAAATTGCCTCGCCAAAAGCTCTTGCTTTTTTAGTACGGGGACCAGTATATCTTGCCATAAGGAATATTATTAACTATTAAGAATTAAACCCTTCTTCTCTTTGGAGGACGACAACCATTATGAGGAATTGGAGTCATGTCCTTAATAACAGAAACCCTGATACCTGCACCATCCAATGCACGAATAGCAGCTTCTCTACCAGAACCAGGTCCCTTCACGAAAACCTCAGCTACTCTCAAACCAGCATCATGAGCCACTTTAGCTGCATCAGCAGCTGCAATTTGGGCAGCATAGGGAGTATTCTTTTTAGAACCTTTAAAGCCTGATTTACCTGCGGAACCCCAAGAAATAACCTGGCCTGCTTTGTTGGTAATAGAGACGATAATATTGTTAAAAGAAGCTTGAATAAAAGCATAACCTTCCGATTCAACTTTTACAACTCTTTTTTTAACATTTTTTTTAGTTGCTTTTGCCATTTTACAAAAAACATTTAGTGTAACTGTTATAAAACAATTACGATAGAATTACTTAGTTACCTTCTTCTTGTTCGCGACAGTCTTACGCTTACCTTTACGGGTTCTGGCGTTGGTACGAGTACGTTGACCTCTTACAGGTAAACCTTTTCGATGCCTCAAACCTCTTAAACAAGCAATATCCATTAATCGCTTAATACTCATTTGCACTTCTGAACGGAGTTCACCTTCAGTTTTGAACTCGGTAGATACAATACGAGAAATTTCTCTAATATTGTCATCTGACCAGGTTTCAACCTTAGCATGTTCATCAACGCCAGCTTGCGCAAGAATATTTAGGGCCGTTGTACGCCCAATGCCATAAATATAAGTTAATGCAATTGCACCACGTTTATTTCTCGGCAAATCCACACCGCCAATTCGAGCCATGTTTCTTAGTTTATAGTTTAGGAAACCAAACAGGAATTAACCCTGTCTTTGTTTCAGTTTAGGATTTTTCTTATTAATAATGTAAACTTTCCCTTTTCGTTTGACTACAATGCAGTCAACAGATCGTTTTTTAACAGAAGTTCTTACTTTCATTGTTTTGCTTTTAATAGCGTTAAAGTTTCAGAGGACGATTTATTTATATCGATAGGTAATCCTTCCACGAGCCAAATCATAGGGTGACATTTCAACAGAAACCTTATCACCAGGAAGAATGCGAATATAATTCATACGCATTTTACCAGAGATGGTTGCTGTAATTTGGTGGTCGTTTTCCAACCTAACCCTAAACATGGCATTTGAAAGAGCTTCCTCAATAATACCGTCTTGTTTAATCAAATCTTTTTTAGACATATACCGAATTTCGGAGTGCGAAGATAAACAAAATCTATTTCAGTTTACTCATTTTAGTAATAAAAATCAGTTAATCTGATAGTTAATAATAAAAAAACTAACTTTCCAACCTTACTGATGTTAAAAAAGGGTTTTCAACACAAGCTTTTTCAATGCCAGAATGGTCTGATAAAACCATAACTTCATCATCAAAAATAGCTATAGTATGTTCATAATGGGCGGAATAGGAAGAATCCTTAGTTACAACCGTCCAACCATCATCAAGAACAACCACTTCTTTTTTACCAAAATTAACCATCGGTTCTATGGCAATAACCAAACCACTTTTGATTTTTTGCCCAAATCCCCGTTTACCCGCATTAGAGACAACAGGTTCTTCATGCAACTGTTTACCAATACCATGACCGACCAATTCACGAACTACACTAAAACCACATTCACCTTCGATAAAAGACTGAATGGAAAACCCAATGTCACCCATTCTCATTCCACAACGAGAAACTTCTATGCCTTTATATAAAGAGGCTAATGTAGCTTTACAAAGGTTATGATTACCATTCGAAACCTCTCCCAAAAGAAAAGTATATGCTGCATCACCAAAAAAACCATTTTTAAAGACACCGCAATCGATTGAAACCAAATCACCTTCCTTAAGGAACAGATCACTTTTAGGAATACCATGAACAACTTCATTATTCAAGGAAATACAAAGTGATGAAGGAAAACCATTGTATCCCTTAAAGGCAGGTAGACCACCCCTTGATAAAATAAAAGATTCAGCTTTGTCATCCAGTTCCATAGTACTTATACCTGTCTTAAGCAAATAAGCCAAATATTCAAGCGTATCTGAAACAATCTGGCAGCTTTCTTTAATAAAAGCAACCTCGTCTTTAGTTTTATAATGAATCATTTATCCTGATATAATATAACCATTCAAATTAAAGGAAAATACTTTTATTATCCTTTCCAAAAAGCAATATCAACATTCCCAATATAATGAAAAGTTAAATTTCATTTCCAAGACCTTGCAAACGACTTCCCGTTTGTCTCCCCTGTACTTTTCCTGATTTCACCAATCCATCATATCTACGCATCAGTAAATAACTTTCAATTTGAGCTAACGTATCTAATACGACAGCTACCAAAATCAAAAGTGAAGTTCCACCAAAGAAAATAGAAAAAGAACGATTTACACCAAACGCTGCGGCAAAAGCGGGCAAAATAGCGATAAGTCCAAGAAATAAAGCACCCGGAAGAGTAATTCTACTTGTGATGTTATCAATATATTCAGCCGTTGGAACACCAGGCTTAACACCAGGTATAAATGCATTTTGCCTTTTAAGATACTCAGAATAATTTTGTGGATTCACCAACAAAGCTGTATAGACGTAAGTGAAAACAAAAATTAAAAGAAAGTAAATTACATTATATTCAACGGAAGCAAAATCATTTAAAGCTATTAAAAAACTACTGGATGCTGCAGCTTCAGCCGATGCAAACTGCATAGCAGTTGAAGGAAGGAACATCAATGCTTGAGCAAAAATGATTGGCATCACCCCAGAAGCATTCAACTTCAATGGAATATAATCTCTTGCACCAGCATTTGGAAGAGATGAGCCCTCACGACCTACTGCTTTTCTTGCGAATTGTATTTGGATACGTCTAACTGCCTGTACCACCATAATAGTAAGTATTATAATAACAAAAAGCAGAGCCATTTCCAAAACAAATAGAAGTAATGCGTTATTTTCTAACTGAGCTTGAAATTCAAATCCCAAAGCAGAAGGTAAAGTAGCGATGATACCTACTGTAATAAGTAGAGATACACCATTACCGATACCACGATCTGTAATTCTCTCCCCTAACCACATAGATAATACGGTTCCACCAGCAAGAATAATAATATTACTAAACCAGAAAATAGCTTTTGGAATAGCTGGATCAATTGCACCCATCGTGCTTATGTAGGTAAGATAACCACTACCCTGAACCAATGTTACAGCTACTGTCAAAAGACGGGTAATTTGATTGAGTTTTTTTCTACCTGACTCCCCTTCCTTTTGTTGAAGACGTTGGAAGTAGGGAACAGCAAAGCCCAATAACTGAATAACTATCGAGGAAGTTATATAAGGCATAATGCCTAATGCAAGTAAAGAGGCATTTTTAAATGCCCCCCCAGTGAAAGAATTGATAAGACCAATTAAATCATTAGTTTGATTACCTGCTGCATTTTGCGCATCAAGTGCAGCAGGAATAACACCTGGCAGAACTATATAGCTTCCAAATCGATAAACAACAAGAACAATTAACGTAGTCAGAATACGATTTCTGAGTTCGGTAATACTCCAAATATTTTTTAAAGTTGTAATAAACCGTTTCATGATAATTAGTTATACAAGGACAATAGATCCCCCTGCCTTTTCAACCGCTTCTTTGGCAGCGGGAGAACAAGCATGAACTGATAAATTAACCTTAGCCTTTAATTCACCCCTTCCAAGAACCTTTACTCTATCTAAACGAGCTGTGAAACCATGCTCTTTTAAAGAATCCAGGTTAATATCTGTTAGATTATGTTTATCGACCATAAGTTGAATATAATCTAAATTGATAGGAACATATTCTACCCTATTAGGATTTTTAAAGCCTACTTTAGGTAAACGCATTTGAAGAGGCATCTGACCACCCTCGAAACCACGTTTCAATTTATGACCTGTACGGGCCTTAGCTCCCTTGTGACCCTTTGTAGCAGTGCCTCCACGACCAGAACCCTGACCCCTCGCTATTCGCTTCCCTTTTTTTACAGCACCCTTTGCTGGTTTTAAGCTATGTAATTCCATTGCTTTATATTTTAACTGATGTAAGTTATTGTCTAGTCAACTGCCGTTTCTGTAACTACTAAGTGAGCTACCTTGGCAATCATACCCATTATTTGAGGAGTAACTTCTTTAATCACTGAGTGATTAATTCTCCTGAGACCCAAAGCTACCATCGTATCTTTCTGACGTTTTGGTCGATCGATAATACTCTTGATCTGTGTTACTTTTACCTTTGCCATGTTTTAACCGTTAAATAGTTTTTCTAAAGTAATTTTACGTGTTTTTGCAATGACACGAGGATCTCTTAAGTTCTTTAATGCTTCTATAGTAGCTTTTACCACGTTGTGAGGATTTGAAGAACCCTGGGATTTAGCTAATACATTGTGTACACCAGCTATTTCCAACACAGCACGCATAGAACCACCAGCGATAACACCAGTACCATCAGAAGCCGGTTTTAATAAAACCTTACCGGCTTTAAATCTGCCTAAAACCTCATGAGGAATGGTACCCTTATAGATAGGAACTTTTACTAAATTCTTTTTAGCATCATCTGCAGCTTTTGTAATTGCCTCAGAGACATCTCTCGCTTTACCCAAACCATGACCGACAGTACCATTACCATCACCCACAACCACGATAGCAGCGAAACTAAAAGTACGACCACCTTTGGTAACCTTGGCCACTCTATTAAGTTGAACCAATTTATCTTTTAGTTCTGTTTCAGCGGGTTTAACCCGATTTTCATTCTGTTTTGCCATTTTATTTTACAGTTGAGGATGATTAAAACTGGAGTCCACCCTCACGGGCACCATCAGCCAATGATTTAATTCTTCCATGGTAAAGGTATCCAGAACGATCAAAAACAATCTTTGAAATATTCGCTTCTTTAGCTCTTTCGGCTAAAAGCTGACCTACTTTGAAAGCTTGTTCTACCTTTGTTCCAACCCCCAATATGCCATTTTCACGAGAATCAGCAGCCACCAATGTATGGCTGATAGTATCATCGATTATCTGAGCATATATTACTTTATTGCTTCTGAAAACACTTAAACGAGGAGAAGAGGCAACGCCTTTAATTTTCTTCCTGATTCTAAAGTGAATTCGCGTTCTGCTCTGTTCTTTTGTCAATTTCATTATTGGACATTTTCTAATCTTAGTGTAGGGAAAAATCCAGACCCAAGATCCAAATAAAAAAAATATTATTTAGGACTATTTCTTTTTAGCCCCAGTTTTTCCAAGTTTTCTACGAACGATTTCGCCCACGAAACGAACACCTTTACCTTTGTAAGGCTCTGGTTTACGGAAGCCTCTGATTTTTGCACTAACTTGACCAAGTAATTGCTTATCAATACATTCCATAATAATAGTAGGGTTACCACCTTTATCCTGCTTCGTTTCTAAACCAATTTCATCAGGAAGCATAAAAAGAATTGGGTGAGAATAACCTAAAGTTAATTCCAATAATTTACCAGTATTTGCAGCACGATAACCTACACCAATAAGTTCGATGTTAGCTTTGAAGCCAGTAGAAACACCAGTAATCATATTATTAATTAGAGAACGGTACAAACCATGCACGGTTTTGTGTCTTTTTTGATCCGTTGGACGTTGAACAGTAACAATAGCACCATTAATTTCGACGGTTAAATCTGGATCAATCTGTTGTTTAAGCGAACCTTTAGGACCTTTGACAGTAACTAAATTATTCTTACCAACACTCACTTCGACCCCACTTGGTAGCGTTATAGGAGCTTTACCTATTCTAGACATGTTTAATAAATTTAGAAGTGAGTAAATTAGTAGATATAAAGTAGTATTTCACCACCAACATTCAATTGACGTGCCTGTTTGTCAGTCATTACTCCTTTAGAAGTTGAGACAATAGACACGCCTAAACCATTAATAATACGTGGTATTTCGTCTGTTTTTGCATACTTACGAAGACCAGGTTTACTAATCCTTCCTAATTTACGAATAATAGGTTTACGCGTAAGTACATCATATTTCAATGCTATACGAATAAGACCTTGATTACCCTTACCACCTTCTTCAAACTTGTACTTAAGAATGAAACCCTGATCGTACAAAATTTCGGTGATTGCTTTTTTAAGACCGGAGGCTGGAATATCCACCAATCTATGACCCGCCATCTGCGCATTTCTAATGCGCGTCAAATAATCGGCTATTGGATCTGTTACTGCCATTGTATAAATATTTACCGTGCGGTATTTCAGAAGAAACCTACACAGTTGTTAAGAAATTACCAACTAGCTTTAGTGATACCTGGAATTTTGCCATCCAGAGCCATCTCTCTAAACTTTACCCTGCATAAACCAAATTGTCTAATATAACCCTTTGGTCTACCAGTTAACTGACATCTATTGTGTAAACGAATAGGACTTGAATTTCTTGGAAGTAAATCCAATTCATCCCAACGACCTTCTTCCTTTAACTGTTTTCTTTTTTCAGCGTATTTTTCTACTAAACGCTTACGTTTTTTTTCTCTGGCTATTAATGATTTCCTTGCCATTATACTTCTTCTTTTTTCTGATTTTTGAATGGTAAACCTAAAGCTTTCAATAAAGCAAGCGCTTCAGCATCGGTTTTGGCAGTAGATACGAAAGTGATATCCATACCTGAAACACGCGTAATCTTATCTATATCAATTTCTGGAAAAATAAGTTGTTCTGAAATTCCCAGACTATAGTTACCACGACCGTCAAAACTCTTATCATTAATACCTCTGAAATCTCTTACACGAGGGAGTGCTACACCAACTAAACGGTCAAGGAACTCGTACATGTGGTGATGACGAAGAGTAACTTTAACACCGATTGGCATTTTCTCTCTTAACTTAAAGTTAGAGATGGAAGTTTTAGCTTTGGTAGAAACAGCTTTTTGTCCGGCGATGGTAGAAAGCTCAGTAAGAGCTGCATCGACCATTTTCTTATCTTGAGTAGCTGCGCCTACGCCTTGGTTAATACAAATTTTAGTTAGGCGAGGAACCTGCATAACTGAAGTGTATTGGAACTGCTCCATTAAAGCAGGAACGACATCTTTAAAATATTTGTCGCGAAGTCTTGGTGTATATTTCATGACTTAATCGTTTGGCCTGATTTTTTAGCATATCTTTCCATGTTACCTTCACTGTCGAGACGACGTCCCACACGTGTTGGCTTACTTGTTTGAGGATCGACAACCATAATATTAGAAATATGAATGGACGCTGGCTTTTCAATAATTCCACCAGCATTTTCCTGAGTAGCTTTAGTATGTTTTTTGACCATATTAACCTGATCAATTAAAACACGCTGTTTTTCAGGAAAAACCTCCATTATTTCATGGATTTTAGTTCTATCTTTAGAAGAACCGGAAATAACCACCACTTTATCACCCTTCTTGACCTTTAGTTTAGGAGAGAAACGTTTTTGTTGAATGATATTCTTTTTCATGTGCACTGTTTGAACCTATAAAAGGTGCTAAATAATTATAATACTTCAGGAGCCAGGGAAACAATCCGCATAAAATCTTTATCCCTAAGTTCTCTCGCCACAGGTCCGAAGATACGGGATCCCCTTGGCTCATTTTGATTATTCAGCAACACACATGCATTATCATCAAAACGAATATAAGAACCATCCTTGCGACGAATTTCCTTTTTTGTTCTAACAATTACAGCTTTTGACACTGAACCTTTTTTGATACCTCCAGGAGAGGTATCTTTGACTGAAACGACTATGGTATCACCCACATGGGCATACCTGCGCTTTGAGCCACCGAGCACACGAATACAGAGGACTTCTTTAGCTCCACTGTTATCTGCCACTCTTAATCTGGATTCCTGTTGAATCATAGTATGTACATTTAGCGGATTTGAAAACGATTAAAGTTACAAATCGTAAATTTCGAAATTATTTTGCTCTTTCAATAACTTCAACTAATCTCCAGCTTTTATTTTTGCTTAAGGGACGAGTTTCCATTATACGAACCACATCACCTATGTGGCATTCATTTTGTTCATCATGTGCCATCAACTTTTTGGTCTTCATGATAAACTTTCCATAGATAGGGTGACGAAATTTACGTTCTACTTTAATAGAAATAGATTTCTCCATTTTGTTACTAGAAACGACACCCACTCTAGTTTTTCTTAAGTTCCTTTCTTCCATGATATTGCGACGTTAGCAATTACAAATTTAATCTTCTTCTGCGCACCTTTTTAGATCTGCCACTTTGCTCTTCCGGAGTAAGAACCAAAATTTCTCTAGACCTAAGTTCCGTGTGAATTTGCGCAATTTCACGACGTAGATTCCTCAAAACCAGAGGATTACCTAGACCTTTAACTGCATGTTCAAATTTTAGTTTTTGATATTGCAATTCGGAGCGTTCCAATTCTCCCTGTAAGTCTAGTGTAGCCATTTCACGGAAATCCGTTATTCTGTTATTAGCCATTGTTAAAATGGATTAAATTAATGTTCAAAGACCCTTACGGGATAATTATTCAGCAATATCGTGGCGAACCACGATTTTAGTAAGACAAGGAAGCTTCTGAGCAGCCAGTTTGAGTGCACCCTCGGCAACATCTCTTGGCACACCATCTAGTTCGAACATAATCCTACCAGCTTTAACTATGGCTACCCAATGATCTAGGGCACCTTTACCCTTACCCATACGAACCTCTTGAGGTTTAGAGGTAATAGGTTTATCTGGGAAAATACGGATCCAAACTTTACCCTCTCTTTTCATGAAACGGGTCATGGCAATACGAGCGGCTTCAATTTGCCTGTTGGTTAACCTTCCGCTGTCCAAAGATTTGAGACCAAAGCTACCAAAAGCAATAGTACTTCCTCTTTGGGCGACGCCTTTTATACGCCCCTTGTGTTGTTTGCGGTATTTCGTTCTTTTAGGCTGTAACATAAAATTCTTTTTTATTGGCTTTAACCATAAAGAAATGACCCTTCATTCTAAAGCTCGGCAAAGATAAACTTTTTTTAAATAAATACTAACGTTTCCGTTGGTTTCTTCCATCTGCATTTCCACCTGGTCCTCTTCTGCGATTTCCGTCTCTTCTATCGCCACCTTTTTCACCACCTCTATCATTGCCACCTCTTGAGAAACCACCTCCACTATTGTTTCCGGAAACTGGTTTACCACTCGCTTGTTGAGCAACTGCAGGAGAAAGATCACGTTTTCCAAGCACCTCACCTTTACAGATCCAGGTCTTAATACCTATCTTACCATAAACGGTTTGGGCTTCTTGCCATGAATAATCGATATCGGAACGAAAAGTATGAAGTGGCGTCTTTCCTTCTTTAAATTCCTCTGAACGAGCCATTTCCGCTCCATTCAAACGACCAGAAATACGTACTTTTATACCTTCAGCACCAGGCGTACGCATAGTAGTCTGAATGGCCATTTTAATAGCACGTCTATAATTAATACGCGCTTCAAGTTGCTTCGCAATACCCTCACCTACAATAACTGCATCAAGTTCAGGTTTACGTATTTCAAGAATATTAATTTGAATATCCTTTCCAGTTAATTTCCTTAATTCACCACGAATTAATTCAACCTCCTGACCACCTTTTCCAATAACAATACCCGGACGAGAGGTGTGAATAGTTACCGTAACACGCTTGAGTGTGCGTTCTATTACAACACGGGCAATACCTCCTTTAGAGATACGTGCTTGCAAATAATTACGGATTTGTTCGTCCTCAATAACTTTAGCCGCAAAATCTTTACCACCAAACCAGTTGGAATCCCAACCTCTGATGATTCCTAAACGATTTCCTATCGGATTAGCTTTCTGACCCATACCTTCTGGTATATTATAATTTGATAAATTAATTATTCTTCGGAAGCTGCGGCAACGGCAACAGTTTCACTTTCTAGGGGTACCCTATTTTGCACTACAATAGTAACGTGGTTTGTACGCTTACGTATTCTGTGTGCACGACCATGAGGTGCCGGACGGAATCTTTTTATTTGCGTACCGCCATCAACGAAGGCTGTTTTAATAAAAAGATCAAAATCTGCGACATCATTTCCTTCAGCTTTATTGGCCCAATTGGCAATAGCGCTATCAAGAAGTTTTTTCAACCAGATACCTGACTCCCTTTTTGTAAACCGAAGAATAGAAAGGGCATCACTTATTTTCTTTCCACGAATATTATCCACTACCAAACGCATTTTACGCTCAGACATTGGGACATTTTTCAATTTGGCAATTGCTTCCATATTAAACTCATTGAATACCTAGTTAGGTATTTTAGTAATTCAAAATTATTTTTTACGATTTCCTGAGTGCCCCCTAAAATTACGGGTTGGAGAAAATTCACCCAACTTATGGCCTACCATGTTTTCAGTAACAAATACTGGAACAAAAGTTTTACCATTATGCACTGCTATTGTTTCACCCACCATATCAGGAATAATCATAGAAGATCTCGACCAGGTTTTAATTACTGATTTTTTCTTCGCAGTTTTGGATTCCATAACCTTTTCGAGTAGTTTATGAAAAACGTAGGGGCCTTTTTTTATTGATCTTGCCATAGCAAATATAATTTGTTGAAGTTAAGCCTATGAGGCTATCCTTAGGTTATGGATTTTTGGTTTTTCTCTTAGTGATAATCAATCTTGAAGAATTCTTCCGAGTATCACGCGTTTTCTGACCTTTGGCCATAATTCCTGTCCTTGAACGAGGATGTCCACCGGAAGCACGACCTTCACCACCACCCATTGGGTGATCGACAGGGTTCATTGCTACACCTCTAACTCTTGGTCTGTTTCCTAACCAACGATTACGTCCAGCTTTACCCATTACTTGTAATCCATGATCAGGATTAGAAGTATTACCGATAGTAGCTTTGCAAGTATTAAGCACACGTCTTACCTCACCTGAAGGTAATTTAATTACTACGTATCGCTCTTCTTTATTCATCAAAGTACCATAAGTACCTGCACTTCTAGCCATTGATGCACCTTTTCCAGGTACCAATTCAATAGCATGGATGTTAGCACCCAAAGGAACTTCCTTTAGAACCATGGCGTTACCAACCGTAGGAGGAGCACCAGGACCAGATATTACTGTAGAACCAACGGCTAAACCATTAGGTGCAATGATATATCTTTTTTCACCATCCTCATATTGAAGAAGTGCTATATAAGCGGTACGGTTCGGGTCATATTCAATAGACATAACCTCAGCCTTTACACCGTCCTTATTCCTTTTAAAGTCAATAATTCTATATCGACGTTTATGTCCACCACCTTTTTGGCGCATGGTCATTTTACCAGTGTTATTTCTTCCACCCGACTTTTTAATTGGGGCTAGAAGACTCTTTTCTGGCTCATCGGTCGTAACCTCCGAGAAAGTATTACCCACTCTGAAACGAGTACCTGGGGTAATTGGATTAAACTTTTTTACTGTCATGATATGGTTTTCAATTTAGATTCATCACGAGTAAGCACACCATAAAATCTTACTCATACGAATCGTTAATAATATTAATTACCGCCGAAGAAATCAATTTCCTCACCATGTCCAATACGCACGTATGCTTTCTTGAAAGATGGTTTTCTACCTTTAAGAACACCGGATTTAGTGTTTCTTGATTTGGCTTTGCCCGGAACGACCAATGTATGGACAGAAACTACTGCAACAGAATACATATCTTCTACTGCTTTTTTAATCTCCAATTTATTGGCTCTCTTATCTACCTGAAAACAATAATTGTTCTGTGTTCCAGACAGACCTTCTGATTTTTCGGTAATCAGTGGTTTTATTAAAATAAACTTGTTTGCCATTGTTCAACTAACTAGTGGGTAACACCCGATTTAAGCTAATGATTCAGTTAACTTTCCAAGAGCTGCTTCAGAAAGTACTAAAGATCTTGCGTTCATGATATCATAAACATTCAAATCTTGAGCTCTTATAACTTTAGCTGTTGGTAAATTCCTTCCTGATAAATACACAACTTTGTCATGCTCAGGTGTAACCAGAATTGATTTTTTATCTGAAATTTTTAAGTTCTGAAGAATATCCAGGAAAGCTTTTGTTTTTGGATTTTCAAATGTGAAATCTTCAACAACTACGATAGAACCTGAAGCCGCTTTTGTACTTAAAGCAGACACTCTCGCAAGTTTACGTACTTTCTTGTTTAACTTTTGTTCATAGTCTCTTGGAACAGGACCAAAAATACGCCCTCCACCGTGATATAATGGGTTCTTGATATCTCCTTTACGAGAACCACCCGTACCTTTTTGCTTATGTAATTTACGAGTCGAACCTGCAATTTCGCCACGACCTTTTGTCTTGTGCGTTCCTTGACGCTGATTAGCCAGATAGGCTTTAACCGCTAAATAAATGACATGGTTGTTAGGTTCAACACCAAATATTGCATCTGGTAACTCAACCTCTCTACCGGTCTCCTGGCCATTTATATTATGAATAACTAATTTCATGCTAATAATATTAATCCCTAAGGACAGTCAAAAATTACTTTTTCTCTAAAATAACAGTAGAACCATTGTGTCCAGGAATAGCTCCTTTCACAAGAATTAAATTTTTATCTGCGAATATTTTAACTACACGAAGATTCTTAATTTTAATTCGATCATTACCGTCACGTCCTGCCATTCGCATTCCCTTGAATACACGAGATGGGTAAGAAGAAGCACCGATTGAACCTGGGGCACGCTGTCTGTTGTGCTGACCGTGAGTCGCATCATTTACACCCGCAAAAGCATGTCTTTTAACTACCCCTTGAAAACCCTTACCTCTGGACTGACCAATGGCGTTAATAGAATCTCCTTCACTAAAAATTTCATCTACAGTAATAGCGTCTCCAATGGACTTACTTACTGCATTGAAATCTCTGAATTCAATAATATTAGACTTGGGTGTAGTATTTGCTGCTTCAAAGTGACCTTTAAGCGCTTTAGTCGTGTTCTTTTCTTTAGCTTCGCCAAAACCTAATTGCAAAGCATTATAACCATCTGTATCAGATGATTTTACTTGGGTAACAACACATGGACCCGCTTCAATAACGGTGCACGCTATGTTACGACCAGTACTATCATAGATACTGGTCATGCCTATTTTTTTTCCTATTAATCCGTTCATCAGACTTTTATTTTAATCTAAATTCATCACTGCTAAATGTTGGGCAATGAAAATAGACTACGTCAATTTAACTTGAATATCAACACCACTTGGCAATTCCAACTTGGATAAAGCATCCACAGTCTTCTGCGTTGGTGTATAAATTTCAATCATTCGTTTGTGCGTTCTCAATTGGAACTGCTCACGAGATTTCTTATTGACGTGCGGTGAACGGAGCACAGTAAATATTTTTTTCTCTGTGGGCAGCGGAATCGGGCCAGTTACGATGGCACCACTATTGCGAACAGTTTTTACAATTTTCTCCGTCGATTTATCTACGAGATTATGGTCGTAGGAACGAAGTTTGATTCTAATCTTCTGATTCATGCCTTTTTAAAGCTAGTTTATGTCAAAAAATTTAAGCTTTCGGGTACATTTACCCGTATGCCAATTACACTCTTATTATTCAGTCAAAGGGATTAACCCTTTGACTTTTCAATAATTTCTTTTGATACGCCCTGTGGTGCTTCACTGTAGTGAGCAAATTCCATGGACGAGGTCGCTCTGCCGGAAGTAATGGTACGAAGTTGAGTAACATAACCGAACATTTCAGATAGCGGAACTTCGGCTGCAATACTTACAGCACCTGGTCTTGGCTCCTGCCCTTTTGGCATACCTCTTCTTCTGTTCAAGTCACCAATAACAGGACCTACATAGTCCTCAGGTGTTACTACCTCTAATTTCATGATTGGCTCCATCAATACCGGACCTGCCTTACTTGCAGCTGCTCTGAAACCTTCTTTAGCACATAGTTCGAAAGCTATAGGTTTAGAATCGACAGCGTGCATAGACCCATCGTAAACTCTAACTTTCATACTATCTAAAGAATACCCAGCCAGTACCCCATTATCCATCATGGCTTTGAAACCGTCAGAAATAGGCTTGATATAATTTTTGTCGATAGATCCGCCAACGATATCCCACTGGAACTGTAAACGGGTCTTACCTGACTTGAAGTCATCTGATTCTAAGAAAGTCTCATCAGCTGGTCCAAGTTCAAATTCCATATCGGCAAATAAACCTGATCCACCAGTTTGCTTTTTCAAACGCTCTCTGTGGCTAACCGTTTTGGTTAGTGTCTCTTTGTAATTAACCTGAGGAGCACCCTGGTTACATTCAACTTTGAATTCACGACGGAGACGATCTACGATAATCTCTAGATGAAGTTCACCCATTCCACTGATTACAGTCTGATTAGTATCTTCGTCGTATCTAACCCTGAAAGTTGGATCTTCTTCAGCCAATTTAGCTAAAGACATTCCTAACTTATCAAGGTCTTTCTGCGTTTTTGGTTCAATGGCAATAGCGATAACTGGTTCAGGGAAAACCATGCTCTCCAGAACAATTTGCTTATTCAGGTCACATAATGTATCACCTGTGCGGATATCTTTGAATCCAACTGCTGCAGCAATATCACCCGCCTCTACTCTATCAATAGGATTTTGTTTATTTGCATGCATTTGATACAAACGAGAAATCCTTTCTTTATTGCCAGACCTAGTATTCATCACATAAGAACCAGCGTCGAGTGCTCCAGAATAGACTCTCATGAAGGCTAAGCGGCCAACGAAAGGGTCTGTTGCAATTTTGAACGCTAATGCTGCGAATGGTTCAGCAACAGAAGGTTTACGATAAACTTCTTCATCTGTATCCGGATCAATACCTTTTACAGCATCAATATCAAGTGGAGATGGCATAAATGCACAAACAGCATCTAGAAGTGCTTGAACGCCTTTATTTTTGAAAGCCGAACCACACATCATTGGTACGAACTTTAAGTCACAAACTGCCTGACGGATTGCCATTCTCATTTCATCAGCTGAGATAGAATTTGGATCCTCAAAAAATTTCTCCATTAAAGTATCATCATACTCTGCTACAGCTTCAAGCAATTTAGAACGCCACTCATGTACGGTATCAACCAAGTCTTCTGGAATTGGGATAACCTCAAATGTAGCTCCCTGGTCATGCTCATTCCAAACGATGGCTTGATTGGTAATTAAATCAACTACACCTTTGAAACGTTCTTCAGCACCAATAGGTACCTGCAACGGGATAGCTGTTGAACCTAGTTTTGTTTGAACGTCGTTTACAACGTTAAAAAAATCAGCACCAGAGCGGTCCATTTTATTAACGAAACCAATTCTTGGAACTTTATAATTATCTGCGAGTCTCCAGTTAGTTTCAGATTGAGGCTCAACACCACTTACTGCACAAAACAAGAAGCAAAGACCGTCGAGAACACGTAAAGATCTATTCACCTCTACTGTAAAATCAACGTGACCTGGGGTGTCAATGATATTTAATACATATTCATTGTCTTTCCACTTCCAAGCAGACTTAGTGGCAGCTGAAGTAATGGTTATACCTCTTTCCTGTTCTTGTTCCATCCAGTCCATGGTAGCAGCACCATCATGAACTTCACCGATTTTATGGCTTATACCAGTGTAGAACAATATACGTTCTGTCGTGGTTGTTTTACCAGCATCAATGTGCGCTGCAATACCAATATTTCTAGTAAAAAGTAAATTATTAGACATTTTCGAACCTTAGATAGGTATTTATAAAATTTCTAAAGATGGTTTATACACGGAAGTGAGCAAATGCGCGATTAGATTCCGCCATTCTATGCGTATCTTCTTTTTTCTTAACGGCAGCACCTTCACCTTTACTTGCAGCAATAACTTCAGAGGCTAACTTTTCAGCCATGCCTTTTCCGCTTCGTTGTCTTGAAAAGCGAATTAACCATTTCATTCCTATAGAAACTTTGCGTTTTGCTCTAATCTCTGTTGGAATCTGGAAAGTAGCACCTCCAACCCTTCTACTTCTAACTTCAACCATAGGCATAATGTTAGTAAGGGCTTTTTTCCATGTTTCATGCTCATTCGATTTTGTTTTCTCACGAACAATGTCCATAGCGTCGTAAAAAATACCAAATGCGGTACTTTTTTTGCCTTCCCACATCAAATTATTAACGAACTGTGTAACCAGTGTGTCGTTAAAACGGGGGTCAGGCTGAATAATTCTTAGTTTTGGTTTTCTTTTTCTCATTTTGAATTAGCGGTTTCTCGCTCAGATTATTAGGACGAACCTGTGAAACATAATTACTTTTTAACCGG
>Ga0208787_1000233_pt1 | contig 28358 bp, 29 predicted proteins | sample Wag4_2014_7_11_FD_187362 | JGI IMG/M metagenome (GOLD analysis project Ga0208787, IMG submission 187362) | Fresh water microbial communities from Ohio, USA - Utica-2 Time Series HT 2014_7_11 (SPAdes) (version 2) | ecosystem: Environmental > Aquatic > Freshwater > Water tank | place: USA: Ohio...
TTTTGTGAGCGAGCATATTCATAACCCTTGTGAACCCCTGGTGCTTCCTGCACATAAGTGGAGGTTTGAAATATGGGAGTCATGATGGCACCAGTGCTTGGATCAGGGTGTGCACCTGCATGGATGAATTGTGTAGCTTTCTTCATACGGCAAAGTTAATATTATATTGTTCGTTATACCTTTGTGTTATGGCCAATGTCTATTTTAACAATCAGGTTCCCGGTGCATATACCGGTATCAGGCAAACTGCTCTGCAATTTAAAGGAGTTGATGAGTTTTGGGTGCATGATTTGTATCACCAGGATAAAACCTCCGGTTTGGGTTTTTGGGACCGCCACCGGGAGAACAGGTGGCTCAAAAAGTCTTGTGCAAGCTATGGTGAAATATTCACCTATTCAGAAGTTACCCGCAGCGAGCTGACAAAGCTGATTCCCGGAATAGCCGAGAAGATCATTGTAAAGCCGCCGCAGGCGGATACTGCCTATGTGATTACTGATGATGATGCCCGAGATGTAGTTCGGTACCAGTTTACACAGGGGGATGCTTATTTTATGTATCGCGGACCAATTCATCCTGCTGCAAACCTGATTAACCTGCTCAAAGGGTTTTCTGTTTTTAAAAAACGGATTGGCAGCAACATGAAACTCGTTTTATGTGGTCCGCAAGGTGAATATGCTGCTCCCTTCCTGGCAGATCTTGAAAATTATAAATACCGAAACGATGTGGTAGTTACCGGTGAGGTAGGTCCGTACGACCAGGTTTCTCTCCTTTCTTCAGCCTATGCCTTGGTACATCCCTGCAGGTGGGAACGTTTCGGCATACCTGTTGTGAATGCTATGAAGGCAGGTGTACCTGTTTTGACTGTGTCCAGTAGTTCTATGGCAGAGTTTACCGGTATGGCCGGCATGTTTTTTGATCCCGCTGATCCCGATGAGATTGGACGAAAGCTTATCCTGATATACAATGATGAGCAAATGCGGGCCGATATGATTGGGACAGGGCTTATTGAAAAACCAGTATGACATTCCTCTGTACCTTTTTTCGTACCTTTGCAGCTTAAATTTTCTGCATGAACCAGTCGACCATAACCATCGATGTCAGTTTAGATGACCAGCGTATTCCGCATCAGATTCAGTGGAATGCCACCCAGTCCAGTTCTGCTGAAAAGCAGGAGGCAAAGGCTATGATGGTTTCATTCTGGGATGGTAAAGAAAAGGCAGCATTGCGCATCGATTTGTGGACAAAAGAAATGATGGTAGATGAGATGGCAGATTTTTATTACCAGACCATGATGACGATGGCAGACACCTTTGAGCGTGCTACGCATAACAAGGAATTGGTAGGAGAGATGAAGGATTTTGCAAAAGGGTTTTATGCCAAGTTCCGCAAGAGCCTTGAAGCGGAGCAAAAAGGATAATAGCAATTACAAATCAAATAATTATTACCATGTCATTAGAACAAACCATCAACGATAACCTCAAAAAGGCCATGTTGGCCAAGGATGAAAAAGGTCTGCGTGCACTTCGGGCAATTAAGGCAGCATTGCTGCTGGCCAAAACAGCAGAGGGCGGAGCTGCAGGCATGACACCTGAAGCAGAAATAAAAATGTTGCAGAAACTTGTCAAGCAGCGGAAAGATTCAATTGCCATTTTTGAACAACAGAATCGACCTGATCTTGCCAAAACAGAGCATGAAGAAGTGGAAGTCATTGAGCAGTACTTGCCCAAACAGATGGATGCAGAAACCCTAAGGCAAGTTATTGCAGGCATCATTGCTGAGTCTGGGGTTACAAGTTTATCCGGGTTGGGACAGGTAATGGGTATTGCAACCAAGCAGCTGGCCGGTCAGGCAGATGGAAAAGCTATATCTGCCATGGTAAAAGAATTGCTTTCCTGATTTATCCAAACAGGTATTCCAAAAAGACCGAAAATGGCTATAGACATTATTGCATTGGTTCTTTTGGTTCTGGCTTTATATAAAGGGTGGACAAAGGGGTTGGTGATGGCTGTTTTTACCTTTATCTCTTACATACTGGCATTGATTATTGCCTTGAAGTTTTCAGGCTGGGTTGCAACACACTATTTGCAGGATGTGGGTGAGGGTGGTGGCAGGTGGCCATCCATACTTGCCTTTTTGCTTGTTATGGTTATGGTTATGATTGCTGTTAGGGTTGCGGGGAAGGTCATTGAAAAGTCTATTGAGCTCATGTTGATGGGTGCTTTCAATAAGGTAGCAGGTATTTTACTTTTCAGTGTGATATATTTTACTTTTTATGGGGTAGTATTGATTTATGCCAGCAGATTTGGAATTATTGGGAAAGGGTTGATAGGCGAATCGCGCACAGGAGAGATACTATTGAACTGGGGAGCGAAGGTTATAGATATTTTTGCTGTGTGGATACCCGAACTGAATAATTTGTTTAAGCAGACGATAGTATTTATTAAACAGTAAGTGGATAAAACTTACCAGGGTTGGTCTGTTTCCTACAAAGGATGCGATTTGTCGTTCATTTTGCCCATCTTTGTCGGGGTCAGCCAAAACTATCTTATAATTTAGTCAGGTAATTGATATGAGTTTACAATACGAGGTTAAAGAAGATGCCAAGTTCAAGTTTATTGAGGAAGGTGAGGGTCAGCCCTTGATGCTGCTGCACGGACTCTTTGGAGCTATGAGTAATTTTTCCGGGATTATCGATCATTTCAGGCATACACATAAGGTTATTGTACCATTGTTGCCTTTATTTGAATTGGATTTGCTGCATACAACGGTGGGCGGACTGGAAAAATACCTTGCCAAATTCATAGAACACCGTGGCTATACCGGTATCCATATGCTTGGAAATTCGCTCGGCGGACATGTGGCTTTGGTGCATGTTCTGAAGTCTTCAGCAAAGGTAAGATCACTGATCCTTACAGGGAGTTCGGGTCTTTTTGAGAACGGAATGGGAGATACATATCCCAAACGTGGTGATTATGACTATATCAGGAAAAAGACCGAAATGACCTTTTACGATCCCAATACTGCTACCAAGGAATTGGTTGATGAAGTATATCAGATTGTGAATGAGCGTATGAAAACACTTAAAGTGATTGCACTAGCCAGGAGTGCCATCAAGAATAACCTTGGTGATGAGTTAAAGCAGATCAAATTGCCAACCCTTTTGATTTGGGGTAATAACGACAGCATTACACCACCTTTTGTGGGCAGGGAGTTCAACAGATTGATTACAACGAGTGAATTACATTTCATAGATCATTGTGGCCATGCCCCAATGATGGAGGTGCCAGATGAATTTAACGTTATACTTGCTCAATTTTTACAAAAATTCAACGATCCTGCCGCAAATTAACTGTAATATTGGACTGTCAAATTTGAATATGACATTTTGCAGTCAACTTTTAGATCACGATTTCAGGGTTTTAAGCGTTCATGATACTGTGGCGAAGGCCATAGAAATCATGGAAGCAGAGCAGGTATTTACCTTGCCTGTTCTCGACGGACAGATTTTTCTTGGTGTTGTAGAACTGGATGATTTGCAGTCAGCATCCTTGCAAGACGAACTCGAGTCTATTCAACCCCTTTTTTTGAAAGTGTCTGTCAGGGCAGCAGATCATTTCATTCAGGCTCTCCGGATTCGGTCTAAATACCAGCTAGACATTGTTCCTGTACTCAATGAGCAGCAGGAGTGGGAAGGTGTAATAGAAAGTTCCAGACTGCTTGATCAGGCATCCCAGCTGCTCGGTGCAGAAGAACAGGGTTCTCTTTTGATATTGGGTATGCCCAGAACAGACTATGCACCAGGAGAAATCAACCGATTGGTAGAATCCAATGATGCTACAATCATGAACATGAATGCCGTCACTGATCCTGCCACAGGTATGCTCCAGGTCATGTTACGCGTAAATAAAGAAGACATTTCTGGAATAATTGCCACTTTTCAGCGTTATGAATATAAAGTTCTTTACCATTTCGGTGAAGAAGCCTTTGATAATACACTGCAAAACAACCTGGAACATCTCTTCAATTATCTGAATATTTAGATATTTATGGGGTATGCTGGATGTTATGCCCAATCAATAACCCCCCGGCAATGCGTAAATTATTCCTGATTTTTTTTGTTGGATTTTTTCAGCTTCATCTGAAAGCCCAGGAATTCGAGCCTGTGGGAAGTCAGGATGTATTGAAACTGGCTCAAGTTACGATCAGAAATATCGCCATTAACGGAATTAAACAAACAAAACCTTACATCGTTAACCGTGAGCTTGCATTCAGGCAGGGCTCATCCTATTCAATGCAACACATTTTAACGGGTTTGGAAACAAGCAGGCAAAACCTCATGAACACAACCCTTTTTGTAGAGGTAAATGTGTGCTTTTCGAACTGGAATAATGACTCATTGGATATAATTGTGGATGTAAAGGAGCGGTGGTATTATTTGATTTTTCCCTATTTAAAGCCGGCAGATCGCAACTGGAATGTATGGATAAACGATTATGGGTTAGATCCGGAACGTGTGAATTACGGACTGAAATTCCATGGTAAAAATATTACGGGTAGAAACGATAAACTCAACGCCTGGATCATCAATGGTTATACCCAGCGCCTGGCGATGAATTATTATAATCCGTTTTCAGACAACTCACTCAGGCGAGGCTGGGGGCTGGATGTATCGTATTCCCGGAATAGGGAAATCAACTTCGGCACATCAGGAAACAGACAACAGTTCTTTAAGGACGATTTGAATTTTATCCGAAAACAGGTTTATCTTGGTGGAGTTTTTTCTTACCGTAAAGGTTCAATTGAGCGGCACTATGTGAGGCTCGGTATGCAGGCTGAGACGGTAGCAGATACTGTTGCAGCCATGAATCTCAATTATCTTGGTTCAGGAAAAACCAAAGTTGTTTATCCTGAATTGAAGTACACATACCAGTATTTTAACCTGAATTATATTCCCTATCCAACCCGGGGAACTTCATTTGAGCTTGAACTGATGCGCAGGGGTTTATCTAATGCTGTCAACCTCACACAATTGCAGGTGAAGGCAGCACGCTATTTTGAAATGTCCAGAAAGTTTTATTTCAGTACAGCTGCAGAAATGCATATCAGGTTACCCTTTGATCAGCCATTTTTTAATCAGCTCATGCTGGGCTACAATGACTCTTACCTACGCGGACTTGAATATTATGTGGTTGATGGTGTTGCTGGTGGATTTATTAGAAATACCTTGGGGAAGGAAATTTTCAAGTACAGGGTCAAGACCGGATTAAAATCAAGAACCTACGCCAGCATTCCCTTCAGATTTTATTTGAAGGGTTATGGTGATGTGGGTTATGTATATAACAAGCGCAGCCAAGTAGGTAATACTTTGAATAACACTTTTCTTTATACGGGTGGAATAGGATTGGATGTAATTAGTATTTATGATGTTGTCTTGCGTTTTGAGTACAGTTTCAATCAGTTTCGGGAGCGCGGGGTATTTGTACATAAGTCTGATTTGAAAAATTAAAACCTAACTTAGTTGCATGAAGGTTGCTATTTACAGCAGAGGAGGGCAGACACTTGAGCCACGGGACGTAGACAGTCTATGTGATGCATTAAGTGCATCTGGAATAAAACCAGTTGTTTTCAGTGAGCTAGCTGATCACTTTGCTGCGAATTCAGATTATGATAGAAGTCTCAGGGGAACCCCGGATATATTTAATGACGAAAAGGAGCTGGATGCCAGCTTTGATGCACTCATCTCTCTGGGAGGTGATGGCACCTTACTGGACACTGTTTGCTTGGTTAAGGATAAGAAAATCCCGGTTTTAGGCATCAATTATGGGAGGCTTGGTTTCCTTGCCAGCTTAGGAAAAGATAATATCGCCGAAGCCGTTGAAGCCTTGCAGCTAAGAACGTTTGTATTAGACCAGCGCGATTTGTTACATCTGGATGCCAGCATACCTCTTTTTGGCGACACACCTTTTGCCCTGAATGAGTTTACAATCCATAAACGGGAGTTTTCTCCCATGATCAAGATCCATACATACTTGAATGGAGAATTTTTGAATACATTCTGGGCAGACGGATTGATTGTTTCAACTCCAACGGGTTCTACAGGATATTCACTCAGTTGCAATGGGCCGGTTGTATTTCCGGATAGCGCTAATTTTGTAATTACGCCCATTGCGCCACATAACCTCAATATCAGGCCTATTGTTGTACCAAACCACAATGTCATTTCTTTTGAAGTAGAGGGAAGAATGGAAGATTTCATTTGTACGATGGATTCACGCAAGGAAGTGGTAAGAAAAGATGTAGAGTTGGCTATACGCAAAGAAAACTTTAATTTTCACCTTTTAAGGCTCAATGAAAATAATTTCCTCAGAACATTGCGGGAGAAATTAACATGGGGTTTTGATACCAGAAACCGTTAAGATTATATTTTTACATCGAATGAGTAAGTTGTTAACCTTTTTATCAGTTCTTACGCTGTCAGCTGCAATTTCCTACGCTCAGCCAGAAGCGATTGTACAGGAAGGAGAAATAGGGATCACTCTTGGGGCAGCTCATTATTTTGGAGATCTCAACAACAGAACGGCCTTTAACAAGCCGAAACCAGCAGTGGGAGTTTTTTTTAGAAAGCAGTTTGGTAATTATGTAGCACTCCGGGTTGGAGCCCACTATGCACAGCTTGGTTATTCTGATGCGTACAGTCAAATTGAATACCAGAAAGTCCGCAACCTGAGCTTTAATTCAGATATCTGGGAGTTGGCAGTTCAGGGAGATTTCAATTTCTTCAAGTTTATTCCAGGAAGCAAGTATTACTATTTTACTCCCTATGTAACCCTGGGTGTAGGCACATTCAACTATGATCCCTATGCTTACTGGCTTGACCAAAAATACTACTTAAGACCACTTGGAACAGAGGGTCAGAATCTTTCTGGTAATAAGCCTTACAGCAATCAGGCCTTTTCGTTTCCACTTGGAATGGGCATAAAATACAATATTTCAGGAAATGTTAATGTGGCTTTTGAAATATCCCACCGCTTCACTACAACAGATTATCTGGATGATGTTAGCAAAGTGTATGCCGGTCCGGCAGCATTTGCCAATCTCCCACCCAATTCTCCAGCAGCTTTTTTACAGGATCGTTCTTATGAGTTCGGACTACCAATAGGCAGGGCAGGACTCCAAAGGGGATTCAGTGAGCAAAAAGATCGCTTTATATTTGCTGAACTTGCCATAACCATAGCATTCAGTTCTTATAGATGTCCAAATCCCAATTAACGTACCTTTGCACCCATGTCTTTAAAACCGCAAATTGACAATAACAGAATACCTCAGCATATTGCCATAATCATGGATGGTAATGGCCGATGGGCGCAAGAGCAAGGACAGGATCGCTTATTTGGACATTTTCACGGCGTTCAGAGTGTGCGCGACATTGTGGAAGGGTGCGCAGAGCTCGGGGTCCGATACCTCACCCTCTATGCATTTTCTACAGAAAACTGGGATAGGCCTCACCAAGAAGTGACCGGGCTCATGGAGTTGTTGGTAGAAACGATTAGAAAGGAGGTTCCCATCCTCAACCAAAATAATATCAGGATGCATTTCATTGGAGAGCTGTCTTTGATGCCCCCCGGGGCCCAGCAGGCATTACAGGAAGCCCGTGACCTGACAGCGGATAATTCAGGATTGAATTTGATCATGGCCTTGAGCTATAGTTCAAGGTGGGAATTGATGGATGCAGTCAAAAGAATTGCAACTGACGTCGAAAAAGGTAGTTTGAGTCCGCAGGAAATCAGTCAGGATATCTTACAGCAATACTTGTCTACCAGTGAATTTCCCGACCCGGAACTGATGATCAGGACCAGTGGAGAATACCGGATCAGTAATTTTCTTTTGTACCAGTTAGCCTATGCAGAACTCTATTTTACCCAGACTCGCTGGCCTGATTTCCGCAAGGAAAATCTATACGAAGCCATTATTGACTTCCAGAAAAGGGACCGCAGGTTTGGAAAGGTTAAGGTTTAGAACCCAACTTTAGCTTTTATTAACAAACAATTAGCCAAAAAGCCGTTATTTTGCCGACCTTAACCAAGAACCCGATGATGAGGATCTGTACGCTGTTATTTTTTGTGGGATTGTTGACCATTTCCGAAACTGGATTTGGGCAGTCCGATACCGTTCCCGGGGCTTCTGTGGATCCGGCATTGATGGCTATTTATAGTTCAAAGTATCCTAAAAAGTACACAATTGCCGATATCCAGGTCAAAGGAAATAAGGCTTTTGACGCAGCCATTGTGATTTCCGTATCAGGTCTTTCTGTTGGTGACGAGGTGACTATCCCAGGTGGTGATAATTTTGCCAAAGCGATCAACAAGTTATGGGCGCAGAACATGTTCACCAATATCAATATTTATATTACCAGGCTTGAGGAAGAAAATATCTGGATCGAAATTGATGCTGTTGAGCGACCGATGTTATCTGATTTCAAGTTCAGGGGAGTAAGGAAAACTGAATCGGATGAATTGAAAGATAAAGTAGGGTTATTCAAGACCCGCGTAGTTACAGACAATATGAAGCTCTCTGCAAAGGAGAACATCATCAAATATTTTACAGAAAAAGGTTTCAAAGGGGCTGAAGTTACTATTGAAGAAACTGCTGATCCTGCTTCACCTGATAAGGTTGTGCTCACTTTTGGTGTAACAAAAGGGAACAAGGTCAGGATTTCAGATGTTTATTTCTTTGGGAATAATGCAGCAACTGCTTCACAATTGAAAAGAAAGCTGAAGGGTACGAAGGAAACCACAAGACTTACCTTATATCCTGATAGCTCAGTGAGTCCGTATGGAGATGTTTCCCCCGTTTCAGCGAAAGCGTTTCTTGCACAGAAGAACTATCTCAGACCAACCAAGATTTTGGAATTTCTTGACCCTTGGTTTCGTTTCAAGCTCTTCTCATCTGCCAAGTTTAATGATAAAAAATACCTCGAAGACAAGGAGAAAATATTGGAGTATTACAATGCCCTGGGTTATAGGGATGCTGTAATAGAAGCAGATACCCAGTATTACGACCCTAAGGGTAAATTGAATATTTCGATGAAGGTCAATGAAGGTAGCAGGTATTATTTCGGTAAAATGACCTGGAAAGGGAATACCAAATATCCAGACAGTATTCTCAACATGTTACTTGGTATCAACAAGGGTGATACCTACAACCTGGAAGTTCTCAACAAGAAATTAGGAAAGCAGTTGTCTCCCGAAGGAGGAGATGTCAGTTCCTTGTATATGGATGATGGATACTTGTTTTTCTCTGTTAACCCAGTTGAAACATCTGTTTACAATGACACCATAGACCACGAAATCAGGATACAGGAAGGCCCACAGGCTTCTATAAAAAATGTCAATATTTCCGGAAACGACAAGACCAAGGAGTATGTGATCCGAAGAGAGTTGCGCACCATACCCGGAGAGAAATTCAGCCGAGCAGATCTGATACGTTCTCAAAGGGAAATCATCAACCTGGGTTACTTTGATCAGGAGAAATTGGGCATGAATCCTGTTCCCAATCAAGATGATGGAACGGTTGACATCAACTATTCCGTTGAAGAAAAGTCTTCTGACCAGTTGGAGTTGAGTGCCGGATGGGGCGGAGGAATCGGTCTTACAGGTACGTTGGGTGTGACTTTCAATAATTTTTCCATCAGGAATATCTGGAAGAAATCATCATGGGATCCGTTACCAACAGGCGACGGTCAAAAACTCAGCTTGCGTTTCCAATCAAATGGTCGTTTTTTCCGATCTCTGAACTTTTCATTTACAGAGCCTTGGCTTGGTGGAAAGAAACGCAATTCTTTCACATTCAATGTTTTCAATACGAAGTTCACCAATGCTTATAATCCTTTTACAGGGTTATTCGACAGGGCATATTCTGACTCATCATATCTCAGTACATCTGGTGTAACCATTGCATTGGGTAAGCAGTTGAAATGGCCCGATGATTTCTTTTCACTTGTCACTTCATTGAGCTACATTCAATACAATGCTAAGAATTATGCTATTTTCCCCTCCTTTTCAACTGGAGTATCTAATAATATCAACCTCAAGTTAGCATTACAAAGAACTTCCATTGACCAGCCTATTTTCCCCAGGAGTGGATCCAATATGCTTTTGAGTGCAGCATTCACACCGCCATGGTCATACATCAGGGGAATTAATAATAAAGATATTTTCAAGCTTGTTGAATACCACAAGTGGAGGTTCAATGCAGAGTGGTTTGTGCCTATTGGCAAGCCTGCTGGTGAGGACAAGAGTAGGCAGTTTGTAATGCGCATGGCTGCCAAGTATGGTTTCATTGGCCGCTACAACAAAGAAGTGCCTATCTCACCCTTTGAGCGTTTCCAGGTTGGTGACGCTGGTCTGACAAATAACTTTGGTGTACTTGGTTATGATATCATTGCACACAGAGGTTATCCGGTGTATGAAACATCAGATCCTAAGGTAAACCCAGACAGACAGAATGCCACAAACTTCTTCACTATTTTTAATAAGTATTCCCTGGAGATGCGTTATCCCTTTGTAACCAATCCGAGCAGCACTATCTACGGCTTGGCCTTTTATGAGGCCGCGAATGGTTGGTACAGTTTCAAGGAATGGAATCCGTTCAGGTTACGTAGGGCCATGGGAGTGGGTGTGCGTTTCTTCCTGCCAATGTTTGGTTTGCTTGGATTTGATTATGGTATTGGGTTGGATAGGATCACTGCTACTGGAAGGCTGAGAGATGCAAGCAGGTTTACATTCATGCTTGGATTTGAGCCCGAATAGTGGAATAGTGAATAGTGGAATAGTGATAGAGGGATAGGTTAAGAATATAAAAGAGGTTGTTTTGCCGAGCGGTATTTCAAACATTTAACATTCAATTCAATTGTCATGAAAAAAATGTTGCTTTTTTTGCTGGCTGGGACGTTTGCGATACAGTTGCAGGCACAGCGCTATGCGATTATTGATACAAGGTATATATTGGGAAAACTACCTGAATACGCGGAAGCACAGAAGAAACTTGATGCATTCAGTGTGCAGTGGCAGAAGGAGATCGACGACAAACAGTTTGAGCTAGATCAACTTTACCGAAATTTTGAGTCAGAAAAGGTGATGCTTAGTGAAGAGTTATTGAAAAAAAGGGAAGATGACATCTTCAATAGAGAGAAAGCGTTGAGAGACCTTCAGAAAAAGCGTTTTGGATTTGAAGGCGATTTGTTCAAACGCCGCCAGGAGCTTGTAAAGCCCATTCAGGATAAGGTATACAATGCCGTTCAGAAAATTGCGGTGGCCAGACAATATGACCTGATTCTCGACAAAAGTGAAGGAATTACCATTATATTTGCCGACCCCAAGCTTGACCGCAGCGATGATATTCTAAAAGAATTATTGGGTAAATAAAAAATAACTATTTTCGAAACAAATAAAACAACAAACAAGCAGCAATGAAACAAGTCTTATCTCTTGGTTTGGTGATGATCGCGCTGGTGTCGTTCAACCCATTCCTCCATGCACAGAACAAAACAGGATATGTTAGCATAGATGAAGTGGTACAGCTTATGCCCGAATACAAGAAGGCTGCTGCTGAGATGGCACAATATGACAGCTCACTTCAAATTAACTATGCTGAAACGCTTAAAGAACTGAACCGTCAGGATAGCCTTTTCAAGGCTGACTCAACTAAAATGTCTGGTGCTTTGAAAACTGCTAATAAGGAAAAACTCAGAAAACTCCTTGTTGAGTTGCAGGGGTTTGAGCAAAGTTATCAGCAGCAAATGCAGCAGAAGCAGGAAGAATTGATGGCACCTGTTGCGCAAAGGGCCAATCAGTTGATCGCAGATGTAGCCAAAGCCAGTGGATTTACCTATGTTTTCCGCAAAGAGGCGTTGGTCGTTCAGCCTGATGCTGATGATTTGTTGCCTTTAATCAAGAAAAAGCTTGATGGGGCACCCAAGCCGCCGGCTAAATAAATAACTTACAGACCGAAACAATTGTTTCGGTCTTTTTTTTATGGATAAGTACTCTCCTATTGGTGTTTTTGATTCCGGACTTGGTGGCCTCACCGTTTTAAAAGAACTGGTATCAAGGCTCGCAGATTATGATTACATCTACTTGGGCGATAATGCCCGGGCACCATACGGACCGCGAGATTTCGAAACAGTTTATTCTTATACCCTACAATCGGTTCAATGGCTTTTTGCACAGGGTTGTCCGCTTGTTATCTTAGCTTGCAATACGGCATCAGCCAAAGCACTTAGAACAATACAGCAGCGCGACCTGCCTGCGATGGGTGATCCATCCAAAAGGGTTTTGGGCGTTATTCGGCCTACTACTGAAGTGATTGGAGATTATTCTGACACCGGGCACATAGGCATTCTCGGTACAATTGGAACAGTAGAATCTTGTTCATATCCAGTAGAGCTAGCTAAATTTTTTCCGGATAAATTTGTCCACCAGCTGGCTTGTCCGGATTGGGTTCCATTGGTTGAATCAGGTGATTACCTCAACAATGTGGTTGCTGATCCTGTAATAAGGAAGCAATTGGTTGAATTGCTTGCACAAAACGATGATATTGATACCATTCTGCTGGCCTGTACACATTATCCATTGCTTTATCCAATGATCAGAGCCATGCTTCCTCCTGATATTGATGTGGTTACACAAGGAGAAATAGTAGCTGAGAGTCTGGTTGCATATCTGAAGCGGCATCCTGAAATGGAACAAAGTCTGAGTAAGACTGCTAGGGTGAGTTTCTTCACTACGGGCAGTACTGAACAGTTTGAACAAGGCGCAACATTATTTTGGGGAGCTGAAGTAAAGGCAGCTCAGGTGAAATTACCATGAATGAGCGGATGACTTTCGAGCAATTTCTCATCCTTTTTTGTATCAAATAAAAAAAAGTATTAACTTCGCCGTCCTTTCACAAGGCTACAGGTGTGGTGACCCGTAGCAATTTTTGAACAGAATGGACCGCTTCTCCCGGTCATTTATTCAACCCCAAAGGAAAAAAAAGAATCATGAAACGTACATTTCAACCGCATCGCAGACGCAGAAAATCAGTACATGGTTTCCGTAAGCGCATGGAATCAGCCAACGGTCGTGCCGTATTGGCCAGCAGAAGGAAAAAAGGCCGTAAAAAGCTCACAGTTTCCGACGAAAGCAGATTGAAATAATCCAGGTGGTTATTTACATAATTATAGCTTCGGATTTCATTCCGGAGCTATTTTTGTTTATATGAAGCATACCTTATCCAGGGCCGATCGTTTGAAGTCTTATACCAGAATCAGGCAATTGTTTGAAAAAGGTAGTAAGTTGAGGATTCAGCCATTGCTGATTTATTATCATTTGAGCAGGATATCAGATTTTGCAGATGGGTCCTGCCTTCAGATGGGTGTTTCTGTAGGTTCAAGACATTTTAAAAGGGCAGTAGACAGGAACCTTCTGAAGAGAAGAATTAGGGAAGCATACAGACTACAGAAGCATGTTTTAGCAGAACAGCTTCTGGAATCGGGAGTACATATGGACATTTTTTTTGTTTACCTTAACACAGAAATAGCCGACTATCCTTCCTTGTATGCAGCAATAGAGGTAGGTATGAAGCAGTTGGCGAACAGAATTCGACAATACGGTGAATCACTGAGATGAACAGATTTCAAAATTCTTAAAGCATAAGCATGAAAGATGAGTATTTTATGCGCATGGCTCTGAAAGAGGCTGAGAGAGCTTATGACGAGGGTGAGGTACCTGTTGGTGCAGTAGTGGTGATTGATGGAAAAATAGTTTCTCGCGGGTATAACATGGTTGAGAAGTTAAATGATCCAACGGCCCATGCTGAAATCATTGCACTTACATCAGCATTCAATGCCCTGGGTTCCAAATACCTGCCTGATGCAACGTTATACGTAACAGTTGAGCCCTGTTTGATGTGCGCCGGAGCATTGCATTGGAGTAAAACAGGCCGTGTGGTTTGGGGAGCAAGTGATGTGAAGAACGGCCACCATGTTTATACGGAAAGTCGGAATCCTTTTCATCCAAAGACACAATTGTTAACAGGGTTACTGGCTGATGAAGCCGCTGAATTGATGAAATCTTTCTTCCGATCCAAACGGCATTGAATTTAAATATAAGGTTATTCCTGTCTTTGCTTTTTCCTTTCTCCCATAGCTTGTTTGTCTTTTCCTATCTTTGTACTCTAAAATAAAAGTTATGACATTTACATTACCAGCATTACCATTCGCACATGATGCACTTGAACCACATATAGACACGTTGACCATGCAGATACATCATGGTAAGCATCACCAGGCATATGTAGATAATTTGAACAAGGCTATTGCCGGAACACCACATGAAGGTAAATCACTTGAAGCACTTGTAGCTTCAGCTGGTTCAATTTCGCCAGCAGTAAGAAACAATGGCGGAGGTCACTGGAATCATACATTTTTCTGGGAAAGTCTTGCACCAGGTGCTGGAGGAAAACCAGAGGGATCTTTAGGAGCGGCCATTGATGTAGCTTTCGGTTCTTTTGATTCCTTTAAAGAAAAGTTCAGTGCCGCAGGGATGACCCGTTTTGGCAGTGGCTGGGCCTGGTTGTTGTTGAATGAAGGCAGACTTGAAATCTCATCAACCCCCAATCAGGACAATCCATTGATGGATGTTGCTGAAGTTAAAGGTGCTCCGCTGTTGGGTGTTGACGTTTGGGAACATGCTTACTACCTTAAATACCAGAACAGGCGTGCGGATTATCTATCTGCATTTTGGTCGGTAGTTAACTGGAGCAAGGTTGCAGAGCGTTTTCAGGCAGGGTCGTAACCACTGCCTCCCCACGGGTGGCAATTGGCTACACGCTTGAGGGTTTTCCACAGTCCCACAAACAAACCGTACTTATTCAGTGCATCCAACGCATATTGGGAGCAGGTAGGCGTATACCTGCATTTAGGCCCCATCCAAGGAGATACTATAACTTTATAAAACCTTATTAGCAGTACAAAAGGGAGGATAGCTATCTTTTTAGATATATTTTTTAGGGTTTCCATCTGTTGTAAAACTAGGGAAATACGTTTAAAAACACGGAAAAGGAGGGATAAACACATCAAAAGAATGTTGTTTATCCCTTTTTGTATTCCCGGGATGTTTTGAATTTTATCTAAACATCCTAATATGACCAACATACTGCGTATCAGAGAAAAAATTGGATTTCAGGAACCAATCAAAGACATAAGCCTGTTAAATGAAGGGGAAGTGCAGGGAATTATTGACCGTTGGGTAACCATGCTTGCTCAAAATGGAATCATGTTATCCTTTCATGAGACAGATCCAGATCCAAGAAAACGATATGTTTTTATTTACCATGTATTTATGGATATTTTACTTCCGCCACATGGGGCAGATATGGTTTTTTGTTTCATGTACGACGGGTTATCTGATGCCTGGCTCATGAAAGAGCCAGAAAGTATAGCCAGGGCAATTCTTGAAAACCTAATCAACAAAAAGACTCCGGTTCCGCGCGGGTTGAACCGCAGGGTCAGGATGAACAGGCTTAATAACTTGACGGAGCCAGAGTTTCATTACCTGGTTAATCAATACAAACAACGGTTTACCACAATACATGGTATTTCCATTGAGTTTGGCGAGCGGTGGTTTGAAATGGGCCGACTTATCCTTACAGGAAAGCATAAAACAAGGTATTGCCAGCCTATTGGATGTAGAAATATTTGTGGAGAATGGCAAATTGAGATGAGCAGAATAGATGGTAACTGGAAAGTTATCAGCATTGATATAGAGGGGATTGAACTTTAAGGGATTATTTCGTCCTTTATCCTTATCCAGTTTGTGCCTTCCCCCCTTTTTTGTAACTTAGCTAATTCAAAAAAATAAGCATTGTCGGAACAAGGATCGTTTTTTAAAAGGCTCAGGAGCATTGGTGGCGATGAATCAGAGATGAGTTTCATAGATCATCTGGAGGTATTACGCTGGCACATAGTCAGATCTGTGCTTGCAATCATCAGCAGTGCCATCCTATTTTTTGTGTACATTGATGAGATTTTTGATAAAGTTATTATGGGGCCAACCCGTAATGACTTTATTTCATATCAATTGTTTTGCAGGTTGAGCCGTGTTTTGGGAATGGGTGATTCACTCTGCATGCCACCCATGAAGTTAAACTTACAGGTAACATCCATCAGTGGCACCTTCATGTCAAGTATTACTATAGCTGTTGCAGGTGGACTGCTTGTGGCTTTGCCCTATGTATTCTGGGAGGTTTGGAAATTCATCAGGCCGGCTCTTAAGCCTACAGAATTGAAATATACACGAGGTATAATTTTCTGGGTCAGTATGTTCTTTTTCATTGGTGTAGGCTTTGGTTATTTCTTACTTGCGCCCTTTACATTCAATTTTCTTTCCAATTATACCATAGGGGGTATGGGTACAATTGATTACAGACCCACACTTACAGATTATCTTGATACCTTAATTGATATTGCGCTTGGAGCTGGTATTGCTTTTGAATTGCCCATGGCGACCTGGCTTTTGGCTAAATTGGGTATCATCACGCCAAATTTCCTCAGAACTTACCGCAAGTATGCATACGTTGTTTTACTTGTGCTCGCAGCCATCATAACGCCTTCGCCGGATTGGGGATCACAATTGATTGTGGTCATTCCACTTGCTTTGCTATATGAAATCAGTATTGTAATTGCTGCGCGTGTGAAGAAAAAGCAAGATGAAGAGTGGGAATAGGAGTGTGAATTGTGATTTTTAAAAAATAAAACCATGAGAATAGCTGTAGGTTCAGACCATGCAGGCTTTAGGTATAAGGATGCACTCAGAGAACATTTGCTGGGAAGTGGATTCGAAGTAGAAGATTGTGGAACATTTTCAGAGGCTTCCTGTGACTACCCTGATTATGCACATGCGGTAGCTGATTCAGTCGAACATGGTTCCGCACAGTTTGGAATTCTGGTATGTGGGTCGGCTAATGGCGTTTGTATAACCGCTAACAAACATGCGGGTGTCCGAGCGGCTTTATGCTGGGAGAAGGAGATTGCAGTGCTGGCCCGTTCGCATAATAATGCCAATGTTATTTGTTTGCCGGCAAGATTTGTAACTATGGAGGCTGCTGTGGAGATGACAGATATTTTTTTGTCAACCCCATTTGAAGGTGGAAGACATCAGACAAGAGTGGAAAAAATTTAAAGCTTTTGAATTATTAAATCAATCAACATGAATAGGTTTCTGTCATCCTTGATTTTGGTATTTATTTTCATCGGTGCGTCTGCACAAAAGAAGAAACAGGCGAAATCGCCTGATCCTTCAAAATATGCGGCTACTATTACCACAGAAGACTTAAGCAGACATCTCTATATTGTAGCCGGAAAAGAGATGGAAGGCAGGGAAACTGCATCAGAGGGACAAAGAAAGGCTGCTGCTTATATTGAGCAGCATTTTAAGTTCTTGGGACTCAAGCCAGGCAATGGTGACAGCTACCAGCAGTCTTTTCCTGTATTTAAAGATGTTTCTGAAACAGCTGAAATGGTTGTGAATGGCAAGACATTCGAAATGAACAAGGATTATCTGCCTTTCAGTTTTTACAACACAACTGCAACAGCCCATTTTTCTGAAGTTGTATTTGCCGGTCATGGGATTGTGGAAGGGAATGTTGATGATTACGCAGGACTTAATGTAACGGGGAAAGCGGTTTTGCTTCTCGATGGGGCACCTGCAGGATTCAAGCCTGCCACACAGGGCTGGAGGAATGCAGCCAGTGTTTTTGGTAAGATAGCGGCTGCCAGGTCTAAAGGTGCGGCAGCAGTCATTATATCAGCCAAGGGATTTCCCCGCAGGGCAGGAGGAAGTGCTGGTCAGCAGTATACTGATTTGTACAGGGCAGAGCATTATCCCAATACATTTACTGTATCCGAAAGTGTTGCGAAGGCAATTGCTGGAGGGGATTCGTGCTGGAATGCCTGGGTAAATGCAGGGAAAACAGCTAAAGTAACCGGCACTGTCATCAAGGCTAATGTGAAACTTGCCTATTCCAAGAAAACAGAAGAATTGTCGAGCAGCAACGTGCTTGCTTATATTGAGGGTTCAGATAAGAGCAATGAGTGGCTGGTGATTTCTGCACATTACGATCACTTGGGTAAACGCGGAGATGTAATTTATTATGGTGCTGATGATGATGGTTCAGGCACTGTAGGTGTACTGGAAATTGCAGAGGCATTTGTAAAGGCCAAAGCGGAGGGCAAAGGTCCAAGAAGGAATATTCTTTTTCTTGCTGTGAGTGGTGAGGAGAAAGGACTATGGGGATCTGAGTATTTTTCAGAGCACCCAACTATTCCGATGGATAAAACTACTGCGGATCTAAATATTGATATGATTGGGCGAACAGACACAGAAAGGCTCATGGCTGATACCTTGAACTATGTGTATGTGGTTGGCGATGACAAGTTGAGTTCTGAATTGAAGCCGATCAGTGAAGGAGTAAATTCAAAGTATACAAAGCTTGTGCTTGATTACAAATTCAATGATCCCAAAGATCCCAATAGGATATATTACCGCAGCGACCATTATAATTTTGCCGCAAAAGGGGTGCCCATCATATTTTATTATGATGGCATGCTGAAGGCTGATTACCATAAGCCTTCTGATACTCCGGATAAAATCAACTATCCACTGCTTGCTAAAAGGGCTCAGCTTGTTTTTCATACAGCTTGGGACATGGCCAACAGGGAGGAATTGCTGAAACGCGATCTACCTTTGAATTAGCAGATAAGTGATATTGAATTGGCAAAAGAAACTTGTTATTGTGCCCGTTGTTTATTTGATTTAAGGAGAAGAACCACGGGGAAAGCCTTTTATTTCTGAATGCTCGGTTTCATGCTGGGGCATGTGACCGAGGAGGCGAAGCATTGAATAAAAAAATATGGCTAAACCTGAAAAGTGCTGGTTCGCATTGTATACTAAACCCCGCTGGGAAAAGAAGGTCCACAAAGCCCTGACCCAGTTGGGATTCGAGTCATATTGTCCACTTAACAAAGTGAGAAGACAGTGGAGCGACAGGATAAAAGTAGTAGAGGAACCGCTTTTCAAGAGTTATGTATTTGTGCATATTGAAGATGCATTGAGGCCGGAGGTTAGGTATGTGGACGGGGTCTTAAATTTTGTTTATTGGAATAAAAAGCCGGCAGTAGTTAAAGATGAAGAGATTGTTGCTATCAAAAGGTTTTTATCAGAATATGAGGATGTTGAAGTTAAAACCATTGATGTAAAGCCTGCAGATGAAGTTATCATCAGTGCAGGGGTAATGATGGGCGCGAAGGGAAGGGTTTTGCGTGTGATGGGAAATAACATTGTTGAGGTTAGGATAGAAAGTCTGGGTTTCATACTTACGGCCAAGTTTGATAAAAAGGCAATAGCCAAAATTTAGATGCACCTATTGAGACATTTTTTATTTTTACTCTTGTTGATTTATGCGCTTGGTTCTTGTACCACATACAGACAATTGCAAGTTTTACAGGGTGAAATTGATACTGCAAGGTTTAGCACTATCAAAGTTCCAGAACAGCGGGTGCAAAAGGGTGATCAGTTGAGTATAGCCGTCTATAGTGATAATGCAGCAGCCAGTTCAATTTTCAACGCTAATGCTGCTAGTTTAAATTCGCAGCAGGGTCAGGTTTCCGGTTCGGGTATCACTTTATCCGGGAATATTTACGAAGTGGATAATGAGGGTATGATTTATTTTCCCAAGGTGGGTAAACTTAAAATTGAAGGTCTTACAAAAGATGATATTGGCATATTACTCAACAGCTACTTAAAAGACAAATACCTTACAAATCCGTATTATGTAATACAATTTCTCAACATGAAAGTTACGGTATTTGGTGATGTTGTCAGGCCCGGAGTTTATCATTTAAACAGACCCAATACCAATATATTTGAGGTATTAACTATGGCAGGTGATCTGACTTATTATGCGAGGCGGGAAAATATCCTGATTATCAGGGAGCAGGCTGGCAGACGGATATTTGCGAGAATGGATATTACCCAGCCGGATATATTTAATTCGCCATATTACTACCTTCAACAGAATGATATGGTTTTTGTGGATATGCGGAAGAGTAAAGTGAACGGTAGTGATCAGGTATGGTTGCGAAATGCAAGTCTTATCCTGAGTTTAATTACTGCAACCGCATTCTTAGTTAATATTTTCCGATGATGTTATTTCGTAAACATGTCCAATAATGCTCCCCATACATATTCACAATTAACGGACAGGTTGGCAAACCAGCGCAGCAACTATACAGTACAAGAATTTGCTTCAAAGTATTTTTATCTCCTTCCCTGGTTATTGGTAAGCGTTGGAATTGCGATCAGTATAGCCTATACACGCTTGCGTTATATTAACCCTGTTTATTCAGCTTCTGGAAGGGTCCTAATCAAAACAGATAAATCTGGAAGCAATGTATTTGGAGAAAAGCTGGGTGAGGTAGTAACAGCATCTGTCAATACCCGATTGATGGATGATCAGGTAGAACTTATCAAGTCTACTGCTTTGGCACGGCTTGTAGTGAGAAGTGCAGATTTGCAGCAAACTTATTATTTCAAAGGTAAACTTAGAAATAGCCTCATACATAATCCTCAGAGTCCAATCAGGCTTCATATACTGACTATCCATGATTCTTCTGTAGCATTTACATTAGATATAAGGGTTCTTGATGAAAAACAATTTACCATAGCAGGGGTAAATACGCCCATTGCTTTTGGTGTGAATTTCAGGCATAGGTTGGGAGTTTTCCGATTAGAGAAGCGGTTCTCTGATTTTGGTAATAACAAAGACTTTTTGGTAAGCTGGACACCGGAATTGGATTTAGCGCGGGCATTGGCTGGAGGTATTCAAGTTGGGGTAGTGACAAAGGGGGGTAATGTTTTGAACTTTGTATATTATGCAGAGCATCCTAAAGTTGCGGAGGATATTGTAGATGGATTCCAGCATGCATATCAAGAGTACAGTTTAAAAGATAAGCGCGAAAGTGCAGTGAGTGCACTTGATTTTATTGAAGCGCAGTTAAATGATTCCAAAACTGACCTCGGCATTCTGGAACTGCAGTTGCAGCAGTTCAGAGAAACGAATAAGGCAGTTGCGCTTTCTGAACAGGCGTCAGGCTATTTTGAAAGTTTGCAGACCTCTGGAGAGAAAATCGCGGAGCAGGCCATCAATATAAAAATGTTAGATCACATAATAAGTTATGTGAATGATGAAAAAAATTCAGCGAAAGTAATTCCAATGTTTGCAGAGGTTAAAACAGGCAATGCGTTAGATTTAATTACCAATTACAATAAACTTCTGTTACAAAAAGAGATTTCGCTGCAAACAGTTCCTAAAGGGAGTCCGATCATAATAGATTATAATTTGTCTTTAGATAAATTGAAGGGTGAAATAATTTTATCATTAAATCATTTAAAGGATAATTATGTAGCAGTTCAGGAAAGTCTCAAACTAAATGAATTTCAGTCAAGGTTAGAGCTTAAGGATATGCCCCGAAAAGAACGGCAGTTACTAGACATCACCAGGCAGCAGAAAGTAATGGAGGAGTTGTATGCATCTTTATTACAAAAAAAATTGCAGACATCTATCAGTACGGCATCAACCTTATCGAATATACAGTTGCTTGAATCAGCATACTCTTCAGGAATGCCCGTTACTCCACAGCCCCGTTCATTTTATACGACGGCAATTTTAATTGGTATCTTAATTCCGCTAGCACTTGCATTCCTCCTTGAATTCCTGAATGATAAAGTGCGTACAAAGGAGGATATTGAGTCGGTCACTGCAGTGCCCATGCTCGGAGAAATAGGTCACGTTAGTGGAGATCAAACGCTTGTAATAAGTTCCCGAGATAGAAAGTTTATTTCAGAGCAATTTAGGATAGTACGAACCAGTCTTCAGTATATACTCAGTGAAGGGAAAAAAACAAATGTCATTTTGGTTACTTCTTCCATGAGTGGAGAAGGAAAATCCTTTATTGCAACTAATATGGCTGCTGTTGTAGCTGTATCCGGGAAGAAGACTGTATTAATTGAGTTTGATATCCGAAAACCTCGTTTGATGAAGGGGTTAGGTATGTATCAGACAGACAAAAAGGGATTAACACATTTTTTAATTGGCAAGGCTGATGTAGAAGAGATTATTCAAAAGGTGGATGGTGTGGATAATCTTTACATCATTCCTTGCGGACTTGTACCACCTAATCCTGCTGAATTGATACTGAGTGAAAGATTGAAGCAATTGTTTGTCCAGTTGGAACAGAATTTTGATATGATTATTGTTGACTCACCTCCAGTTGGCCTTGTGAGTGATGGATACGTATTGGGGAATTACGCCGATGCAACACTATTTGTTGTAAGACATAATTATACATTCAAAAAACAGTTAACGCTTTTACAATCGATTTATACAGATAGAAAACTTCCACATTTATCGTTGGTAATAAATGATGTTAAGGCACCTTTGGGATACAATAATTACACGGGGTATCTGAATTATGGTTATGGCTACAGGAATGACCTTGATCACTATTTTGAAAGAGATAACCCAGGCACATTTAATAGAATTAAGAGATTTTTAGGGTAAAAAATCAGTTTCTGAATAGAAAGAATTCACCACTTACCAACGAGCAGGAAGAATGGGATTTGATCATAAAGCCCAGGACTGATTTTTTTGAAATCAATCTCAGAGAGGTATGGCGTTACAGAGATCTCATGTGGATGTTTATTAGGCGTGACTTCGCAGCTCAATATAAGCAAACTGTTCTTGGTCCGCTCTGGCATTTCATTCAGCCTTTATTTACTACACTTATTTTTGTTGTAGTATTTTCCAGGATAGCTGAGATTTCAACCGACGGGTTGCCACCTTTAATTTTTTATTTGAGTGGCATTACCATCTGGAATTATTTTTCCTCCTGTTTTATTGCAACTTCGAATACTTTTGTGGCAAACGCTTATATTTTTGGGAAGGTTTATTTCCCGAGGCTTGTCATGCCCCTTTCTGTAGTTTTAAGTAACATGGTAAAATTTGGTATTCAATTCTTACTATTGATATCAGCCATGATTTGGTATGCAATCAATGGAACTGAAATCCATCCGGGCAATTCCTTATTTTTTATTCCTGTAGTATTATTGATGATGGCTTGTATGGGATTAGGTTTAGGCATAATTATTTCGTCCTTAACCACCAAATACCGTGATTTTGCAGTATTGATAACTTTTGGCGTCCAGTTGTTGATGTATGCAACACCTGTTGTCTTTCCAATGTCAGCTGTTAAAAGTCCTGATTTGAAATTCTGGCTTTCTTTCAATCCTCTTACGCCACTCGTAGAAGCCTTTCGGTACGCACTCCTCGGGACGGGAAGTTTTGATGCAATACAATTGGTATACAGCGGTATATTTATTTTGGTGCTTTTGATTTTCGGATTGTATTTATTTGGTAAAGTTGAGAAAACATTTATGGATACTGTGTAGGTTGAATAATTGAATGAAGTGAGGGTTATAAAAGCTGAAAATATTTCAAAGTTATATAGGCTTGGTCAGGTTGGCACAGGGAGTATGTTTCATGATGTCAACAGGTGGTGGCATATTATGCGGGGTAAAGAAGATCCCTATTTACGTGTAGGTGAAGTGAATGATCGAACCCGTAAAGGTAGTAGTGATTATGTATGGGCATTAAAAGATATTGATTTTGAAGTAGAACAGGGTGATGTATTGGGTATTATAGGTCGCAATGGTGCAGGTAAAAGTACATTGTTGAAAATACTCAGTAGAACTACAGCCCCAACAACCGGAACCATAAAAGTAAAAGGTCGTATAGCGAGTTTGCTTGAAGTAGGAACTGGATTTCATCCTGAACTGAGTGGGCGTGACAATATTTTCATGAATGGCACTATTTTGGGTATGACCAGAACAGAAATCAAATCCAGATTTGATGACATTGTTGATTTTGCCGGCATTGAAAGGTATCTTGATACCCCCGTTAAACGGTATTCATCGGGCATGTATTTAAGACTTGCGTTTGCAGTAGCGGCACATCTGGAATCTGAGATATTAATTGTTGATGAAGTATTGGCGGTTGGCGATTATGAATTTCAGAAGAAATGTTTGGGCAAATTGAAGGTTGTGAGTGAAAGTGAGGGTAGGACTGTATTGTTTGTGAGCCACAATATGCAATCTATTGCAAGCCTTTCATCCAGATTATTGATTATGAACAATGGATTGGTAAGGCAATTTAGGGATCCTTTTGAAGGGATTGAATTTTATAATCAGGAAAACACGGGTTTTGATAAAAGTAGGTTTTCAGATACAGCTGAAAAGGGTTTAGGAGATAATGATTATTTGATTATAAATGAATATTATTTGTGTGATGAAACTGGAAATAGAAAAAGTGGCTTTTCAAGTAATGAGAAAATAATTGTAAATCTCAACTTTGATGTAAAAAATACTGATCCGCTGCTTACTGTGGGTATTGGACTTTATACCGCCGAAGGGGTTAACTTGTTTTGGTCAATACATCTGGAAGAGGATAATCCAGTCAGTTTGCATCAGGGTTCACATCAAATTAAAATTCTTCTACAGGGGCTTTTATTAAATGAGGGCAATTATAAGATTGAGCTCATTGCTGCAGTGCATAACAAGCAATGGATTTACAGACCTGAATTCGATGCTCCTTATCTGATTTTTTCAATATATAGACAACCCGGGTTAAGAGATATTTGGAGTTCCAAAAGGCAGGGTAGCTTGGTTCCTTGTGTTAAGTATATAAAATAGTTCAACTGTGGGAGCAATCGAATTTTCTGCACCGAAGCAATTCATTTATAGTATTCAGGAAAAATTTCAATACTCTAATTTTATTGAAACAGGTACTTATATGGGTGAAACTTCCATATGGGCATCAACTTTATTTAAAAATGTATTTACTATTGAAGTTAATTCTGAATTGAGTCAGGCTGCAGAAAGGCGGTCTAATGGAAAGAAAAACATCAGTTTTATATGCGGCGATAGTTCTGATAGGCTGAAAGACATATCTAATAATATCACCGGTACATCTCTGTATTGGCTGGATGGTCACTGGTGTGGCGGTGTAAGTAAGCTTACAGGCGAATGTCCGTTAATAGCTGAATTAAATTCCATTTTATCACGAGATGAGGATATCGTATTGATTGATGATGCTAGGTTTTTTATGGGTGTTGTACCTAAGCCGCATAATCCTGAAGAGTGGCCCAGGATTGATCAGGTTATTTCATTGCTTAGAATAAAGTATCCAGCACATGAAATTATTATTGAATTTGATATTATCATGTGTTTGCCAAAAGAAATATTTCTATCAGTGCAAAATGACTTTCGAGAGGGGAGTCTGGAGTCAGGTGAAAATCCAGGGCGTGTAGAATCCGTTCAATCCAATTTAGTTCGTAGCGCATTGAAAAAAATATTTTCGTTTTTTGCATCCATATGTTATTCAGCATTAAAATTATTGCAAAAAAATCCTGACAATTTTCCTGTTACATCTCCTGCATTTCCAACCATTCTTGATTCACTTCCTGTCAACACGCTCATTGATATTGGTGCGAGTGTTGGGGATTTTATAAATCAAATGCTTGAACGCAATAACAAATTGAGGGTAATTGCTTTCGAGCCGGTTCCTGAAGTTTATACAGCACTTTTGAGACGTTATACATCACATTCGAATTTTACTGCTTATAATATAGCATTGGGTGATAAAGACGGAGAGGTAGAATTTTATGCCAATGAGTATACTTATTCATCGAGTATATTGCCTATGTCTGATATGCATAAAAATGAATTTCCTTATACAATAAATGCTAGTCTGGTAAATGTGGCTATAGGCAGGTTGGATACTTTGGTTGACGCTTCGGGTTTAACAAAACCAATATTAGTCAAAGTTGATGTTCAGGGATTTGAGAAACAGGTGATTGCCGGGGGACATAAATTTTTTTCAAATGTAGATTATGTAATTATTGAAGTTTCATTCGTCGAGCTTTACATAGGTCAGCCTATGTTTGATGAGATAAATTTACAGATGAATCAATTAGGCTTTTTTTACAATGGTAATATCGAACAGCTTGTTTCCAGAAACACAGGCAGTATACTTCAAGCAGATGCTTTGTATGTAAGAAGAAAACAAGGATAGCGACATGGGTAAGGATGATCTGTTGATTTCTGTCATAACAATTAACCTAAACAACCTTGATGGGCTAAAAAATACTGTTGTTTCTGTATTATCTCAAACGTTTCAATCATTCGAATATATAGTTGTTGATGGTGATTCAGATGATGGGAGCATTGATTATTTAACATCGTTAGGCCCAAGCCTGAGTTGCTTAATTGCTGAAAAAGATAATGGTATTTATGATGCAATGAACAAAGGAATAAGCTGTGCTCAAGGGCAATATATCCTGTTTTTAAATAGTGGTGATTGTTTTTATGATGCTAACAGTTTGAATAGTATTGCTAAATACTGCGGGCAGGCTGCAATTGTTTATGGGAATATGGCAGTTGTAGAAAATGGTATGATGCGGATACAGAAGTATCCCAAGCACCTCAATGCACATTATTTTCTCTTTGATACAATCCCCCATCCATCTACAATCATTCTAACAGATTTGTTTAGTCAATTTGGTAAGTATCATACCAAGTATTCAATTGTTTCAGATTGGGCTTTTTTTCTCGATACCATCATTGGGGGTAAAGTATCATATCAGTATATAGATAACACGGTTTCTGTTTTCAACCTGCAAGGAATCTCTTCTCAGCCAGGAAGTCACCGTGTTATCAGAAAAGAAATGGATGATTATCTTTCTAACCAATACACCTTGTATTATGTTTACTATAAAGTAATGTGGTTCATGAAGTATTATCCCAAAAGGGTTATGCAAAAAATAGGATTAGTCCAGGAATAAAGTTCAATGGCAGAACAACAGCCAATTGCAGTCTACCATTTTCTTAATGGTCATTTTGGAGGCGTATATCATGTTGTCAAGAACCTGATTTTACATACCCGGAACATACATATCCGTAATCATGTAGTTTATATCATAGAAAAGGAAAGATTTCCTGACTGGACAATCAATTGCATCGGGGGAGAATGCAGTGAATCAGTTTTCACATATTCATGTTATGAAAACATTAATCATGTGTTCAGGCGACTAGCAAGAAAAATACCAGGAACTGCTATTCTGGTAGCGCATGACTGGTTTGAGCTTGGAATGGTCACACATTTGGGATTGCTCAATCCCCTTATTTATATGTTACATGGGAATTATCATTACTATTTTGACTTATTTCAGAACCATCGTAATCATATAGACAAAATACTTTGTATAAGTGAACAATCTTATCGGAAAATTCTAAGAAATTATGCTGGAATTACGAGTTGTCATTATTTCAGATTTCCTGTTAAAGCCTTTACATACAAGCAAAAATCATTTGACAAATTGGCAATACTTGTAATTGCTGAGAATTTGAAAGACCCTAATAAGGGTGTCAATTTAATAAAAGAAATTAATCGTTTATTGCAGCTACTTGATATTCCTGTAAATTGGCACCTAGTCGGTCATGGATTTACCAAAGAAGAATTGTTGAAATGGTGGGAAAGTGATGTAAACATTCCTGAATACCACGGATATTTAACCCAGGAAAAACTGGCAGAAGTACATATAAAGACCAATGTATTTTTGCTCCCGTCACAAAATGAAGGAGTTCCGGTTTCCCTTATTGAAGCTATGAAATCAGGATTGATTCCTGTTATTGCCAATTGGTCAGATAATGTCAGAGACTTAGTAATACACGGTAAAACAGGTTGTGTATTAAATGATTCATCCGCTTTAACATATACAAGTGCACTTTCTGAAATTTATTCTTTAAAATTCAAATCAGATCAACTGTCTTCACACGCATCAAACCTTGCCGAAACGTTATTTGATCCGTACAAGCAAGTGACAGAATTTGAAACGCATCTAATGAAAAATACAGGAATAAAAGAAAGCCCAAAAACATTGGTTTATGGAAGCCGACTCGATCATGTCAGCATACCTAATGCCGTAACAATCTTTTTACGCAGAATCAAATCGATATGTCGGTTCCCGTTTTTTCAATCATAGTTACATCGTACAATCGGGAACAATATATTCAAGAGACCCTTGATAGTATATTGTCACAAAGTTATCAGGATTTTGAATTGATTTTTTTAGATGATTGTTCTTCAGACAATACCTTTCAAATAGCAGTATCATATCAGCATAAATTCAATAATGTACGGTTTTATCA
>Ga0208787_1000234_pt1 | contig 28291 bp, 19 predicted proteins | sample Wag4_2014_7_11_FD_187362 | JGI IMG/M metagenome (GOLD analysis project Ga0208787, IMG submission 187362) | Fresh water microbial communities from Ohio, USA - Utica-2 Time Series HT 2014_7_11 (SPAdes) (version 2) | ecosystem: Environmental > Aquatic > Freshwater > Water tank | place: USA: Ohio...
TATTTTGATCCGCTATTAAAAGCCATTTGGGCAGGGTCAACGAAAGGATTAAGCCGATTTAATGCAGAAAAAAATGAATTCCAAAACTATCTTTTCAATCCAACAAAAGTTAATGATATTTCAGAGTATTATATACAAGCCTTATTAAGAGACAGCAAGGGTAATTTATGGGTTGGTGTACCTGATGGCCTATATTTGTTTAATGCTACTAAAGATAAATTCGAAAAGCAATCTATTAGGTATCGAGGCAATCCATTAAATATTTTATCTATACATGAAGATAAAAGTAAGAAGATATGGATTGGAACCAATACTGGTCTGTTTCAATTGAAGTATGGATTGAATAAACAGGTTGGCCTGGAGGAGGTCTTTATTCCAGAGGTTCCTGGCGTCAAATCCATTAAGGGTCAAGCCATATTTGCCATTCAAAGTGATCTTAATCAGCAGTTGTGGCTAGGAACACATGGAGAGGGTTTGTATAAATGGCATCCGGCGTCTAATAAAATAGAACAGTATAAGCATGTTGAAAATGATTCTAAATCATTGAGCAATAACATGATAAGGAGTATAGCATTACATCCGGACGGATATATTTGGGTTGGCACGTTTGTTGGTTTAAATCAGTTTGATCCTAATAAAAATAATTTTAAAGCGATTATTGCTGACGAAAAAAATCCTTCTAACCTAAGTAGCAGCTCTATTTGGTCTGTCTTTTTCGACAAAAAGGGAAGTTTATGGGTGGGCACATTTTACGGGGGCGTTAATTTTTATGATCCGGGTATAAAACGGTTTCAAAATTATGTCCATATTCCTGAAAGAAATAGTTTGAGTCACAATGTAGTAAGTGCCATTAAAGAGGATGATAAGGGGAATTTATGGATTGGAACAGAGGGTGGCGGTCTTAATTATTTTGAAAAAGGCAAGCAATCCTTTTTAAATATATTTCATTCTCCTTTGAAAACAAACACCTTAAGTGGAAACAACATAAAAGCTTTGTATTATGAAAAAAACCAGCTTTGGATAGGAACTTATAATGCAGGTCTTGATAATTATGATGTAGATAAAAAATCCTTTACCAATTATGGAAAGGGAGAAAGAGGATGGGATAAGTTTTCAAGTTTAAACGTTTATTCTTTGCTGAAAATCAAAAATCTGATATATGTATTGACTTATGGTGGTGGCTTAAATGTGTTGGATATTGAAAACAAAAAAATTATACAAATTCAACATGACCCGAAAAGAAAAGAAAGCATAAGTAATAATCTCGGAAGGATTCTTATCAAGGATAAGATTGGAAATATATGGATTGGAACGGAAGATGGGTTGAATCTGCTATCAAAGGAAAATATAGAAAAGGGGAATTATTCGTTTAAAAGGTATTTAACTGGGTATAACATTGCTTCCTTATTTGAAGACAGAAAGGGAAATATTTGGATTGGCACTTTTTCAAATGGTCTCATTTATAGAAATAATAAATCCTTTTTTTACTTCACAGAAAAGGAAGGTTTAGCAGGACATACTATTTTTACCATTCTTGAGGATAAGCGAGGAGAAATATGGTTGGGTACAAATCAAGGGATTTCCAGATATAATGTGTCGCGTAAATCATTTCTAAATTATAACAGTAGTGATGGTCTGCAAAATCTGGAATTCAACTATAATGCCGGATTAATGGAGTCAAAAACTGGAGGTTTACTTTTTGGAGGAAAAAATGGATTCACCTGGTTTCAACCTTCCAATTTAAAAACCAATAAGTATATACCTAAAGTTGCCCTTACCAGGTTGATTGTGAATAACCGAGAGGTAAAAGTTGGTGCAAAGGATGGAATCCTGTCCAAAGCTTTAAATCAAATGGATTTAATTACTTTTAAACATAATCAGGCCAATTTTACGCTACAATTTTCAGCGCTTGATTATTTGAATCCCCAGAAAAATCACTATGCCATTAAATTAGAAGGACTGGACAAATCATGGCAATACATAGTTGGAAGTCATGAAGTTACCTATACGCTGCAAAAGCCGGGCAGCTATTTGTTTCGATTAAAGGGAGGGAATAATGACGGCATTTGGAATCCTAAAGAAAAAGTGATTACCATCAAGGTATTACCGTCGCCATGGCTAAGCTTACCTGCCTATCTGGTTTATTTCTCGTTGTTCGCTATCGCCTTATTTATAGGATACCGGTTTATAGTGTTGAACCATACCTTAGAATTAGAACAATTGGAAAAAGGAAAGCAATCTGAAATTCATCAGATGAAACTTAGGTTTTTCACAAATATAACCCATGAATTAAGAACGCCCTTGTCACTGATTTTGGGGCCATTAGAAGAATTACTTGATAGTAATAAGGAAAATAAAAAGAATTTTGGTCCTTTAAAAACAGCGCATAGGAATGCAGTGCGATTATTAAACCTGGTAAATCAGTTATTGACTTTCAGGAAGCTCGAAAGGGATCATGAAGAGATGAACATAGAAGAAACGGATATTATTTCCTTTTTAAGAGATATTTCTGATTCATTCAAGGATGAGATGAGGTTACATCATATAGATTTTAAGATGTCGTATGATTTTTCGCCATTTCCCGTTTTCATGGACAGGGATAAAATGGAAAAAGTATTTTATAATCTACTTTCCAATGCCTTCAAGTTTACACCCGAGGGGGGAAATATTTCCATTGTTATAGCTAAATTAGAGAATTCAGTAAGTTGTACATTCAGAGATAGCGGTATTGGGATAGAGCCTGAATTTCAGAATGAAATTTTCAGGAGGTTCTATGAAAAGGATAATAATCATCCTTCCTTGCGCGTCCAAAATGAAGGAACAGGTATTGGTTTGGCGCTTTCATTACAAATGGTGAAGCTTCATAAAGGGGATATAAAGGTGGAAAGTGAACCTAATAAGGGGGCATCTTTTGAAGTTACCTTTCCAATAAATTTGAATCTGGCAGCTCAAGAGATAAGTATAAAGCAGAATGAGACAGACACCAAAAAGGTGGAAGAAACGAATGAAATGAAACAATCTCCAACCTGGGAAGATTGGTCAGAAGTTCAGGTTGAATCTGATTCTTTACTAAATACCCAGTCCTTTCATTTTTTACTTATTGATGATAATGAGGAAATTATAGATTATTTGAGCACTATTTTCCCGCCGACCATTTTCCTTTCCAGGGCAGCAGATGGGAAGAGTGGATTTGAAAAGGCTTTATTATTACAACCGGATCTCATAATCAGTGATGTTATGATGCCAGGTATGGACGGTTTTCAGTTAAGCTACCAATTAAGAGCAAATTTCGAAACCAGCCATATACCCATCATCCTTCTTACAGCACAATCCAGTTTTTCCTTTAAAATAGAGGGATTAAAAACGGGTGCCGATGAGTATTTGACCAAACCCTTTCACCCCAAAGAGTTAATTATTCGGGTAGAAAACATTTTAAAAAACAGAGGGTATAGCAGACAAAAATTTAAAGAAAAGGATCATTTAGAACCTTCGGAAATTACTTTCACTTCAGCTGATGAAATATTGATTCAAAATGCCATAGCGTTGGTTGAAAAAAATATGGATTTTCCTGAATATGCTGTGGATCAGTTTGCTCAGGATCTGGCGGTTAGCCGACCTTCCCTTTTTAATAAAATGAGAGCCTTAACTGGAGAGACACCAAAAAATTTCATTAAGATAATACGGTTAAAAAGAGCTGCCCAATTGTTGAAAACGGGAAAACTTTCCGTTAGTGAGGTATGCTACATGACAGGATTTAGAGATCCAAAATATTTCAATAAGTGTTTTCAAAAGCAGTACAATCAAAGCCCCTCGGAATACAAGGCAAATTTCCAATAAAACTTTTTTACCCTGTATTATAGATTTCCCTTTCCATAATATTGCTTAAATAGCATGTTTAAAGCCATTTAATTCTTAAAAATGATAACAATCATAAAGTATCTGTTTCTTTTTGTACCTACGTTACTTTTAGGTCAAACGTACTATTCAAGTATTATCTATCCAGATTCCTCTGGTCAATTGATGTATCATGCGGATAAGGAAAACAATTATATTCCAAATTTCAGCCACGCTGGTTATAAAGGTGGCGGAGTTCCATTACCTGAGGTAAGTATTAAAAAAACAATACAACCTATTTCAGGGGATAACACCCAGCATATTCAAAAGGCATTGGATGAAATGGCCGCCCTGCCTTTGGACCAAAAAGGAATTAGAGGAGCTTTATTATTGAAGGCCGGTAAATATCTGATTTCTGGAACGATAAGGATAAAGGCAAGTGGCATTGTGCTTAGAGGTGAGGGTGATGGAGAGGATACTTTAAAAAATACGGTTTTAATGGCCACTGGAAATGTACCCACTTTGCGTAATGTCATTGAAGTTGGATTTAGTTCCACTGGAACAGACTGGAGGCAAGCTGTTGGGGGCATTAAGACAAAAATAACCAGTCCTTTTTTACCCTCTGGAACCAAAACCATTCAGATTGAAAACAGTCAAAATTATAAGATAGGTGATACTATAGGTCTTTATCACCCAAGCACTTATTTCTGGTTAAAAAGAATTGATTTTGGTGGACCTGACACAGACGAGCCCTGGACAGTAACTGCTGTTGACATGTATTATTTAAGACACATTGTTGCCATTGACAGGAACCAGCATAAAATAAAGCTGGATGTTCCCATTTTTGATCATTTTGACAGAGAATTTGTTCAAACAGAAATATATAAAGTGGCCTTACCGGGTAATGTAACTGAAGTTGGTGTTGAAAACTTAAGGGTAGATATTGTTACCAGTGGCGTTTTTGATGAAGCGCATGCCAAGTCAGCGCTTGCTTTTAATGGTGCTGAAAATGTGTGGGTTAAGCAATTTACAGGTCTTCATTTTTACTATGCTGCCGTTGATTTTACCAGAACTAATTTTGCAACGGTCATTCAATCTAAAGGATTGGAACCTCATTCTACTATAGATGGAGAAAGAAGGTATAATTTTAATGTGGGAGCATACACAAGTAATATTTTATTTACCCAGTGCCATACCACAGAAGGAAGACATTCTTACGTTTCAAATGGGGCGAGTACCGCTTCTGGGATTGTTTTTCATCGTTGTACCAGTCAGGGGGACCACAATTCAAGTGAAGGCCACAGACGTTGGAGTCAGGGATTACTTTACGATAACATCGCCTTTTCAAAAGTAAATAATCAGATATTAATTGGGTTATACAACAGAGGGAGTTATGGAACAGCGCATGGATGGTCCACCACCTCAGGGGTGGCATGGAATGTTACCTCCGACCAGCCAACTTATAATCAGGCGGTTATTCAAAAACCACCTTTCCATCAAAATTTTGCCATAGGTGGAAATATTACCTTAACGGGAAATCATCGGTTTAGTCAACCTCCTGGGTACATGGAACATGCCTTTAAGCAAGTCAGTCCACAATCGTTATATGACGAACAATTGAAAATAAGACTGGCAGGTTTAGAAACACCTGATGCGCCGGCACAGTGGAAAGTAACAAAAAATGTGGCTCAAGGCATCATTTCTATGGAGTGGCTTGATGTTGCCATGGATGAAACGGGATACCAAATTGAATACTCTGTAGATGGTGGTAAATCTTATCAGGTTTTAAAAAATTTACCTTCTAATACGACTCAATATACTATGTCTGAGGCGGGATTTAATGCCAACACCTTGTTCAGAGTCGTTGCGAAGGGTGAAAAGGGATGGTCGCCTTATACTTATTCAACTACGGCGTTACTTACAACAGGCACGTCGAATACCTTGGCGCAAATGGGCATTACAATTTATCCTAATCCCTCTGGGAACATTCTAAAGATTTCAAGTGCAACACCTTTGAAAAGTGGGATAATATATCATTTGAATGGGACAAAGCTTAAAGAATGGCAATGGGAAAATGGCACGGAGCTATCTATCTCTCTGATTGAATTACCTCAAGGGCAATATTTCATTTCCCTAAGTTCAGATAATCAAAAAACGGCCATCGGTTCATTCCAAAAATATTGAAAGTGAGGGTATTAGGGAAATGAACCTCACAGGATTCCTTTTCCTATTTTAGGGTTTAATTTTTACGATTTTATTGTTACGCATAACAACTAATACGCTGTTTTTAGATCTTTTGAATTCTAAAAGTTTTTCATAGGTTTTTTCAAGCCCCTTTAGAATTTTCTCTTTTTCATCATTCTCCTCATGCTCATTTTCAGTCGTTTTCATTATATTTTTTTAAAAGATTAAAACCTTCAATGTCCACAATATTTAGTAAATCATTCATTTGTTTATTCGCTAAAAGTTTGTGTTTCCCTTCCGAGTTAATAAATTTTTTATTCCTCTGATATATCTTCTTTCAATAACTTCTGGTTCTATGTCGTGTCCGCCTTCGGATACTCTTATTTTAACTCGTTCTTTTGCTAACTGAATGCTTTTAAGCCAAAAGAATAATAAGGTTACTTGAAACCCTTTTTCCTTTGCCTCTATGATTTTAGTTTTAAAGCTTTTAGTTGATAATGTGGTTTCAAAAGCAAAACTTTCATTTCTATATAGAAGTTCATTGATTCGGTTAAGCATTATTCGTCCTGCTTCAAACGATACTTTTTCAGGTTGAAAAGGAGATATTCCTCTTGCAATTTCGTCCGCATTTATAAATTCCTTACAATCCAGGATTTCAGGTAAAATAGTAAACGATGCAGTAGTTTTACCCGCTCCATTACATCCTGCTATAACATAGAGTTTTTTGTAAGTCATAGATGCAAATATACAACTTAATAGGTTGGCATTTTATTTTCTCGTCTCTACTTGTTTAAACATAATTTTTACTAAAAATAGTTAGGAAACCCATTTGTTTTTCATGATATAATCAAAGCTTTCTTTTAATGCGGTGAACACATCGCCAGCGGTTTTGTCCATTTCGACTACCAGCCAGTCCGGATTCCCATTGGAGGCTTTTATGATTTTTGAATAATCCATTGTTCCTTTTCCAACCGCTGTCATTGGATCGGGATTATCTATGGCTAATTGGTCATTCCATTGGGCAGGACCATCTTTCACATGAATAAATTTCAGTCTTTCCCCTATTTTTTTGGCGATTTTTTCAGGATCCTGGCCTGCAACCTTTACCCAATAGGCATCCATTTCAAAGAAAATAGCAGGGTTAAGATCCTTCAAAAGGATTTCGTAAACGAATAAATCCTCATTTTTAATCATATACTCCCACCAATGATTATGTAATCCAAAATGAAGTCCATGTCGTTCGGCTATTTCAGCTGCTTGATTATACCTGGCTATGAGTGATTTTGTACCAGACAAAGACTTATATAGGGAATCTTCTGGCCAGCCATGCCAGATGAGGTATTTACAATCATAAGCACTGGCCGTTTCGACCATCAGCTTTTCAAGGTTATCAGTTGTTAGCTCAATATGCGAGGATGAAACTTTCAAGCCAGCATCTTTTAACCATTTTCCACCTTCAGCCAATGAGATTCCTTCCGGCCAAAAGGCTGTTTCCACCCATTCAAAGCCAATTTCTTTCAATTGTTGCAGGGCCTTGGTTGGATTTTTACTTATTTCTTCCCTAATCGTATATAATTGAACAGAAAGTTGAGGCATCGATGTGTTTTTTTCAAACAGGTAGGACATTTCAGAGGGCTTAATCGAGGAGGCTAAAAAAGCTGCTCCAGCGGTTTTAAAAAAATTTCTTCTCGAATTCATAATAAAAGTCTTTAAGCGTTTTTAAATATACAATTTTGTCACTTATTCCTTATATTTTCACTTAGGTTTAATCATTTAATGAATTGGATTATGCGCCACTTAATTTTGATTTGTCTCTTATTGCCTTTGTTGTTAAAAAGTCAGGATGCTATACCAGTATTTGAGTCTGGAAAGGAAGGGCATAAAACTTACAGAATTCCAGCCATTTTAGGGCTTCCTAATGGTAACTTATTGGCTTTTGCCGAAGGAAGGGTCCAGAATAGTGCAGATTTTGGCGATATTAATCTGGTGATGAAGAAGAGTATGGATCAAGGTAAATCCTGGTCGGTATTGCAAATATTGGTAGATGTTGATAAACTTCAGGCGGGAAATCCTGCGCCGGTGGCAGACCTTTTTGACCCATCCTATCCCAATGGGGTTGTTTATTTATTTTATAATACAGGTAATAATCATGAAAATGAAATTAGAAAAGGGCATGGAATACGGGAAGTTTGGTATATAAAATCAGTTGATATGGGGGAAACCTGGTCAGATCCTGTGAATATTACATCTCAGGTTCATAGACCCTTTCACCAGGCCTATAATTTTAAAGAAGATTGGCGAAGTTATGCCAATACGCCGGGGCATGGTTTTCAATTCATGGAAGGAAAGTATAAAGGAAGAATTTTTATAGCGGCAAATCATTCACAGGGCGAACCTCAAAATGAATTTAGAGATTATCATGCCCATGGTTATTATACAGACGATCATGGTAAAACCTTCCATTTAAGCGAAAATATTGCTTTGAAAGGATCTAATGAAGCGATAGGTGCAGCACTTTCAGGCGATAGGATGATCATGAATATAAGAAATCAATCGGGAGATATTAGAAATAGAATGATTGCTTATTCTTCCAACGGAGGCGAAAAATGGGATACCGTTTTCTTTAATAATGATTTAATTGACCCTGTTTGTCAAGGTTCTATATTAGGTATTGGCATAAGAAAAGGCAAAATGGTATTGGCCTCTTCAAATCCTGCGGATGCATTGAAACGAGATAATCTGATGATAAAAATAAGTTACGATGAGGGAATAACCTGGCCAAAATCAATGCTCGTAGATAAATCCTCACCAGGTTATAAAGGAGATTGGAGTGCTTATTCAGATTTGGTTCTATTGAACAAAAACACCATAGGTATCTTATACGAACGGAATAATTATAGTGAGATCGTTTTTAAAAGAGTAAAGATTGAGTAGAATTAAGATCTTATTGTAAAGGCTAAAAGAGAGATTATAGAGGAATTTTAAAAAGATACTCTTGGTTTTAACAATCATTTGATACATTAAATAATAATCTGATAACTGGTAGCTCTACCTGCTCCCTTAATTACAAACACATTCATTTCTACTAATTCCTGCAAGTCTCTTGTGGCTGTAGCTTTAGATGTGCCTGTTATACTTATATATTTTTTTGCATTCATGCCACCCTTGAATCCATTAAGGCCCTCTTCCAGTATTCTGTTTACGACTTTTCTTTGACGTGCATTAAAATTTTTATCATATTTATCGAAGAATTTCACCTTTTTGATAGTAAACTGGATTGTTTTTTCGGCATCATCCTGTGCAAAAATTATAATTGAAGCAAACCATTCAATCCACTTTGTAATTTCTAAATTTTGTTGAGCGTTCTGTAATGCCAGATAATAGGCTGATCTGTTTTCTTCAATAGTTTTTGAAATACTAAACATAATAGGATGATTAAATCCCTGCGAAAGAGCTTTTTCTGCTATGGCTCTTCCAATTCTTCCGTTTCCATCTTCAAAAGGGTGGATGGATTCAAAATAAAGATGTGCAACTGCTGCTTTAATAATTGGGGAACTAATTTCATTTTTATTGTACCAATCAATAAACCTCCTCATTTCTTTTGATATGTTTTTTGATGGGGGAGCTTCAAAATGAATCCTAGGGTCTGAAGCTGATACTGATATTACTTGCATAGGTTCGGCTCCTTTTCTCCATTGTCCTGCATTGATTCGTTTGTTATTCCCCATAAGGAGTTTATGCCATTCAAGAATCTTGCTTTCAGTAAGTGGTTGTTTATAAGTATTTCTTACATCCATTATTAATTGACTTAATCCAATGGCATTTTTATCTATTGGTTCTTTTGAAACAGGTAATCCAAGATTTTTTCTAATGGACGACATTACATCTATTCTATTTATTACCTCGCCTTCAATTTCAGATGTTTTGATTGCTTCAGAGACCATTATCTGTATAATCGTTTCTGTACTTATTACTTCTGGTAATGCAGAGATGATACCTTTTAGTTCTCCGGCTTTTACCATGAACTTCATCAATTCATTATCTATTGATGAGCTATCAAATTTAAATTCAGGCCAATTTTTGTGTTGCCAATTATACATAATGAGCCGATTAGGATGATTTATCGGCTCAAATATACGAATAAAATGAGCCGATTTGTATTTATTTACAGCTCAAGATTGTTGAAACTCAATATTGGTCTTTATCACAAAAAAGAGATATTTGTTATAAAGTTAATTAGAGAAAAAAAGATGAAAATGTTTTAATTTGCTGATATACAGATAATATCCATCATTTCTGATGGCTTGTCTAGTGTGTCAACCCATTTCAAAGAAAGATGCAGCTATAAAGCTATGATTGAAATGGTTAATTTTAATGAATTAAAGGTCTGAACTGGAATCAAGTTACATTCCATTTTTATATAATCTTAGATCCGAACCAATAAACGAGCAAACCAAGAACTAAAACAAGATGGACTAATAGAATAGCTTTTTGCCAAACAGGTGCCTCTTTCCAATTTTTGGAGCCCCATGGATTAAATGCAAGAGCAATGCCTAATGAAGACATTGCAGAACCCAAATCTTTAGAAAAAAGTCCTTGAAATAAGCCCACAAGGACAAACCCTACATATAAATACTTATTAAATGGCGTTTCCATACAATCTATTAATAATAAAAAAAAGGTAACACCATAAAAATATAACCTTTTTTGATACAACAAGGAAATTATTTGACAATTCCGCTCTCGTCAATTTTAAACAACCACTCTTGATTATAACAATCATTGGATACATTAAATGTGGCACAAATTTGTTTCGTTGCTTCTATCTGGTATAAATTATCCACAACTTCTGCTATTCTTAATCCATAATCGTTCAAGAATTCGCCATAAGTTTTCTGCCAAAGAATTTCTCCTTTGGAACTAACCTTTACAATGAATACATCGTAATTACCCTTCCCAAAAGAACTTGTGGACCCAACGACAATGTAACTGCCATCTTTAGTTCTTACCACTTGACCTGCCTTATCATAACTTGTTCCACCTAAGACACGCTTCCATAACACAATTCCCTTGTCGTCTTTTTTAACAAGCTCAATATCACACTCATTTTTGGTGCCACAATTGATGGTAGAGACGGATATGATTGAATTATCTGATAGGTTAACATAAAATGATCTCAAATCTTCGTAAGACAAGAAGCCAAATGTCACTGTGATAAGCACTAATAGTGTTTTCATATTTCTTTTAATTAAAGTTCCAATATCTGCAAAAAGGTTACTGAAGTTTGAGATAACAATTTTGAATTCAAATTTATTATCGGTTTCAATAAAAACGTCAGCATTCAATTTTATATCCAATGCCTCGCCAATGGCATTTAATGAGTAAAAGCTTGGTGTTACTTCGTTATTTTCAATTCTCTGTACCGTTCTAAGAGCTACGCCGCTTTTTTCAGCTAACTCCAATTGGGTCATTCCTTTTGCTACTCGTATTTCTTTTATGCGTTCTCCTATTTTCATTTTACAAAACTAGGATTAATTAATAATTAAATGAACGACTTCTGTGCGGCATTTGGATGACAAAGGTGGCGTTTACAACGAAATGTGGCAGAATATGAATATTCCACAAATGGTAATAAGCACATTCAAATTATATGGACTAACTAAACAGGAAGGAAGATTTTATAAGAGATATTTTTGAATGAAATGAATTTTGAAAAACAATGGAACTAAAAATTCCGGAATTAATAAAAGGAAATATATTTTTGTTTGCTGCTAAATTCTGCCTAATGAGTATTTTTATAATTGTAGCTACTTTTGCTTCAAATTTCAATATTGTTACATGAAAAAGGGAATCATCATTGGTGCAGGAATAGGTGGGCTAACTACAGCCATAGCACTTTTAAAAAAGGGTATTGATGTTACTGTTTTTGAGCAGGCAGCCCATTTGAATGAAGTTGGTGCAGGTTTATGGGTTGCACCAAATGGAATGAAGGTATTTGAAAAACTACAATTGGCCGATGAAATCATTCTTGCTGGAACTACGTTAGAAAAGATTGAAGTCCTAGATTGGAAAGGACGTGTTATATCAAGCATTGATGGAGAAAAAATAAAGGCCAGACATCAATTTGGAACCACCGCAATTCACAGAGCAAAGCTCCAAAAAATCCTTTACAACCAGTTGCCAGGAGAAAAGGTGTTTTTAGACAAGAAGTTCATCTCTTTTCATCAGGAAAGCGAAAAAATCACAGCCTACTTTGCCGATGGAAAAAGCGAAAGCGCAGATTTTCTATTGCTGGCAGATGGAATAAAATCCAGCATTAATCTGAATCTCTTTCCAGGTCAAAAGTTACGGTATTCAGGTCAAACTTGTTGGCGCTTTGTGGTAGATTTTAAATTGCCTGGTTCAGGAAGTAATCAGATGCAAGAAATATGGTCAAAAAAGAAAGGATTGCGGGTTGGTTATTCGCAAATCAGTTCAAACCAGGTATATGTTTTTATAACCAATTATGAAAAAGCTGGAGAAACCGATGACTCCTATCTGGTTTTAGATAAACTACTTGCACTCTGTTTAGAATTTCCAGAAATAGTTTGTAAAATTATAAAAGCCACTGAGGGTAAGAATATCATCAGAAATGACCTTTATGATTTCGTGCCTTTGAAATCTTGGACAAATGGAAGAATGGCTTTACTCGGTGACGCAGCTCATGCTTCAACGCCTAATTTGGGGCAAGGAGCTTGTCAGGCTATAGAGGATGGCTTTGTTATCGCTAACGAGTTACAGAACAATGATGATATTTGTCAGGCACTTAAATTATATGAGCAAAAGAGAATTAAAAAGGCAACTTATATAACCAACACCTCTTGGCGCTTTGGACAAGTCACGAATACTTCTGGTTTTATAAAATCAGTTCTGGTTTCATTATTTCGAAAAACACCTGAATCGGTGAATGAGAAACAATTAGATAAGATCTTTAACCTGTAATTGTAAAATCAGGTGAAATTTGACTCTTCGTCAATTTTGGTGATTACATTTGTTTTGAGCCTACTTTCTAGTCAATCAAACCCTTTTCAATGAAGTTTCCTGATAATATTAGTCACGGTTCTCGGTCATTTCTATACCTTAACATTCTTCAGACCAGTGATCAATGTAGTTAAATAACTACTTCAACCTCTTATTTAATAAAGAACAAAATAGCTTAATTACCACGGGAAAGTGCTTTTTTTTACTTTAGGGATTACCTCTTCCCCTATCAAGGCAATGGTTTCACTGAGCTGCTGATGACTCAGTCCGGCATTGTCTAGCTGAAAGGTAAAGCGATCAATGCCTCCCAATGAGGCACTGTGACGCAGAATTTTCTCTGCCACCTCATCGGAATCTCCTACCAGGTAGGCTCCTCGGGGAGCATTTTGGGCTTCAAAATGCCCTCGGGTGACGGGTGGCCAACCACGCTCGCGACCGATTCGGGTGAAGGTTTCGGCATAGCCTGGGTAGTAAGTTTCCACCGCTTCTTCATGGGTTTTCGCTACATAACCCAGAGAATGCAGGCCTACCTTTAAGTCTTCTTGTGCATAGCCAGCCTTATATCCAGCTTCCCGGTACAGATCAATTAAGGGGCGGAAACGGTGTGTCTCCCCACCAATCACCGCTACCATTAAGGGAAGTCCAAGGGAACCTGCCCGCACAAAGGATGCGGGTGTGCCACCTACGCCCAACCAGATGGGGAGTTTGGATTGCATAGGCCTTGGATAAATAGCCTGCGATTGCAAGGAAGGTCGAAATCGTCCCTTCCAGGTGATTACCTCTTGTTCATTGAGCTGCAATAGCAGATCTAGCTTTTCTGCAAACAGGGCATCGTAATCTTGAATATTTAAACCAAAAAGGGGAAATGCTTCTGTAAATGAACCCCTCCCTACAACCAGTTCGGCACGACCTTGGGAGAGTAAGTCTAGCGTAGCAAACTGTTGGAATACCCTAACTGGGTCTGCTGCGCTGAGTACGGTTACTGCACTACTTAATCGAATCCTAGAGGTGCGCGCAGCGGCAGCAGCCAAAATCACTGAGGTGGCGGAATCTAAAAATTCCTTTCTATGGTGCTCCCCGATGGCAAATACATCCAACCCTTTTTCATCGGCCAACTGGATGCGATCCAACAATTCACGTAATGCATCTTGAGCGGTACCGACAGGGTTTCCTTGAGCATCCGTCACAAAGGCAGCAAAACTATCTATTCCTATTTCCATGGCGTAAACCTAGGGAGTCTTGACTAATTATCCAAGAAATCGGTAAAACTAAATTAATTGCATCAGTTACGGATTGTCCTATCGCATTATCAACTAATTCATTGAGGAACGAAGTCAAGGAGTCATGTGGTTTGTTGCAAATGAAGGGTATCGCAAAAATTATAACCTATTTATAATCAAAATAAGAAAAAACAACCTGAAAAATGGTGAGGAAGAGTAATGGTTAAGATTATCCAAAAGGCCATTTTGACCATAAAGTCCAAACAGCGACTATAAGCATACCCATTGCAGAAATAATTAAAAATATATCCCAGATAAAAGCTGGTTTAAGTTTTTTTGGTGTTTTAAAATAACGAAAATATAGGGCAGCAAAAGCGAGCATGGGGAGCATAACAGCCTGTGCAATGCCAGACCAAATGATCATCGATTTGGGCGCCTGAATGAATAAAAAGAGGACTAAAGCGGCAATGGGCCAGGCAAATGAGAGTATTTTAGTCCATTTTTCATGGATTAAAGGATTGGATTTGATAAAACCTATCAGTGAAAAACCATCGGCTAAAACCCTGGCATTTCCCGCAGCGGCGACAAAAAAGGTAGAATAAAGGACAGCGATAGCTCCTGCATAAAAGACAGGTTTTGCCCACAACCCAAATACGGGTACATACATTTCGCCCAGGGTTGTAATTAGGTTATTTTCTTCTGGTAATAGCTCATTTCTATGCAGAATAGAAGCTCCAAGAAGATAAAAAGCGACGGTAGCTAAGGTATAAACAACCAGTGACAACCATGCATCGATTTTTAATACTTTGATCCATCCCCTTGCATTTTCATGCCATTCAGGGGTATCTTGATATGGGCCTGTAAATTTGGCATAACCTTTTTCTAGACACCAATACGGGTACATAATTATTTCCGACGATCCTACGCCAATGAGCCCAAATGCAGCTAAAGCAATGGCCAGCCCATCGGTACTTTCGGGAATACCCAGGTTCATTCCTGCTTTTATATCAGACCACGATATTTCCCATCCTGGTATAAACTGCAGATAGACAACGTTAAAGAGCGTAACCGTTGTAAAAAGAAACACTAAAAGAGTTGAAAAGGACTGAATAAAGGAAAAGCGCCCAAAATATAGCATAAAAGCGGTTATGAAGGCAATGATGGTAGATAATATATTGATATTATTTAACCAGCTGCTGTCACTAACAGTAAATGAAATAGCCGCAACGGCTTGACTGGTAGCACCTAATATGCCTCCTTGCTGAGAAATAATAAGGACAATCATGAAAAACCAATACCAGATTATCCAGCGAACCTTAAGTTTCGGACCTGGTATTTCGTTTAAAGCCTCCAGGGGCGAAGTGGAATGTATGATGGTGTTTCTGCCAAATTCTATCAGGGTAAATACCTTAATAACACAACCTAATACAATAAGCCAAAGGAGGACAAAACCTGTTTTCGCTCCTACTAAAGTTGTGGCGATTAACTCACCGGAACCCACGATGGAGCCAGCTATAATAATGCCCGGACCAAGGTGTTTCAGGATGTCAAAAAATCGGGTAGGTGCAGCTTTCATTAGGAAGATTAATCAGCATTCAGGAGAAATATTCCTTCATTTTTTTACGCAAAAATAATACACTGCGTTCCAGCTGCTCAATGCCATCTACGCCATCTTCAATACTGATCCAACCGTCAAATTTTTCTTTTTTCAAGATAGAAAAAATGGCATCATAATCATTTAAGCCTTTGCCTATTTCACCGTGGCTGAGTCTTTTGGCATAACCAACGGCACCACCTTCTTCATTACGTAAATCTTCCAGCGTACCTTCTTTTAAATATCGGTCACTGGCGTGCATGGTAACCACGCGATGGGAAACCCGGTTCAATAATTCAATGGGGTCTTCGCCTGCCAGATAAGTATTGCTGGGGTCATAATTTACGCCAAAAAAGGGATGATTAATCTTATCGACCAAGGCACAAAAAATATCCATTTTCTGGGCAAATTCCGGATAAGTCCAAAAATCATCTTTGTAATGATTTTCAATGATGAGAGTTATATCACGCTCCTGTGCATAAGGTAAGCATTCATGAATGCAGTCGGCGGCAAGTTGAATACCCAGGTCAATGGATAATTCGGGTCTTTTCTGACCTGAAAGCACTCTACAATATTTTCCACCGAGCGCATTGGTCATATCTATCCAATGCTTTTGTTTCGCTATTTCTATATCGCGAAATGACTTATCGGGATGAGTGAAATCTGGTGAACAGCACATCATTGGGATAACCTTACCTTTATCTTCCACCTGACTTCGGAAAATTTTCCAGTTTGCAGCATTTTCCATTTCCAAAAATCCGGCATACCATTCTATCCCGTCAATGTCAAGATTACCTGCAATATCAATCCATTCAGAAACCTTCATGGTTCCATCTTTACAAAGGGCGTTCATATAAGCTTTTGGAAAAGCAGCTAACTGAGGCATTTTCAATTATTTATGGTAGAAGAATCTTTTGGGGGATTTCTTCCAATGAAAGGATGTTGTTCTAATTCAACAATTTGACCTGAAATGGGGCCACATTCGTCACCCAGCCAATAGACTGCGGCGGCGGCAATTTCTTCCGGTTTTATAAGCCGGCCGGAAGGAGCAAAAATGGAAGGAATTTTTTCGAACCAATTTTCCGATAATCCATGGGCCATTTTTCTTTGCTGTTCGGTTTCTGTCAGGACCCAACCTGGATTAATTTGATTGACCCTAACGCCATTTTCCCTGTGTAAAGTATCCCCCAAATTTCTGGTGAGGGTCATCAAACCACCTTTTGACACACTATAGGCCAGCAGATCAGGTTCTCCACTGTAGGCATTTACGGAACCAATATTTAACACGGCGCCTTTTTGTTTCGTTAAATAAGGAAGACATTCTTTAATTAAAAGAAAGGGAACTATAGTGTTTATTTTCACTACCTTTTCAAAAAATGGAGCGCTGGTAGTTTCCAGATTAGAAGATACCACCCAAGCTGCATTATTGACAAGCCCATCTAATTTCCCAAACGAAACAATAGCACAATTTGCCAATGCTGTGATCGTTGCATCTTCCTGAAGGTCACCGATGCAAAGGGCAGCATTTTCCTTCCCTAATTCCTGAATAATTTCCTCACCCCAATCTTTCTCCAAACCGTGAATAACTACTTTAGCACCTTCCTTAACAAAGCGGTAAGCCATAGCTTTTCCGATACCAGTAGTACTTCCTGTAACAATAATAACTTTACCTTGAAGGCGCATATCAGAAGGGTTTTAGGACACTTTTGACTACTTCGCCGTGGTGCATTTTTTCAAAAGCCTCTTTCCATTGATCAATGGCCCAAACGCCACCGATGATGGGTTTAACATTGAGGCTACCACTTGCGAGGAGTGCAATCACCCTCTCCCAGATGGGCCAGTTATGACTGAAACTACCTTTTAAGGTTACATTTTTTTGAACCAAAGGATCGAGAGAAAAGCCCAAAGGTTGTGGACCCCAACCCACTTTGGTTATTTGACCGTTAGGTCTGACCCATTGAAGCGCCATTTTCAAAGTAACACTTGCCCCTGCGGCATCAACAATCAAATCGGCGCCCAGTCCGTCCCTGTTCTTTGCCCATTCGGTGGCATCTCCAATGATAGGTTCACAACCATATTGTTTTGCAATATCAAGTCTCAACTTATCAGATTCAAGACCTACTACGGCTACTTCAGCACCACAAACACGAGCTACGGCAGCACATAAAATACCAATGGTCCCTGGGCCAATTACGATGACACGATCTCCTGGTTTCACAGAACTATTAACAGCTACGGAATTGTAGGCGACACAGCAAGGCTCCGTCAGACAAGCTTCTTCGAAGGACAATTGAGTGGGAACTTTATGCAGGCAACGCGCAGGAACCCTAACATAACGGGTCATTGCTCCATTAACACCATATCCAAATCCTTTTCTGTCAGGATCGAGATTATATAATCCTGTTTTTGACATAGGACTATTAGGATTAATGATAGCTGCTGTTTCACTAACCACCCTATCGCCTTCTTTCCAGACAGTGACATTTTTACCAACGGCAGCAATAAGACCACCAAATTCGTGACCTAAAACTACCGGATAATTTACGGGCCAGCTATGATCGGCCGTCCATTGATGCAGGTCACTGCCGCAAACACCGACATTGACCACTTCTAACAATACATCATCATCGCCAATAACTGGGACAGCGATTTCACGAATTTCCACAGAACCTTTTTCAGGAGCAAAATTTACTACTGCGGGATTTAATAAACTGGACATATTTTTATATTTTAAGCATTTCGGACAGGAACATCCTTGTATGCATGTATTTTTTCACAAATTAACCTAAGCGAGGCCTCTAAATTACCATCTGCCGTTTTAAAAGCATCTGCATCAATAGTTAAAGGGGCGCCCAAAACCACCAAAGGTGCACCATAAAGAGGACATTGAATGGCCTGTTCCAGAGATAGGCCGCCAACAGCCTGAACGGGAATACGAACAGCTTCAACGACTTCTCTTAGTTGATCCAATGGATTTGGCATCCGAAGACCTCGGGCGGCAATGCCTCTGCGTTCATCGTAACCAATATGGTGGATAACAAAATCGCAGCCCAGATCTTCCAGCCATTTGGCTCCGGCCACCATATCAGGACAGCCAAGATTATCGCCCATTACCTGAATGTTATAGTCTTTTCCAGCCTGAACAACACATTTAATGGTTTCTTCATGAGCACGAGCCATGACAACCACATGGGTCGCGCCTGCTTTTGCCATCATTTCAGCTTCGAGATAACCACCATCCATGGTTTTCAGGTCTGCAACAATGGGAATACCAGGAAAAGCTTCACGAAGTTTTCTTACGCCATGCAAGCCCTCAGCTAAAATGAGGGGTGTTCCAGCTTCCAGCCAATCGACGCCAGCGCGAAGAGCCATAGCTGCGGTTTCTAACGCCTCATCAATATTGGTGAGGTCCAGTGATATTTGTACTATTGGTTTCATATTAACAAGATAATTATTATTTCATACCTTTTTTACATCTGGAACAAGAAATTTTACTATTCTTGTTATCATCATTTAATTTAAATACTTTTTATGACGACCAACATTAAATATGTTTTCATCCTTAGTTTGATACTGCCTTACCATTTTCTGAGTGCCCAATCGGCATGGGTTGAAAAATATATGATGGATGAGGCCTATAAAAATAAAATCATAAGCCTGGCACAACAGGCTTTGATTGAAAAACCGATAACGGTTACCAATGAAACTTCTCCTCGTTCAGCAGGCGGAAAACATGACTTTTATTCCGAGGGAGATTATTGGTGGGAAAATCCAGTTAGTCCGGACAGCCCTTATATTCAAAGGGATGGTATGAGTAATCCCAATAATTTTGTAGCTCATAGAAAAGCTATGATTCGTTTTAGCCAGCTGGTGGGTACCTTGACTTCTGCGTATTTGATAGAAAAGAAAAAAGAATATGCAGAGCAGGCGTTCAAGCATTACGAGGCATGGTTTTTAAATGAGGAAACACTGATGAATCCAACGCTTCTTTATGCTCAGGCTATAAAAGGTAGAGTAACTGGCCGTGGTATTGGTATTATTGATATGATTCAAATGATTGAAGTGGCACAAAGTTTAAGGGTTTTAGAAAAGGCTTTACCAAACAAAAAAGAGGAAATTAAAGGAGTTAAAAACTGGTTTGAGAAATATTTATCGTGGGTGACAACGCATCAGTATGGTATTGATGAGCGAAATGCCAAAAACAATCACGGAACTTGTTGGGTCATGCAGGTGGCAGCATTTGCTAAATTAACGGGAAATCAGGCATTGCTTGATACTTGCGCAAATAGATTTCAAACCATTATATTACCTAACCAAATGGATCAAAAAGGGTCGTTTCCACTGGAATTAGCAAGAACGAAGCCCTTCGGTTACTCCTTGTTTAATTTAGATGCCATGGCGACGATTTGCCATCTTTTAGCCGATAAAAATTTGTGGAATTTTTCCCTTCCCGATGGCAGAACAATGAAAAATGGTGTTTCATTTATTTATCCATTTATCGAAGATAAAAATAAATGGCCCTATCAAAAGGATGTGATGTATTGGGAAGAATGGCCGGTGGCTCAGCCATTTTTATTGTTTGGCGCTATGGCATTTAAAAATCAATCCTGGTTAACTACCTGGGGAAATTTAAATCGTTTTCCTGAAAATGAAGAGGTAATTAGAAATTTACCGATCAGAAATCCATTGATTTGGTTAAAAATGTAAAATGAAGGTAGAAAGATTATCATCAGCACCCAATTGAAGCTTTTTTCTTAACCGGTATCGGCTTATTTCTACTCCTCGGATGGAAATTCCAAGTAAAGGAGCTATTTCTTTTGAGGAAAGGTTCATTCTTAAAAAGGCGCAGAGTTTTTGATCCTTTGGGGTGATATCCGGGTATTTTTCAGCTATCCTATGTAAAAAATCAAGGTGAACCTGATTAAAATGTAGCGCAAAAACCTCCCAGTCTTCATCCATCTGGTGATCACTGGCCACCTTGTTGAGTAGTTGATCTATAGCTTGTTTTGTTTCTTTTTCCTTACTTGATTTACTGATTTCGCTAAGTTTTATGCTTAGGTCTTGAATTAATTCATTTTTCTGCAAAAGATGCAGGGTTGTGGAGGCTAATTCCTGATTTTTGGTATCATTGTCGAGTTGTAATTTTTCATTTTCCAATCGAACAATATCCTCTAAAGCTTTGTCAGCCCTGATTTTCTCCGATAACGTCTTCTTTTGAAGTTTTTGTTCCATTAATTTCTTTTCCCTGTCGAATCTTTTTCGAGGAATAAATAATAGAAGGAAAATGGTAAGTAGAAAGATAAAAAGATAAAAATACTTAAACCCACGACTTAAGTACCAGGGAGGATCGACGGTAAAGGAAAACGGAAGAGGTTTCCATGACTTTATTCCTTCAATTTGGGCTTTTACCAGGAAACGGTAGGAACCAGGTGGTAAATTGCTATAAGTCATTTTATTGTCTTTCGTCCAGGGTCTCCACGCCCTATCAAAGCCTTCCAGTTTTATAGCATATTGAATATTCAGACTTTGGGATAAATAGGGTAAAACATACTCAAAAGTGGCGGTATTCAGGTTTTTATCAAATGAAAAATTACGCAAAAGGATATTTTTAGGATATTGATTCTGGATTTTCATGTCATAAAATAGAAATCCCTTATCTGTACCAAAAAGAACCTTGTCCTTTTGGTATGGATAGATAAATTCGAAGCCACCCACCAGCTTATTTTTTAAAAATGGAATCATTTTCTTTTTAAAAACAACGGAATCCCTGTACTTTTCAGCTCGGACCAAATACCCCACCTCATCGCCCTGGGCAAACCAAATATCCCCGTCAAATCCTTCCACTAACGTTTTAACTTTATTGGAAGTACCAAAAACTTGATTCAACAAAGTATAGGGAAAGAAGGAGCGTTGGATGGGATCATATTTATATATGCCATTTTCAGTGGTAAAAACAGCCTGATTATAAATGGAATAAACGGAATTTCCATTGTTTGAAGGTAATTTTTGATTTGTATTCAAATAGGTAACGCTGGAAGAAAAGAAATCAGACTCATCCAAACGAAGATTAAAAATGCCTCGATAGGGATGAGCTATCCAAAAGGAATGATTTGATTCTGGTATGATTATTCTGGCAGATTCATCAAATCGGGATAATTTGCCCAGAGGATTCCAGGTGCTATTTTTATTTTCAAGGAGGTAAATGCCATTGTAGGAGCCACAGAGCAGTTTATTTTTAACCCCTGGGATTTCTTTGAAAAGCCAGGCACCCGTATTTTTCAATATATGCCTGGGTTTATCATTTTCTTTAAACACAAAAGCACCAAGGTGATGCCCTACCCAAATTTCGTTGCCAAAAGATTGAACCTGCCAGACTTGTCCCTCTGTATTAGGAATGAGGGAAGTCTTTGATTTTGCCAGTTGACCATTTTCTTCGGCGGTATGCTGGTAGAGACCATTCACCGTGCCAAAATAGAAATTTCTTCCTTTTTTTATGGCAGAATAGGCTGTTCCGCCCATATTTTCGTCGGGATAAAGATAAGTGAAGGGGTAAAAAAGTTGAATACAGGATATGCCATTATCTGTTCCTGCCCATAGATTGCCCTGTTTATCATTAAAAAGACTTAGCACATTATTATTTATCAGTCCATTTTCCTTATTTAGTATAAATTGGGTTTTTCCATATTTGTCCAAAATAACAATGCCACCTCTGGAGGTTCCCAGTGCAAATTGGCCATTGTTAAGGATAGTTGCCGTATAGATCTTATGTCGGGAAAGGTATTCTTTTACCTGATTATCCCATAAACTCAGCTTTTTTCCATCAAAAAGATACAGGGAACCCTCTAAGCTTGCTACCAGGAAGATATTCTTGCTGAAGGGCATGACCTTGGTTATAGTTCCGTCTTTTAAGGGAATGGAAGTTAAAAAAACAGGCTTTCCAGTGGGGTCTAGTTTGTAAAGTCCTTTTTGTAAGCAATGAATAAACAGTTGATTGTCTGTCACGCCCAGATAGGAGATATCAGCGGGTAGTTCTTGGAAATCTATTTTTCCATTCTCAAGACGGAATAATTGTCGCCCGGAATAAAAATAAATCACGCCCTGGTCGGTTTTGACAATATCCCAGATATCCTCCAGTTTGACCTTTAGGGAATCTAGTTGTTTTTGGAGAGAAACATATACCATTTCCCGAGGATTGTCCTCCTTAAAATATCCAAACTCACCCTGGGCACCTACAAAGATTTTATTATTGTCCAATAAAACAGATCGAACAATGGTTCGGTTTTTTACGGGGTATTTTCGCCAGGTATATCCATCGTAAGTTAATAATCCATCATTATTAGCCACGTACAAAACACCATAAGCATCAGAAACTATTTCCCAATGTTGTGTCCCACCCTGATAAACACCTTTTTCGAAATTTGAAATAAAGGGTAGTCCCTGACCATTTGTGAAAGTCGGAAAAATAAAAAGTAAGGAAATGAAAATAATTTTAATCAAAAAATGATTCATGATTTTCCTTTGATAAACAACAACCACAAAGGCTTTTGCACAGAAACATTCATAAAGATAACTTTAAATAATTATCATTTGATGTAGTAATGATGTAATGAATGATGTAATAAAAAAAATGCTGTTGTATCTGTGTTGTATTATAATATGTAGGATTAATGCTGACAAAGAGTAGTTTTGTTTTGAAAACTTTTATTTCCTAAAATACGCAAGCATGAAAAAAATAATTTACTTACTTTTTAGTTTTACCCTATTCATGAATTCCATGCAGGGGCAAACGGTTATCCTGGATTTTGAAAAACCGGAGACAAGCAGAGATTTTCAATATTTTGGCAGTGGACTGGACGGTCAGAAAAATAAAATAATCAATAATCCAAGCGCGACCGGGTTGAATACCAGTTTGAAAGTAGCAGAATATGTAAAGCCAGCTGATGCTCAAACCTGGGCAGGTGCATTCATTACGCCTGACTTCGACAAGGCTGTAGATTTAAGTAAGCCAGGTGCTTTGGTTTGTGTGAAAGTATGGATGAATCAGGTAGGAAATGTAGCCTTAAAATTTGAGGGATCAACCAATGGCGGACCTAACTGGACGATTACCGAACCTGTAAATAAGGCAAAAGAATGGGTTGAAGTTTGTTTTGATGTGAGTAAGGCATCTATAGAAGATCCTTTTAAGGCAGCATTGGGCTTCAGTTATAAAAGAATTGTAATATTTGTTGATTTTGGAAAAACCGGTGCTCAATCTGCGGGAACTTCTTATCTGGATGATTTTACCTTGAAACTTCCTCCTGCTCCAGGATGTAAAACGGTATTAGATTTCGAAGTAGATTCCACTACAACCGTTTTTCAATATTTTGGCAGTGGATTAGATGGACAAAAGAATAAAGTGGTGAATAACCCTGCAGCAACAGCCGGAAATGACAGTAAAAAAGTAATTGAAATATTTAAACCTGCAGATAGCCAAACTTGGGGAGGTGCTTTTAGTTCCCCGAATCCTAAAATTCCAGTAAGCTTTACTGCGCCAGGTTCTAAAATTTGCATGAAAGTATGGATGAAAAAAGCGGGTGTTTTTGCTGTAAAACTCGAAGGTGCCTCAACAGGCGGTGCTAATTGGGTGCAACAAGTGGAGGTTCCAAAAGCAAAAGAATGGGTGGAAATTTGTTTTGATCCAACCCTGCCGTCTTTAGAAGATCCTAAAAAACCAGCGGCAAGTTTTACCTATCAGACTATTGTTCTGTTTCCTGATTTTGGAAAAACCGGCGCGACTTCTTCCGACACAAATTATGTAGATGATATTAAAGTGTGTACAGCTGCTGCACCAAGTAAAGTTGATGTTGATTTCGCCGTTGATATGAAGAAATACACCGGTGCTTTTCAAACGGTTTATATCAGTGGAACATTTAATAACTGGTCCGACAGTTCTAATCCACTTCAAGACACTGATAAAGACGGTATCTGGACAACCAGATTGTCCCTCGACCCAGGAACGATACAATATAAATTTCAACTCGATAAATGGGCAAAACAAGAAGAGTTTACCGGAACTGAAACCTGTACGGTAACAGATGGTGGCTTTACCAACAGAAATCTGGTTATACCTGCTTCAGGCGTTAAAAAGGATACTTTTTGTTTTAATAGCTGTTATGCTTGTGGAAAAGCCATTAAGTTTACGGTTAATCTTGGTACACAGCATATCACTGTTGCTCCAACGGGTATATTCATAGCAGGTGGCGGAAATTTTGGCGTACCAGGAAACTTCCCCCTAAAAGATGCTGATAAAGACGGTATTTACTCTATTACGTTTGAAAGACCAATCGGATTTACCTCTTTTTATACTTTTACCAATGGCGCTTGTGCCGATTACAGTTGTAAGGAAATTATCAGCGGTCAAGCTTGTGCAAATCCAGATAATTTTAATGATAGAAAAATGGGACCTTTTACAAAAGATACCATTTTAAATACCTGCTTCGGACAGTGCACAACTACAGCAAATTGCGGTGTGCAAGTAACCAGGAAAGTAACTTTCAGGGTGAATATGAAATCTTATACTAAGTCTTTTGTTGGGGTTTATGTGAGTGGACAATTTAATGAATGGTCCGCTAATAAAAATCCTTTGAAGGATGATGATAATGATAATATCTGGACGGCAGAAATAAGCTTACCGGATGGAAAATTTGAATTTAAATATCAAATTGATGGATGGACAGCACAGGAAGAATTTAAAGGTGGAGAATCTTGTACCGTTACAACGGGTGGATTTACTAACAGGGTTTTAACGGTAAGTAAGGACAGTGTTTTAAGTGTAGCTTGTTTTAATGCCTGTACAAATTGCGCTACGACAGATGCCAGGGACATTAGCTTCGCGCCGCTGTTCAGTATTTTTCCAAATCCTGCAACCGATGAGATTCAGTTGAATTTAAAATTAGCTGGCTCAGAAACAGCTCGGTGGATGTTGATGGACGCCCTTGGACGTATTTGCCAATCTTACACTTTACCCAAGGCTACACAATCACTAAACATAGATGTATCTGGTCTTCAACCAGGCGTTTATTGGGCGGTAATATATCAGGGAGAAAAGAGAGATGTACGCAAATTGGTGATAAATCCATAAATAAACTAACAAATTGATGGGAATGAGGCTTTTAAAATGCTTATTGATTCTTGCCTCCATATTAGGAAGTAATGCAGTCTTTGGACAAATAAAAATTACGGGGACCGTTTCGGAAAGTGGAAGTAATGAAAAACTTACAGGTGTCACCGTTTTGATTAAAAATACCCAAGACGGCGTTGTCACCGAATTGGATGGAACCTTTGAATTAACCGTTCCTAATGAAAAAAGTGTTTTAGTTATTTCCTATCTGGGCATGGAAACAAGGGAAATTTTAGTTGGAAATACGCGCGTTTTTCAAATATTATTGAACCCTTCCGCCTCAGTTATGGACGAAATTGTTGTAGTTGGTTACGGCACTCAGATTAGAAGTTCTATTTCTGGTGCCGTATCAACGGTTTCTTCAAAAGATTTAGAGGGAGTTCCTTTATTAAGGGCGGAACAGGCCATTCAAGGAAAAACGGCTGGGGTGCAGGTAACTCAAAATTCTGGTTCACCAGGAAGTACCCTTTCCGTAAGAATTAGAGGAACAGGTACTATAAATGACAGTGAGCCACTTTATTTAGTTGACGGAGTTCCGGTTTCTGGTATTGATTTTTTAAACCCAGGGGATATTGCTACCATAAACGTTTTAAAAGATGCAGCGTCAGCAGCCATTTATGGTTCCAGAGGTGCCAATGGCGTTGTGGTCATAACAACGAAAACGGGAAAAATGGCAGAGAAGCAATATGGCTCTATCCAATATGAAAATTATTTTGGCCAGCAACAAGCCTGGAAAAAAATGAATTTACTCGATGCCAGAGAATATGCCATATTATCAAATGAAGCCCATATTGCCGGAGGGAAAACCCCATTAGCCGCTTTTTCAAATCCTGAAGCCTTAGGAAAAGGTACTGACTGGCAAGAAGCCATCTTCCAGGTTGCCCCCATTCAAAGTCATCAGTTATCTTTAACGGGTGGCTCTGCGTTGTCAACCTTTGCTCTTAGCGGTAGTTATTTTAATCAGGCGGGCGTTGTTGGAGGAGCAAAATCGGGTTTTGAGAGATACACGGCCAGGCTTAATATTAGCCAGCAATTAAAACCCTGGCTAAAAATGAGTGGAAATGTTCTTTATACCAATCTGAATAGAAATGGTCTTCCAGAGAATAATGAATTTAATACGCCATTAGTAAGGGCCTTAAATATTGACCCGGTGACTTCCATCCGTAAATTTGATGGAACTTACAATTATTCCATTTATGTAGACACCGATTTGGCAAATCCGGTAAATGCTATTGAAAATCAACATAATACCTGGCAAAGTAATCGTGTTTTAAGTAGTATTCAAGCAGATGTAAATGTAAGAAAGGGCTTGGTTTTCAGGTCTTCATTCAACAGGGATGAGACTTTTGCCAGCCAGTCCATTTTTATTCCAATATTTAATTTAAGTCTTGATCCTGCTAGCAATGACGCTCCGGCAAGTGAGCGAAACCCAGTCAATACGGTAATAAAAAACGATTTTTCCTGGCAAAACTGGCAATGGGAAAATGTATTAACCTGGGATTATTCCAAAGGGAAACATAAATTAAATGCTTTGCTTGGCTCAACGGCACTGGCAAATAGTTATTATTTTTTAACGGGTTCAAATACCAATCTGCCCTCAAATCAGGTGAAGGATGCTTTTCTTGGAAATACCATTGCACCAAGAGAATCGCAAGGCTCTGGTGATTTTGCGTCAGCCTCCGGAATGCTATCTTTTTTCACTCGTTTTCAATATGATTACGATAATAAATACCTATTATCTACCACCCTTAGAAGGGATGGTTCTTCCAGGTTTGGTAAAAATAACAGGTATGGCTACTTCCCTTCTGTTTCGGCTGGTTGGGTCGTAAGCAGAGAGGATTTCTGGGGATTAGAAGCTTTAAATTTTCTGAAACTGAGAGCTAGCTGGGGGCAAAATGGTAATGACAGAATTGGTGAGTATAGTTATACAACCATTGTTTATCCTGGTCAGAATTATACTTTTGGCTCGTCTGAAACCATTACCAGCGGAAGTACGCCTTTAGAGGCCAGTAATCCAGATTTGAAATGGGAAACAGGGGAGCAAATTAATGCGGGTCTTGATCTTGAAATGTTCAATGGAAAATTTCATTTTACGGCAGATTATTATAAAAAAACGACCAGAGATATGCTCGCAAGGATACCGATTCCTACTTTGGTTGGATTAAGGGCTCCTTTTCAGAATGTGGGTACGATGGCAAATAATGGCCTGGAATTATCCTTACTTTATCAAGGAAAAAAGAAATCATTGAATTACAGTCTTGGGGCAAATATTGGCTTCGT
>Ga0208787_1000236_pt1 | contig 27913 bp, 21 predicted proteins | sample Wag4_2014_7_11_FD_187362 | JGI IMG/M metagenome (GOLD analysis project Ga0208787, IMG submission 187362) | Fresh water microbial communities from Ohio, USA - Utica-2 Time Series HT 2014_7_11 (SPAdes) (version 2) | ecosystem: Environmental > Aquatic > Freshwater > Water tank | place: USA: Ohio...
GACCCAATGGTAGCAGAAATGATGAAAGAAATGTACGATATGTTGATGTTACCTTTAATTGAAAAAACAAAACCGAAGAAATAAAAACGGCATATAACAAGGGTTTGCCAAAATGGGGGCAGAAGTGCTAAATTGAACATTTGGAATTCTATTGAGCTTTTGTACTAAATTTGAACATTCGTATTTCAAAATCCCCCACTTCGGCAAGCCCTAAACCGTTAAAAAAATCACGGCTCTCCAAACTCATCAACAATAACCTTTACATGCGCTGGTGTCAGTAATCGAAGACCTGGCTTATAACCCTGGCTTCGAAGCATCGGTAAAACTGTATCACTTAACTTGATCCATCTGCGTAATTGAGCACTTGCACTTTTCTTTGATATGTTCGGGAAATAGAGCTGCGCAAGCTCACAGTAACCGTATGATTTTATTCTAAATTTCTCTTCCATTTTCTAAACTGGTCTAATTGGGTATAAAAAAAGCCCTGGGGTTTCCAGGGCTTTAAGTTTAAAATGACATTGCTAATCGGGTTCCTAACTTAGTGGATAGTCGTTCCATATCTTCACCTACTTTTTTATCTACGATTCGGGCATAGTGCTGGGTGCTTGTAATATTTTTGTGTCCAAGCATTTTACTAACCGATTCAATAGGTACACCATTCATCATAGTCAGCGTAGTCGCAAATGTGTGACGAGCGATGTGATAAGAAAGCTTTTTGGTAATGCCACAAAAGTCTGCTAACTCTTTGAGGTAGGCATTCATCTTTTGATTGCTCAGTATGGGCAATACGAGGTCGTCTGCTTCAAGCAAATCCAATTCAACATACTTGTTGATGATTTGCATTGGAACGCCCAACAAAGGCACGTTTGCGCGTCCTCCTGTTTTTTGCCTTTTGGTTTTAATCCAGGTGCCAGATTCATTTCTTTCAATCTCGCAACGTCTGAGTTTTTTTACATCCGCGTAAGCCAAACCTGTGAAGCAAGAAAATACAAAAAAGTCCCTAACCCTAATAATCCTATCAAATGAAGAGGTGTACTCCATAATTGATTTCAATTCATCTTCTGTAAGGTAGGGGCGGTCAACTTCTTTCATAGTTAGACTGATTCCTGCAAATGGATCCTTTAATATCCAGCCATGACGAAGGCAGCGATACGTTATCCTTTTAAGATTTTGCAGGAACTTATTTGTGGTGTTAAAACTGCAACCTTTCTCAGTTTTCAAATACAAACCAAATTCAGTAACCATGTAATGATCGATGGATTTAATTGGCACATCGCTGGCTTTGTATTTGATTTTTAGAAAATTCGAAAAATGATTTTTAGCAGCATTGTACTTTTGACAAGTAGCATAGGTGCTTTCCTTTCCAATTAATTTGCGAAGTCCCTCAATGTGGTCTTCCCAAATTTCAATAATCATTTTGGCTTTTGCAGTGTTTACTCCGAGTACCGCATCACGCAAAAGTTGCGGAGTAACGGTATCGTACATGGTAATAAGCTCGCTGTACTTTTGGCGAGTTCTGGTGATCACGGAATCAATGTAATCATTGAATTCACGTGCTTCGTGAGAGCGACCAATTACTTTGGCGCGTTTAGAATCCCAGTCTTTGGGCTGAATACTTCGCTGGAGCTGTAAAACTACACGTTCTCCATTGATGTTGATTTTCATGAGAACGGGAACTTCACCGTTCTTTTTTGCTTTTGTTCTGCTGATGTAAACAACCAGCGAGAAGTTTGATTTTTGACTTGACGACATTTGGCACTAATTTTTTACGTTGTGCCCCCCTTTAAATGTTTTACAAATGTACGTTTCCAAAGAGGAAAATAGTCGCCTAACTCATTGTTATTCAGTCTTATTATGTCTATTAGCGTCTACTTGCTTGGTTTCTTTTTTGGCTTCTAAAAAAAGAAACCCGCTTAGAAACCAAAAGTATAGACAAACCTAGACTTTTTTAGAATTTGAAGAACATAAAAAAAGCGCGTAAAACTTTCGTTCTACACGCTTTATTTTTTTTGACTTCCGCCGGTGGCGGAGAAAGAGGGATTCGAACCCCCGGACCTATTACAGTCGGCAGTTTTCAAGACTGCTGCAATCAACCGCTCTGCCATTTCTCCGGTGCGAAGATAATATTATTTCCAGTATTTCAAGTACTTTTCAAAAAATTGCCTTAATTTTTTTTCTGTTGCCATTTAAAATTCCAGGTAACAGAGGGGATAACCGGAAATAAGGATACTTTAGAGGCAGAAGCACTAAGTACGCCCGTTTTTTCGTCGGTGTCAAAATCGTAGTTGATAAAGAATGGGTTACGTCTGTTATAGACGTTATAAACTGAAAAAGTCCAATAGCTGTAGAAACCTTTTCCCTCCTCTTTTTTAGGTCTGTAATTAGCAGATAAATCTATCCTGTGATAATCTGGTAAACGACTGCTATTTCTTGGTGCGTAATTGGTAACTACCCTTTGATCAATTACATATATGCTTTCAATGGGTGTAAAAGCTCTACCCGTTCCAAAGACAAATACGCCGGAAAAATCCCATTTTTTACCTTTGTCATAATTAACAACAACAGATAAATCATGAGTCCTGTCATAGACCGCCGGATAGTAAGCACCGCCATTAATTTCAGCAAATTTTCTTTCTGTCCTGGCTCTCGTATATCCAATCCACCCAGTTAATTTTCCTTCATTTTTTCTTATTAATAATTCAGCACCATAAGCCCGTCCACTTCCAGAAATAAATTGCTGCTCTAAATCATCTGCTGCATTTTGAACATAACTCTCTCCATAATCCAATTGATTTCTTAACGTCCTGAAATAAATCTCCGCAGAAACTTCAAACATATTTTTCTTTAAATTTTTAAAATAACCTAAAGCGTATTGCTCTCCTCTTTGCGGTTTGATTCTTTCTGTACTTGACACCCAAACATCAGCTGGCAAGGTACTGGACGAATTAGAAACTAAATGCAGATATTGATTAGAAACGGTTACTCCCCCTTTAATGGCATTACTGGCATTGAAGGCATACCTCCAGCTTAAACGAGGCTCCAAGCCATTATAGGTTACTACTTCCTCTCCTTTTTGATAATTAACGCCTGTGCTCGACGCATAAGGTCCCATTTGAGTGAATATTGACCACCTAAGACCAGCCTGGATTTTTATTCTTTCGCTTACTTTAAAATCATCAGAAAAATAGAATCCTGTTTCCCAAGCGGGTATAGATACCTTGTTATTTGTAAATTCCTCATCGCCCTGTTGTGCCGTAGCTATGCTGGGCGTAAGACGATGATATGTTGTTTGCACACCAAACTTTATGGCATGATTATTAGAGGGAAAGTAATCGAAGTCAACTTTTCCGTTCCAATCTCTGACACCCGAAAATAATTTAAGACTAAAATCATCAAACCCAGCCCTGAACGTAAAATCATAATCATTATATATGATGGAAGTATTTACAAATAAGCGATTATTAAAAAGGTGATTCCAGCGGAGGGTTCCAGTGGCATTTCCATAAGGCAAATCGAAGGTGAAATCCCTACCTGGTGTTCTAAATTTAAGTACATCGCGACCAAAATAAGTGCTAAAAAAGATCCTGTCCTTTTCACTAAAGGTATAATTAGCCTTGGCATTCAAATCGTAAAAATAATAATTAGTTCCTGCAAAATCGGTTTTCTTTATGGCAGGCTGGGCAAGGTCTAACGCATAAGTTCTTCGGGTTGAAACGATAAATGAACTCTTTTCAGGTACTATTGGCCCTTGAAACGTTAATCGGGAAGCAATTAAGCCAACACCACCGTCCACCTGATAATGTTTATTATTTCCTTCTTTCATTTGAATATCCACTACAGAAGATAATCTACCACCGTACTGCGCTGGCATTCCACCTTTTATAAGATTTGCCGATTTTATTGCATCTGAATTAAATACAGAGAAAAATCCAAATAAATGACCTGAGTTGTAAACAAGCGCCTCGTCTAAGAGCACCAGATTCTGGTCAGGTCCTCCCCCTCTCACATAAAAACCAGAACTTCCTTCTCCTGCCGATTGTACTCCAGGTAGCAGTTGTAAAGCTTTAAGCAAATCAACCTCCCCCATTAACGCGGGAATTTTCTGTATTTTTTCAATAGGCAGAATAATTTCACCCATTTGTGTACCTGACACATTTTTATCGGCTGCTTCAGCTTCTATAACGACCTCACTCATTTCTACCCCCTCACTTAAGTCTATATTGAGCGAAAGATCCTTGTTTAAACTAATTTTTTTCTCCTGATCTGCAAATCCTAAATAGGTGAAAACAATCGTATAATCACCTGGTGCCAGTCGAAGCGTATAAAAACCATAAGTATTGGTCGATGCGCCCAGATTACTCTCTGTTTTCACATAAACGGAGGCCCCTGTCAAGGTCTCCCCTGTACTGGCATCCTTCACATAACCACTCACTGAAAACTTACTTTGCCCGAAAAGGGAAACGGAAAAACCCGTTAAAATAAAAATTATTACCTTTAAATGCATTCTATATTTGTTTAGTATAGAAAGGCTAAAAGGTATAAATAGTTTAATTTTTTAGTTGAAACCTATCTTAATAAATTGACAGTTCCCCCGTTAACTTGCCTACCCACACCATTTTCATCTTCATATTCAATGGTATAGGCATAAATATAAGTATCCGGGTTAGCGCGATTTCCCTTATTAGAACCATCCCAACCCAATGCAGGATCGGTAGATTGAAAAATCAAATTTCCCCAACGATCATGAATGATTAACTGAAACGACAGAATGGTTACATCGTTATTAACAAATAATTTAAAGACATCATTTACGCCATCATCATTGGGTGAAAATGCATTGGGCGCATACACCTGGTAGTAAATACATTTTCTAACGCTAATATTTACTGAATCTGTAAAAACACATTTGCCAGAAGTAACCTGAAGGAAGTACAGGCCTTCATCATCCACTAAAAATTGCTGTCCATCGGAACCATCCTGCCATTGATATTTTTCGGCGGCCACATTAGCGCGAAGCAAAATTCTCTGGCCGTCACAAATGGTAGTATCCAGACCCAAATAAACGGGAATTCTTGGAATCACAGAAACACTGATAGTATCCTTCCAGATACAACCCTTAAAGGTTGCCGTTGCAATATAAGTACCATTTTGAGTAACACTTAGCGAAGGTGTTGTCGCGCCTGTGTTCCACCTATATGTCGAGCCAACGGGAACAGACATTCCTATAAGATAACTTCCACCTGAGCAAAGCGTAGAATCTTTCCCCAGTTCAAACCTTGGTAAATCATTAACCACTATACGCACAGAATCAATTCTTTGACAAGTACCAACCCCTACTCTGGCAGAATAAACACCCGTTTTATCTGCTAAAAAATAGGTGTTTGTAGATCCGTCCTGCCAAATATATGAGGCCGACGGAATCATAGGTTCGAGACGCACTTGGTCTCCTTCACAAATCTCTCTGTCTGTTCCTAAAAATTCACTGGGTACGTCTATAAAAGTGACGGTCACCGAATCTGTTCTAAGGCAACCATTTAAATTAGCCTCAACCACGTAGGTGCCACTTGAAAGTACACTGATTTTAGCTCCAATATCCCGATTATTCCATTTAAGGGTACTACCCGGTGTAAAACCTGCCTCTATAATGCCTATTTCTCCAGCACAAAGTAATAAATCAGGCCCTGCTGCCACGCTTGGTCGTTGATTAAGCACCACAAACGTGGTATCAATATTTAAACATCCAAATTGATTGGTTGCCTGTACCCAGGTTAATCCACTTTTAGAGACTTTGATGGACGGAGTGAGTTCTCCTGTACTCCAAAAAAAGGTGGTATTAGCTTGTGCCACGTTCAAAGTTACGGTATCGCCCTGGCAGGCCATGGTTTCCTGTGGCATATTTAAAACAGGCAGTGGATTGAATGTTACCTGTACTTCATCTTTGTAAATACATCCATCAAGATCTATCTCCAACCCATAAACTGCAGAGGTAGAAACGGTAATTTCGGGCGTAGTTAAACCATTGGTCCAAAGATACCTGGCCGTTGGAAAAACAGGACTCTGCCCTATGGTTATGGTTCTTCCCTCACAAGAACTTAATATTGGAGGTAAACTAAATGTTGGAACTTGTTTATGATTAATATTTACACTACCCGATTTAGTGCATCCGTTTTTTACCACGGTTAACGAATAAATCCCGGGACTACGTGCCTGATAAGTCTGGTTCCTGCTGCCGTCTTGCCATAGGTAGCTTTCATAACTGGTTGTGCTTCCCAATGTAAGCGTGACATCGGCACAAACACTGGTATCCCTTCCAAATTGTAAATCAATGACTGGCTGATAATCAATAGAAATAGTGTCTTTTATCAAGCAAACCCCCACCTTAACTGCCACGAAAAAAAGACCAGTTTTATCCGCAATAAATTTCGAAAGGGTCGTATTATTTTGCCATGTGTAGGCAGTAGCGCCAGGAAGAGATGCATCTAATGTCAAGGTAGCTACAGGACATAAAAGCGTATCTTTTCCAAGGTTGAGTGTGAGCGGTGTCTGAAATTTTACCTCTATGGAATCAGAAACCGTACAACCCGAAAGCGTAACAGAAACTTTATACTTCCCCGGTTTTGTCACCACATAAAAGCTTTTCAAAGAGCTATCCTGCCATACATATCTTACACCGATAGCTTCTAATTTTGCGTCTAATCTTAAGGTATCGCCCACACAAAGGGTCGTATCGCCAGGTAAATTCACCTCAAATTTATCGGCCGCAAGCACCCTAACAGTATCTGTAATAACACAGGTGGTACCGAAAGTAACTTTTGCCCAATAAGTTCCAGGTGCATCTACTGAAACCTTTGGCTGAACCGAATTATTGAACCAATTATATCTTTCTCCGGGACTATAAGTCCTAGCATCTAAAACTATCGGCTCCTTGGTACATTGAACCAAATCGGGACCTAAAAAACCTTCATTTTCATAATAATTCGGAGAATCAAAAATCCAGTTTGTATTACTATTGGCAATATTTGCACTTCTTACGCCCGCGTAAAATTTTACAGATCCGATGCCTAACTGATCCCTCATTTGAATAAAGTCACCCTTTATCTCCCCTGAATTCATGATCACCTGGGATTGTTTGCCAGTCTGGGTACTCAATAATTCAATAGGATTACAATTATTGCCAAAAACCTGAAAAAATCCAGTGATTTCCTGCGGGTTATTTGCATCGAGTCGATAGGTTTTACCCGGTGCGAACAATAAACTATCTATTCTATGTTTTCCTAAAAGAGTACCATTGCTTAGAAATTCAAGAATTTTTACCCCTGAAATACCTGATCCATTATGGATGGTACTATTTCCAGTTTCTGATGAAAATAATATCCTATGAAAATCGTGTGGCTTTCGTTGGTAAAAATCTCCCCCATTAATAAATTCAATGGTTGAAGTTCCAGAAATGACCGTGATAGAATCACCTTGTAAGCTGAATTCAGGGTAATTTTCAAAATTTCCACTGATATAGATATGACTGTCGCCCATTTCCAATCTCTTAGGGGTGTTTTCACCACTTCCGTAAAATTTATGGATATTGGCTGACTGTCCGTTGGTAAACAAGGTCCCGTTTCTTAGGCCTAATTCATAACAAGTGAGAGAATCGAGAAGGGTCCACTTTCCACCGCCATCAACATCGATATATGTAATATACTGACCCGCAAAAAAAGCTGTATTAGTTGTCAAATTTCCTTTGAAACTCAACCTAAAGAGACTAAAGTTACAAATATCTTTGGATGCAAGAACCAAATTGCCATAAAGCTCAAGGTTTTCAACACCTCGAGATCTTATCCATGGTCTGTTTTTAACGTTACCAATGGTAAAATTTTTAGCGTATGCGGTACTGGTTTCAATCTCTACGAAAGCACCAGCACTTTGAAAAGAGAATTCATCAAAAAAAACGTCATCTAATGGCGTGGGAATACATTCTCCACCTGGCCCATTGCTTGACGAGGACCAGTGGGAAATATCTGACCATGAACCAGTACCACCCACCCAATAGAGCTTTCTACCTGTTTTTTCTGTAAATACCCAATTAAGTGCATTACCTAAGTTTACTGAATTATTAGCGGTGACTAGTCCAGTTCCTACAGAGTGTAAATCTTTAACAATAAAATTACTAACTATAGTATTATTCTCAAAATGAATTGAAGCCGTCACGCTATTCGTTGTAGAACCAAAATATATGATTCCATCACAGGCATTCGCAGGAATTAGCTCACCAACAAAAAGTGTTGATCCTGAATTCACTCTATATTGGAATCCCCCAGTGACCTCCCATTTGATAAATCTCAAGCTATTGGATACGGTAAGATTACTGGCACTTACAAACAGATTAAATTCATGTTTTTTATTATTCGAAAGATTTCCGTTGACATTAAAATGTCCGTATTGTAGTATAGTATTAAATTTAAGAGGATTATCCCCCCAAAGATTCATACCTCCATAACTAATGAAGATGATAGTTGAACTACCCGCATTTAGGGTAAAATTATTCGTTTGCATATTCCATTCCGACCATGGAGAAATTGGAGGTTGAGGCCTGATAGCGACCAGAGAACTACCTAAAGTCAGAGTTCTAAAATTTCCTGGTTCATCCCACCGTTGGCTTCTGAAATTCTGAATAGTTAAAGTTTTGCTATTTGTATTTAAACCCCCTTTGATAAGATGAAGATCGAGAACCACCTCCATATCATCTTCTAATATCCAACTACCTACCCCATTGAAATAGAGATTTTTTTTAAATTTTTGTGATGCCATGGTTATACTATTTCCTGAAGTGTTACCTTCAAAAAGAACATCCCCCTGAAGCATCCATGACATGGCATTAACCAGTTTCAGATAACCGAAAATATGAAGTAATTGATCGGATGTTCCTGAAAAGATAGGATTACCCTTTGCACCTGTCCAGTCCATGGAGCGACAATAGGCGTTGTCAATATTTAGATTAACCGTTCCCCCAGAGGCAGGAAAACTATTGGCATCAAAAAAAACATCGTCTCCTGCTGTTGGAACGCAACTACCAGCAACACCGCCCGAGGTAGATGCCCAATGCATTGAGTCAAACCAATCACCGGAGCCACCTACCCAGTATAATTTATTATTTGTTTTGGGTGTGATATTCCAACCAATATTATTTCCCAAATCGGTACTATTATTGGCATTGAAAGTGGCGCCTCCTGTGGCTGAAACGTCTCTGATACTCAGATAATCACCCGCCAAAATCCCTGCGTTTGCTATAAAATTTGTTTTTATGCCACCGGAACCACTAAGAATCTGTATCGGATTGGCGCAATCTCCATTTGCGATTAAAGATTTCAGTTTGTAATTTTTTCCTTCTTGAAATCTGTACGTTCTCCCTTTGGACAGCACTAAGGTATCCATTGAAATTACGCCCGTCGTGTATGTTTCGCTGGTCAATATATACTTTAAAAGATTTATACTATCTGCTTGAACTCTGGCCTTTCCTAAGCTTGAGTTTAAAGCCAATTGTCCCCATCTCAATCCTTTTATTCCTTTCACTTGAAATAAAGAATTGATAGAACTTAGTGAAATAGAGGTATTAACCCCTGAGAATTTACCTGTTGTATAATTAATAACCGCAGAAGGAATTTCTATATAGCTATTGTAAGGGAGGTAAAAGGCATCCCCACGTACTAGAATATCCGAGCTATCCAGATTGATATCAGTTTTCGCATTTTCTAATTTCAAATCTAAATAATCAGTTGTGATGCTAAATCCTTTTGATGAGAAGGTACCTCCTTCAAATATCAGTAAACTATCTATAATTATGCCTCCATTTAATTGAAAAGAACCCGAATTTTCCTTGAACCTGACAATCCGATTAAAGGCATTCCCAGCCATTTGAATTTGTGCATTTGCCAATGCAGCGGAAAAATTAACATCCCCTGAAAAGGTAAAAACTATTTGATTATTTAATAATAAACTTCCAAAAATATTTAAAACACTCGTTGATGCGCCACTAACTTCTATTTTTTGGGTTACTTTTGACATATCAAGTGACTGGCAAAATGTAATTTGTTGATCTATTTGTACCAATTGGTTCGGAGAAGTAAATGACTTTGAATCAAAAATCACATTATCCTTCGAGCCAGGAATGGCTGAAGGTCTGATATTCCCACCTGAGGTAGTGGCCCAATGACTCAAATCGGACCATTTTCCTGATCCTCCAATCCAATAAATATCAATACCTAAAAGGGCGTTGGTTATGCTCAATAAGGTTGTTAGCAGTATTATTTTTTTCAAGGAAATCAATGGATTCATTTTTTCAACTATTCAGAATAAACATCGAAGATAATTTATTAGTTAAACGTAAGAAAGAATTATTTTATATGGGTTTCATCTAATTAAATCTGCCCCCATTTATTTAATTTTTTAAATGGCAAAATTCGTCATGGGCACCAGGCAAATAAGCCAGACTGACCAGGAATTCCCTTACAATTTCCGGACCTGTAAATTTGAAGGTTTTTTTAAAAAGCTTAACCCAATCCTGCCATTCAGACGGATGATGAGCATCGAGCCAAGCCTTGAAACTTCCGTGTTTTTCAATTAACTGGAGCACAACATTCGCATTATGAATAACCGCCCTTATTTTCAATTGATTCCTTATTATTCCTTCATTCTGCAATAACTCTTCGATTTTATCTTCCCCATAATGGGCTATTTTTTCCACGTCATAGGAATCAAAAGCCTTTTTAAAGTTTTCCTGCTTTCTGAGAATTGTCACCCAACTTAATCCTGCCTGATTAATTTCCATAACCAGTCTTTCAAATAAAAGACTATCATCCTCAATGGAGACACCATAAACATGGTCGTGATAAAATCTGGAAACATGATTTTCAGGTAGTTTTTGAACGGATAGACAATAAGACATTATATTTGGTTATTTTAAGAATAAATAAATAAGTACTTTTGTTATTCATATTTAAGATTAGCCAAAATATTATGAAAATTCAAAGAATCAGTGCCATTTTTTCTATTATTTTATTTTTTTCAGTATCTGTTTATGCCCAGAATTTCATCCAGATCAATGGAAATTTGAAAAGCGGCACTCCAATAAATAATCTTGTTCTTTCCAGATTTGACGGACAAGAGATACCTGTTACAGACACTAAGGTTACTGATGGTAAATTTACATTTAACGTTCCCGTTGAAAATTTCCAGGCTGGTGTGTATAGAATCATTCTTAATCCACAACAAAGAAAATTTGTTGATATCATTATCGCTGATACGCTTAGTTTTGAGATTTCAATAGATGCAGACAAACCCGAAGGAGCAGCAACGTTCACTGGCTCTCTTTTAAATTCCAAGTGGTATGCTTATAAAGAATCAGCTATTAAAGCACAGGAAAGAAATAGAGCGCTCATACAATTCACAGATATTTATCCTGACAAAACCAATGCGTTTTATGCCACAGCCATCAAGGAAATTGAAAGGGAAATGAAAGATTTTGATCTCAATTTCAATAAATTTGTGAAGGAAAATAAAAATAATCTGGCTGGAAAAATGGTGGCTAACCGCCCTTTCTACTTTCCTAATATAAAATTACCTCTAAAAGGACAGGAAAAAGATTTTCAGGATAAATACTGGAAGGGCATAGATGCTTCTGATCCCTCTTTACTTTTCACACCTTTATATGTGGAGCATATTTTGGCTTATTTTGGATTTTTTCTGCAAGAACAGCCCGGGGCTGAAGCTGATGTAAAACTTAGAATGGCTGTAGATACAGTTATGATAAAGTTTGGAAAAAACAAAGAAACGGCTGATTTTGCGAGACAATTTTTAACAGAAGGTTTTAAACAATTGGATAAACCTGCTTTGTTACAATATTTAGACGAAACCTACAGCGCAACCCAACAGTGCACCGACGAATTAGAAGAGAAAGAATTAAAAGAACGCCTTGCGGCTTACAATGCACTGAAAATTGGTTTTAACCCACCTGCCATTAAAATACCTGATTATTCGGGAAATGCGGCAAGCTTTCTGGAAAGCCCCGCCGATACCATTATTTTGGTATTCTGGGCTACATGGTGTCCTCATTGCCAACAAATGTTACCTGTTTTGAAAGAAAAATTGGCGGGAAAGAAAAACTGGGCAGTGGTGGCTGTCAGTGTAGATGATGATAAAGAGGCGTTTGAAAAAGTGATGAAAGAATATCCTATGTTCAGACATTATTGTGACCTTAAGAAGTGGCAAAGTCAACCCGTGATGGATTATCATATCAATGCAACGCCCTCCTTTTTTATGTTTGATAAAAAACGAACCCTACAAGGTAAATATCCTGATATCCGACAGGTTCCTTTTTAATTTTGCTTTTATTGAACAACAATGGTTTTTGTTACTACTTTTAGCCCAAATTGCAGTTTAACTGCATAATTTCCTTTGGGTAAATTAGTCATATTTTTTAGCGAAAAAGAGTTTATTCCTGTTTGGATTAAAGGTTTTTCCTCCATTAAAATCTGGCCGTCCATGTTTATTATCTGAAATATAAATGGACCCGTTTTTGTCAAATACACATCGAGGTAACTTTCAGTATCCGTTAAGGGATTGGGTCGGATGTTTATCCATTTCAATCCGTCGGGCCATTGTTTTGTCGCAGTGGCAGAACAGGCGAGAACCTTATTCTGTGTTGTTTTTCTTATTAATGCTATTTGGTCATACACTTTTTGCCCAGGACATTCTGTGGCACATCCATCTCTGTGACCTGAAATGCCAAATAAATTGAATCCGGTACTTGAGTGAAAAGTCTGGGTATTGGGATCGATGGATCTTTGGCATGCCTTCCAGGCAAAAATTTCACTTAGTTTTGCCATCATAGTATCCGGTGGCGTTGTATTCGTGTAGGTTCCAATAAGACAAACACCCATGGTTCCGGAGTTTTTACCACAAAAATGGGCGCCCATAACATTATCCCCTCCCCCTCTGCCTTCAAACAATGTTCCGTCAGGTGAAACCAACCAATTGTATCCCACATCGGCCCAACCATTGGTATAAACGTGTAAATTCCAAATAGCCAAAACAATGGCGCCCCAGTCATTGGAAACATTGGTCCCTGCAGAGTGATGAACCACAAGATGTGACACAGTGGTAATGGATGGCGAAGTTGGCCCTTGTGGACAACGCCAATCTACCCGGCTTTTAAATTTTGGCTGTGGACAAGCACACGAAGATTTTTCACTCACCGTTTCCTGCACTGAACTTGATGTAGGTTCCATTCCAGGACTAAAAAAATTAATCTTTAATTCAGACACATTATGGCTCACTTTATCATTTTCGTCAACCACCTGAACTTTAACAAATTGATATTCCTTTTCAAAAAACAACAAATTTGTAGCAAACTGATCTCGAATATCTATAGCATGTTCATCGGAAAATAAAGATTTATAAGGGGTCCACCTCACGCTATCCTTAGAGAATGAAAATAAAAAATGGCTAATGGGTATTTCTCTTTTATGATTTTCAGTCCAAGCAACGGAAGCACAATGAAAGGGCGTTTCGTGTTTGAAATCTAATGAAAACTCAAAAAGATTAGTTTCATTATTGATGACAGACTCCTTGGAAATGGTAATAATCCTTTGTTTACTATTCCGAAGAGATTGCGACATTAGAAGAACTGGAAAAAACAGGACGAATAGAAAAAGATTAATTTTCATAAAGAATGATTAGTCGTTGAAATATTGCCAAAGAAGTTTGCTTAATTTTCTGGTCAGCACCCAGGCTTCATTATCAGATTCCCAGCTTTTATCCGTATTATTCGCGGTCATTATGCAAAATATATAGGGATTTTTAGGATGATTAACATAAACGACCTCGCTCCTGCTTGCATTTACAGCTCCATTTTTTGAGGCGGTAAAAATACCAGCAGGAATTTCAGCCAGCGCCTCTTCATCCCAATAATTCCTACCCAAACGTTTTATCATTAAATCATCGGATGATTTTCCTAATAAATTACCTTTTAGCATTTGCTGAAACAGTTGAACTAATTCTTTAGGTGTTGACTGACCCCAACCATATTTATCTCTGTTATTTTCTCTGCCAGGTGTTCTACTATTGACACGGGTATGAATAAATCCCAAATGAGCCATCAACTCATTAATAGACCTGCCTGTACCCGCCAATGATTGTAACCATAAAGAAGCCGTATTATCACTGGTTGTTAACATTAGCATCATCACCTTACTTAACTCAATGGATTCGCCGTCCTTAAAAGAACCGAGAATATCCTCCCCTTCATATAGCAGAGAATTTTTATATATCAGCTTTTGATGATAGGAGAGATCACCCTTATTAATTTTGTCCATTACACCTAATAGAATAGGTACTTTTACAATACTTGCCGTTGGAAATACAGTATCGGCATGAATATCTACTACTTTATCCTTTTTCAGGTCATAAACGTATATTCCCACATCGCCTTTAAATCCGGCAATAGCCTTTTCCATTTGCTTCTGAAGGGATAAATCTGCTTTTTGGCTAAGTAACAAGGAAGGAAAAAACAAAAGAAAAAGAGCGAGCATCCCGATAAGTGAAATAGCTTTAGGATGAACATTCAATTTTGCTGGAGCTGGTCCGAGAAATTCGCCATCCAATTCAATCAAATTTTCCCCTTCCAGCACCTCTATTTCGCAGGACTTACCTTTATAGTAGAACAAACTGGGATGATCAATAAATTCCTTTCTTTTAACTTTTGGCAGATATTTCAAATAATCAAAAAGAGTAACATCCCCAAGAATAACAAAAGCAAGATTTCCGTCCTGAATATCGGCATGAGGAGCTATTCCTAATCCACCGCCGAACCACTGACCATTTGCTGCACAAAGGGTCAACAATTTACCTTTATACTCGAAGCCATCTCCATTTATAGCCACCAAAGCATGTTTAAAGCTTAAAAAGGCTCTTAAAATACTGATTTGATAGGCCAAATAAGCAGGAAGCCAGCGCACCAAACCGAGAAATTTCTGGGCTACTAAGCCGCCTATTCCGGCATCGGCAATATTGGAAAAATACCTTATTTCTTCTTTCCCATTATTTTGAGAAGTAACACTTCCGAGATCAATGAAGGCAGATTTATTTTGTTGAATAGCTTGAATCAGGCTTTGCATAGAATGATTCAGGCCTGTACTTTTTACAAAATCGTTTCCGGTCCCTACTGGTAAAATGGCCAGGGAAAGTTGAAGTCTCACCTCCTGAGAAACCAGCATCATACCGTTAACTACTTCATTTACAGTACCGTCACCCCCTACGGCGACGATGATTGTATACCCCTGTAAAGCTGCCTTTTCAGCCAATTCAGTTGCATGACCTGAATATTCTGTAAAAAAGAAACTTGCCTCAGGAAAAGTCCTTTTGAAAGGAAGCCAAACATCGGCTTTGGCATGATTTTCATGCTTTTTATTGATAATAACAGCGATAGCAGACACAGCGGGTAGGATTTTTAATCAATGAGTTTTGCAAAATACACAAAATTCAAACGAATTAAAATCTTTCTGTTCCAGGCAATGCTAATTTTAAAAAAGGCGGCTCATACAATGGAAGTTCATGGGAATATTCCATGCCATTAAGGAAGGCATTAATCAATAAGGTAATTTGTTTAAACTCCACTAAGAAACCGTCATGCCCGTAGATACTATCAATTTCAAAAAAAGAGGCACCCTCAATATTCTTAGCTAAAAATCTTTGTTCCTCAATGGGAAAGAGAATATCTGTTTTAATGCCAATGACAAAAGTTTTACTTTTTATTTTTCCCAGTGCATTTTCCACACCCCCTGCTTTTCTGCCCACATCATGACTATCCATTGCTTTTGACAGGGTAAAATAAGACCAAGGATTAAATCTTTTCCACAATTTAAAACCTTGATATTGTTGATAGGAAGCGGCTCTAAAGTTTTCTATCTTATCTGTTTCAGCTGATTCAGCCTGAGTAACGGAATACGTATTATAATGCCTGTAGGAAATCATACCAATGGCTCTTGCTGCTTCCAAACCCGCCTTTCCAGCATCGGGTAAGGATGGATTAAAGAAACCTGGATCAGCTTTCAAGGCCATTCTTTGGGTCTCATTGAAAGCTATGCCCCATGGAGAATGCCTGGCATTGGTTGCCAAAAGAACTAAATGAACAAAGCGAGTGGGTTCATCAACGGCCCATTGGACCATTTGTTGTCCCCCCATGGAACCGCCGATACCTATAAAAACCTGATGAATATCCAATGCTTTTGCTAACACTTTATGCGCCTGAACCTGATCTTTAATGGTTATTAAAGGAAAATCGGAATAATAAGGAGAACCAGTCAGCGGATTAATATCTAACGGACCTGAAGAACCATAACAAGAGCCCAGATTATTGGCACAAACGATGAAATATTTTTCCGGATCGAAACATTTTCCTGTTCCCACTAATCCTGACCACCAATCGGAAGCATCTGCGTTTCCTGTGAGAGCGTGGGTTACCCAGATGACATTATTTTTTTCCCTGTTCAGTTCACCAAAAGTTTGATAATAAACAGTAAGTTCAGGCAGTATTTCTCCCGATTCAAGTAAAAAAGGACCATCAGATCGCCAAAGCAAACCCTTCATAAGCTGGGATATTCAGTTGAGGTGAGTAGTAAAAATACTACTCACCCAGTCATTTAATAATTCTTTCTTTATCTAAAAAGTTTAGATTTTTTCAAAAGATTGAGAAAAATCAGCGGTAATGTCATCAATATGTTCAATACCAACAGAGACTCTCAGCATGGTTGGAGTGACTCCTGCCGCCAATTGCTCTGCATCGGAAAGTTGTTGATGAGTGGTTGCCGATGGTTGAATAATCAATGTTTTGGCATCACCCACATTGGCCAAATGGCTTACTAATTGTAAATTGTTTACAAAATTTACTGCCTGCTCTTTTTCCCCTTTAACCGTAAAAGAAAGAACCCCACCGAAACCTCTTTTCAGATATTTTTTTGCTTTATCGTGAGAAGGATGACCATGTAAACCCGGATAATTGACAGATTCCACCTTAGGATGATTCTGCAACCATGTAGCCAAAGCCAGGGCATTAGACACAGTTCTTTCCACTCTTAGAGAAAGGGTTTCTAAACCTTGAAGCAGAAGGAAAGAATTAAAAGGAGAGATAGCAGGGCCAAAATCTCTTAAGCCCTCCACTCTGGCTCTTATAATAAACTGAATATTTCCAAAAGGACCGTTCACGCCAAAAACGTCAGAAAAAACCAGGCCATGGTAACCTTCAGAAGGTTCAGAAAAAGCCGGAAATTTTCCATTTCCCCAATTATAATTACCCCCATCAACAATCACACCACCTATGCTTGTCCCGTGACCTCCAATCCATTTAGTTGCTGATTCTACGACAACATTTGCGCCATGTTCTAGCGGTCTGAATAAATAACCACCTGCTCCAAAGGTATTATCAACAATGAGAGGTAAATCATGTTTTTTTGCCAATGCCGACAAACCTTCAAAATCTGGAATCTGGTAAGACGGATTACTTATGGTTTCACAATAAATAGCCTTTGTATTTTCATCTATTCTTTGCTCGTAATCAGCTACTGACTCACTTGCTGCAAACCTTGCTTCGACGCCTAACTTTTTAAAAGCCACTTTAAATTGGTTGTAGGTACCGCCATATAAATTTGGGCTGCTTACAAAATTATCCCCGGCATTTAAAATATTATTTAACGCAATAAACTGGGCGGCCTGACCGGAAGCAACGGCCAAAGCGGCTACTCCCCCTTCCAAGGCTGCGACTCTCTTTTCAAAAACATCGGTAGTTGGATTCATCAATCTGGTATATATATTACCAAATTCGCGCAGGGCAAATAAATTTGCTCCATGCTCTGAATCCTTAAAGGTATAAGAAGTGGTCTGATAAAGCGGAACTGCCCTTGACCTTGTTACAGGGTCAACTTCTTGACCAGCATGCAATTGTAAAGTTTCAAAATGAAAATCTTGTGCCATGATATAAATTTTAAGATGAGAAATGAGTATAATTTGTGCATTATATTGCAGAACCTAAGCCCCACAACAGCTTCCAAAAATTTCCAAACATTAAAAAAGGAAATAGGAATGGCTGTTAGTTGAAACAACAACAGCAACAACAACTATTTTGAGCACAGTTGTCTATAATAAAAATAGAGATAAGAACAGGTACTCCCGAAGAGGATAAAAGATGCAATAAGTTGGCGTTCATAGACACACAGATTTTATAGTTCCAAAATAAATTGGCGGGATTTGGCACCGTTGCATGATATTCATTCATGGTTGCCAGAGGTTCTGTGAGCCCGATCTCTCCCCTCTTCTGTATAAAATCACATCGGTTAAGTAGTGATTGAACAACAAAATTAAAATTAACTTTGAAAAAAGGCAAGTTAAATAAAAAAAAGTATGAAATATTTTTCATTTTTGACCATATTTAGATTTCATATTATAACGATACCCAAATGAATTTAACCCTTTCGCGCCTATCGGCGCCATATCATTTTGCTATAAAAAATGCATCGGGCAATACGGTGGAAACCGATGCATCCACTGACATTGGTGGAAGTGATGCCGCTTTAAGACCTATGGAATTATTATTGGCAGGACTCTCTTCCTGCAGCAGCATTGATGTCGTGTTATTACTACAAAAAATGCGACAACCTCTAATAGATATTCGGGTTGATATCAAAGCAGAGCGGCGGCAAAATGAAATCCCTTCATTATTTGAAAAAATACATCTTCATTTTGTTCTTTATGGTGCATTAGACTATGAAAAGGCAGAAAAAGCCATTGATATGTCGATTGATAAATATTGTTCCGTGGCAAAGATCCTAGAAAAAACATGTACAATTACCTGGGATTTTGAAATTCTACCTGAATGAAACCAAAACATTTTGAATCTATAGCTATTCGGGAACAAATGGAGCGAACTTCCTATAGGGAACATAGTACGCCCCTGTTTTTGACCTCCAGTTTCACATTTCCCTCTCCGGAATTGATGGCAGATACCTTTCAAGGGGAAGGAGACGGACTTATTTATTCGCGGTATAACAATCCAAATACCGATGAATTTATTAACAAAGTTTGCTTGCTCGAAGGCGTTGAGGATGGTTTTGCTACCGCCTCTGGCATGTCCGCCGTATTTGCCAGCATTGCCCCTTTTGTTTCTCAAGGTGACCATATTTTGGCTTCCAGGGCACTATTTGGTTCCACTTTGCAAATATTGGGTCAGATTTTATCAAAATGGGGGGTTACTTTTACCTTAACAGACCCGGCGAATCCAAAGGACTGGGAAGTAAAAGTACAACCTAATACCCGAATGTTTTTATTGGAATCTCCATCCAATCCAGGATTAGCCCTGGTAGATTTAACTGCAGCAGGTGCTTTTTGTAAAAAAAACAACGTCCTCTTCAATATTGACAATTGTTTCGCCACCCCTTATTTACAAAATCCAGCAAAATATGGAGCGGATCTGATTGTTCATTCTGCCACTAAATGGATGGACGGGCAAGGCCGCGTATTAGGTGGTATCGTGGTAGGTAATGCTGAACTGATAGAGAAAGTGCGCTTTTTTTGTCGGCATACCGGTCCGGCTATGCCTCCTTTTAATGCATGGATACTTAGTAAAAGTTTAGAAACACTCGCTGTTAGAATGGATAGACATTGCCAAAATGCGCATCAAATCGCCAAGTTTTTATTAGAAAGAAGGGAAATAAATCAGGTAATCTATCCATTTTTACCTTCTCATCCGCAATATGAACTGGCAAAAAAACAAATGAAATGGGGAGGCGGTATAGTAAGTTTTGAAGTAAAAGGTGGACTAAAAGAGGCTATGACCTTTTTAAATGAATTAAAATTTTGTTCTCTTTCCTCCAATTTAGGAGATACTAGAACTATACTCACACACCCTGCCTCAACTACCCATTCCAGGCTCAGTTCTGATGAAAAAAAAGCGGTTGGCATTACCGAAGGGCTCATCAGAATATCTGTTGGTTTAGAACATATTGATGATATAAAAGCAGATTTAGCGCAGGCCATGGAAAAAATATAGGTAAAATGAAACCTGATAGACAAATCTTTGTTTTATTACCTTTGTGGGATGATTAGCTTATATTATGCAAGAAATTAAACCTATCATACGTCAGGCGGAAGCATTAATACCCACGCCTTGGGGTAATTATAATTTGTTGGCTTATGCCAGTCACCCTGACGAATGGATGCCTCATCTCGCTTTGGTTCATGAAAATATAGATTTCAACCAACCCGTATTAATCCGTATCCATTCAGAATGTATCACGGGAGATTTATTTAGTTCAAAACGATGTGATTGTGGTGAACAGCTTTTATCGGCAATGGATAAAATATCCGACGAGCACGGAATACTTATCTACTTAAGACAGGAAGGGAGAGGCATTGGTATTATCAACAAATTAAAAGCGTATCAATTACAAGATTTAGGTTTAGATACGGTGGAGGCTAATCTGCATTTGGGATTATCCATTGATGCCAGAGATTTTACCATTGCGCTATCTTTATTACGCGATATTGGGGTAAAAAAGGTTAGGTTGCTGACAAATAATCCAGATAAAATAGAAATATTCAATGAAAGTGTCATCGAATTGGTAGAAAGAGTACCTCTCGCTATTGTCCCTCAGGAAGAAAACAGGGATTATTTGAGGGTTAAAAAAGAAAGAATGGGCCACATTTTAAAGTTTTGATAAAATAAGTGAAAATTATATCCTTTCATTCGTTTGGAGATGCCAATCAATTATTTTTTACTGAAGCACTTGAACCTAAAGTAAGTGAATTTCAAGTATTAATAAAAATAAAGGCTACGGCATTAAATAGAGCTGATATTTTACAAAGAAGGGGGAAATATCCGCCCCCCAACGGTGAAAGTCAAATATTAGGACTTGAAATTGCGGGAGAGATTGTTGTTTGTGGCGAGAAAGTTACACGATGGAGTCCTGGTGATAATGTTTGCGGTCTCATTTCTGGTGGTGGCTATGCGGAATATGCTGTTATTCACGAACAGCACGCCATGCCTATTCCTACAGGTTTAACCTTCGCAGAGGCAGCAGCCATACCTGAAGCTTTTTTGACAGCCTGGCAAGCTTTGCACTGGCATGCTAATATAAAAAATGGTCAACAGGTTTTACTTCATGCTGCAGCATCCGGCGTTGGCTCTGCCGCCATTCAGTTAATCAAAAAGGCTGGAGCAGAAGCCATTGCCGTTTCTTCTACTGAAAAACATGCTTTATGTAAAAAATTAGGCGCCTCTGTCTGCATTGATTATAAAAAAGAATCCTTTTCCCATCGTGTAGAAGAAATATTGGGGAATGATGGAGTGGATATTATTATAGATTTTATTGGCGCTTCCCATTGGGAACAAAATCTGACCTGTTTGGGAACAGATGGCGTATTTGTTTTACTGGGATTTTTAGGCGGTGCATCACCACAAACTATTCCTATTCAAATGTTGTTACAAAAGAGGTGGACTATAAAGGGCAGTACTTTAAGAAACAGAGACCTAACTTATAAAGCCCAATTAATTGAAGATTTAGTGAATCATACCTGGAAAGATTTTGCTGAAGGCCATTTATTTCCAGTCATTGGCGAGATTTTTCCGTGGGAGGAAGTTATAGCTGCACATAATCTAATGGAGAGTAATACATCACAAGGGAAGATTGTCCTTACCCTATAATTTTACCATTTAAACAAATTATCTATGAAAACATTCAGCCTATTTATTGTAGTTATTGGATTTAGCATTCTTTCTCTAACTAACTCGATGGCACAAAATTACAAGACAGCCGTTGGTGCGAGAATTGGATATCCACTTACTTTATCTGGAAAATATTTTATCAATGAATCCATTGCGCTGGAGGGAAATATTGGGTTGAGATCATTTTCTGGTTATCGTTGGGTTTCATTAAGCGCTGCCGGTCTAAAGCATAAACCATTAGATGTTTTAGATGGTTTAAATTGGTATTACGGCGCCGGGCTCTCTGTCTATTTTTGGCGTTTTGAAACAGTATCCACTTTTGCATCCTCCTCTTTAGGGCTTCAAGGCTATGTAGGATTAGATTACACCTTCAAAAAGAGCCCCATAAATGTTACCATAGACTGGACACCTACCTTTTTCATTAATGGCTTCACGTCAGGTTTAGGTACTCGATTTGGTGGTTTAGGTATTCGTTATACATTGAATTAAATCAAAGATTAAAATATATGAATGGCCTGATTATTCGGTCATTCATATATTCGAATTCTATTCATTATACCTCATTCATATCCATTAACTCAGGGATATTTTTTTGAACCCAAATACGGGCTTCCTTATAATCTTTAAATAAACAAAGCGGCACATCATTTTTAAAATCATCCATAGCCTTTACCAGTTTATCCTTGCTTCTAAGAAATGGTATATCTCTGATAAGAATTGCTTTTACCATGTCTGGATATTCTTTTGCCAGATTCTGATAAAGAAAAAAGTCCTTTTCTCCACTATCGCCTACGAGAACAAAAGGAATGGTAGGGAAAAAAGACATTACGTGTTTAATCCAAGCCAGTTTAGATTTAAATCTTTGTGAAGCGCCCTTATCGAGGGTTGAGAGGCCAAAATCTTTTAGTAAAATAGGGCCTTTAGGAAAATGGCACCTGTCTAACCAGGTAAGTACGAAATCATAAAGCGTACGAGGAGTACTGGAAATATAAAACACAAAAGTTTGCCAGTCTGCTTGATCTTTTAATTGAGTAAGACGTTGAAAAAAAGCAGGCGCTCCGGGTATCCCTCTTCGCTGTTCCAGATTTTTTAAAAATGTATTATACAAGACTTTCCAATAAAACAGTGATTTGACGCCAGTAAGCAACAACGTATCATCGATATCACTGATGACAATAAATTTTTGCTTATTTGAAACGAACAAAATTTCACCGCTCATCGTAGATTTTTCAATGGAAAAATCATTCGTTGGTTTGACCTCAGCCTCTACATTTAACCAACAGGAACAGGAAGGATAAAATGGAGAAGGCCAGTTTGTTTCCAGGGTAAAATAACCCGCAGAATTTGAGGTAGTTAAAAAAGTATGATTTAACACAGAGATTTCACAAGTAACATCGGGAATTCTTGTATTAAAAATTCTCTTTATGGTGTCTAAGAGATGCTCCAGAGGTGAAGCCTCCGGATTATTCTTTATATGTCTATATCTTGAAATTCTTCCTTGAATAAAAAGCTTATCTTGAGATGCATAACCTCTAAAGGTAGATCCGTAGATCATTTTATTTTTATAACCTGCAAATAAACGCCAACAAAAAAGACGAAAGCTGGTTACATAATAACTGAATTTTGCAAGAAAGTAGGTTTTGTTTAGTTTATTCAAAGGTAAAATGATTTATCAGGAAAATATTTTACAAAAATCTAATCTCCCTTCAAAAATAGAGTTAAATTGATTATTTTATACTAAATTACGGCATAGATTCTGAATTATTATATGGCTATTTTATTGTATCAAGGAAATAACGGGCAGAAACAGGCGGAGGGGGGACCCTTCAGCTCGATAGATAATTTAGTTTCAAGGATGTACCAGGTTATTTCAAGTGAATCGGCTGAAACCAGAAATTGGGATTTATTCCGAAAACTTTTCCGTTCAGAGGCAAGGATCAATGCATTGGGAAAAGATCAACGGGGTCAGGAAAGATATATATCACTTACCGTTGAAGATTATATAAGAGGAGCGGAGGCTAGTTTTCAAAAACAAAGTCTAAAAGAGCAGGAAATCGGAAGGATTGTCGAAGAATACGGAGATATGGTGCATGTTTTTAGCGCTTATGAAACAAAAGATGCGACGAGTGAAAGGGTTTTACAACGAGGAATCAACAGCATACAAATTATCTTCAGGGAAGAAAGGTATTGGATAGTTTCTTTATTATTCAATCCAGAAACAAAAGATAACCCTATAACTGAACGGCATTTATTTCCAAAGGAGGTAGAAAAAACGGTAAAGACACGAAAGCCTATTTATCAAAAATAGCATCGACATAATCGCGTTTTCTAAAAACTTGTAGTTGATGCATTCCTTCTCCTACACCAATAAATCGGATGGGTATTTTAAATTGGTCAGAAATACCAATGGCCACACCACCTTTTGCAGTGCCGTCGAGTTTCGTTAAAATAAGCCCTGAAACATTGGTCGCCTCTGTAAAATGTTTTGCTTGTTCGAAGGCATTTTGCCCAGTTGTAGCATCGAGAACCAATATAACTTCATTGGGAGCTGAGGCTAACTTTTTAGTTACAGAACGTTTTATCTTAGAAAGTTCGTTCATCAGATTGACCTTTGTATGTAATCTACCTGCTGTGTCAATGATGGCAATATCACAATTATGTTCTATGGCATATTGAACCGTTTCGTAAGCTACGGCGGCGGGATCGGCATTCATGCCTTTTCCATAAAAATGACAAGAGACCCTTTCAGACCATATTTTGAGTTGATCAACAGCAGCGGCTCTAAAGGTATCAGCGGCACCCAAGACCACTTTGAAGCCAGCCTCTTTGAACTGGAAGGCTAACTTACCAATAGAAGTAGTTTTTCCTACCCCATTTACGCCAACTACGAGAATCACATAAGGTTTAACTTCTTTGGGAAGAGCAAAGAAATCAATATCGGTCGTATTATTTTCAGCGAGCAGAGCCACCATTTCACCTCTCAACAATTCATTTAGCTCACCGGCATCAATATATTTTGATGTGGAGACCTTTTTTTGAACTCGTTGAATGATTTTATTGGTTGTTTCAAGACCTACATCTGAGGACATAAGAATAGCTTCCAACTCATCGAGGAAATCATCATCGACAGAAGACTTACCGACAACAAGGCGGGAAAGGCGGCCGAGCAGAGATTCTCTTGTTTTCTCCAGACCTTTATTAAGGTCTTCCTTTTCCTTTTTTCCAAAAAACCTATTTAGAATAGACATCTGAACATAATTATATCAAATGAAACAAAAGGGGACCTTTCTTCAATAAAGAAAAGTCCCCTTTAAAAGATGATTCAGAAAAAGATTATTTCTGTTTAGCCAGAAATTCGTCTTTTTTATCTTTGTGAATCATTGATTCTTTATAGCTGTAATTGCCAGTCTTAGGGTCTTTGACACTAACGACGATTTTAACAAAATCACGACCAGAACCTACGTTCGCGGCACGTTGAGCAACCCTGGCGTTTTTAGAAACTTTTGCCATGACAGGATGATTTTAAAAATCCAAAAATTATTTAATTTCTCTGTGAACAGTTACTCTTTTAAGAATAGAGTTATATTTCTTAAGCTCTAATCTATCAGGCGTATTTTTTCTGTTCTTTTGTGTTACATACCTTGATGTACCCGGAAGACCTGATTTTTTGTGTTCGGTACACTCCAAAATGATTTGGATACGATTACCTTTACTTTTCTTTGCCATGATGGTTAATTATAAAGACCTAGAGCGTTACCCCTGTGTCAAATCCTTTTTTAGCACACATCTGAAGATATAGATGAATACCGTATTTATCAATATTACGCAGTGCAGAAGTGCTAATACGTAATGTAACCCATTCACCCGTTTCTGGTATAAAGAAACGTTTTTTCTGCAGGTTAGGGAGGAAACGACGCTTAGTCTTCCTGTTTGAGTGCGATACATTGTTGCCGACGATTGGTCTCTTACCTGTCAGCTGACAAACTTTTGACATAATTGCATTTATTTAAAGCTCTGCAAAAAAGGGTGACTCCGTCAAGACTCGAACTTGAAACCTTCTGATCCGTAGTCAGATGCTCTATCCAATTAAGCTACGGAGCCTTGCCATTTGCTTTAGCGGTTGCAAATATAAACCGTTTTTTTATTTTCTAAAAGAAAAATACAAAATTAGGTAATAAAATATTTGAAAGAGCGTATTTACTGCCCCTGAACAATAAACGTAGCTTGTTGAATATTAAAAACGCCTGGTGAAAAAACCCAGTAATTCCCTGGTTTCCAACCATTTGTTATCACTCTAGCCCTATTGACACCCTCTGGCATGAAAATCTGCTTCACTTGTTGCCCCATGGCATTATAGATTGACAAAAGACCTGTTTCATTTTCAGGCTTTGCCATTTCAACATAAATTTCATCTATGCTCGGATTCGGATAAACCAATAACTTGCCAGTTGGCAACTCCGGCTTCTTCTCCGGATAGATTTCCAATAATTTCAACATGCTACTAAATACATTAAGCCTGCCCCCTGTGGCCGTTAAGGATACAAGAGAAGGCACTTTATCTACATTATTCAGTAATAAATTTCTAATTTTCATGGCTGTTTGTGCAGGAAAGGCCATAGCATCTTCGGCGAGTTTCTGGCGGGGAATACTATAAAGTAATGCAATAGCGCCTGAGAGGTGAGGAGCAGCCGCAGAATTTCCATGAAAAGCGCCATATTCATTATTATTCCTGGTAGAAAATGAATTTTGTCCGGGAGCGCCCATATCTATCGAAACGGCACCAAAAGCAGATCCAGTGTAACGCTCATCTTTAGGATTAGTATTCAGAACGGTCATTAAATAGTCGCTTTTACATGTGGTAGGCATATCCCCTACTTCATCTACATTCCAAGGATTATTCGCCGCTCCGGCCACTGATAAAATACCCGCAGTTCCAAGACGGTCATACATTTCACCCCAAAGAGGCTGATCCACGCATTTTATTTTATTGACACCAAATGAGGCATTCGTTGTAACCACAAAAGCTCCCTGCTTCCCTTTTGTTCTGTTATATCGTTCCCTTTGCTCTATAATGTAGTCATAAGCAGCAATGATATCGCTTACTAAACGAGTTTCAAAAACCATCAATTTTACGTGCCAGTTCATCCCCGAAATTCCCCTTCCATTGTTTCCCTTTGCCCCAATAATACCCGCAACGGAGCTCCCATGATTATCAGCAATGTGCGTTGCATTTTGATGTATGAAATTCCAACCCGTGACATCATCAATATAGCCATTTTGGTCGTTATCTATTTTATCGCCTGGTTTTTCTCCTTTGTTTATCCAAATATTTCCCTTCAAATCTTCATGATTAATATCGAAGCCAGTGTCGAGAATGGCCACCACAATGGTATCACCTAAAGCAGATACGCCACCTTTGGTTAATTCCCATACTTTCTCTGTTCCAATGGTAAATAAACCCCATTGTGACGCTAAATTGGGATCATCCGGCATATCTCCTCTTGACTCAACAGAGATATCAAAACAGGCATATTCCACTTGAGGGTCTTTTTTAATTTCCTCTAACAGGTTAATAGCATTCACCGTTAACGTATCATAACCAATCAAGTTGATATTAGCCGCTTTACTCAATTTTTTTTCTAACCAGATACCTCCCCCATCTCTGGCGTAAGTTTGAAATCCTACCATGAAATTTTCCGGAACTACTTGTGGTTTGAATTTTACCAGCAATTGCCCGAGGGTAACGGTCGATTCCTTTTGAGCTGAAATAGTTAGCGCCGGAATCATTAATAAAGTTAGGAGGTAGATTTTAATTTTCATGCGTTTCATTTTACCTGAATGCATGAAACGGTTTATTCCGTTTCACGATTGGGGTAAAGCAAATCATAAGCCAAATTTAAAATGTAAAGCATTAGTAAACGCTGAGATTCAATACATTATAGTAAAATAATTTATAATATGTTCTTCTTAAATATTGACTTTATAATTCTTATACTTATTATTTTTATTTAATGTGTTATAAAAAATAAATCATATTTTTATTTTTATCAATTGAAAAATAAAAAAGGGGCCGTCTAAAAATCCCAATATGCCCTTGGCGGATAAATTTCCCCAATATCACTTTATGCCCCTGGCGTCACCGTCCTATAGACA
>Ga0208787_1000239_pt1 | contig 27818 bp, 27 predicted proteins | sample Wag4_2014_7_11_FD_187362 | JGI IMG/M metagenome (GOLD analysis project Ga0208787, IMG submission 187362) | Fresh water microbial communities from Ohio, USA - Utica-2 Time Series HT 2014_7_11 (SPAdes) (version 2) | ecosystem: Environmental > Aquatic > Freshwater > Water tank | place: USA: Ohio...
CTTTCGCATGACTTAATTTATAAGTCAGATTAGGTTGGTATCACTGCCGAGTGGTCGCTTTTCCAAACGGCACCGACCCGATCGCCAGTTTCAAATCGGTTGATCTGATCTGGCAATTCTTCATTTATTCTGGTGGCAATTACCCGCTGACCAGATTGTGTTTGGATTAAGAAAATTGTGGTTGCGCCAATATAAGAGGCTTCGATGATTGTGCCAACTACACCACTTTCACCAGTATTTAACTTGGTATCAGCCGGCACTAATTTGATGCGCTCTGGTCTGATATTGACCATAGTTGGGCTACCAAATATCTCCTTAGCAGCTGCGCCTTCAAATATATTTGAAACTCCTAAAAAGCTTGCCACAAACTTTGTTTGTGGTTTTTCATAAACCTGCTGTGGGGTGCCGATCTGCTCAATTGAGCCCTCATTAAATACGGCAATGCGATCACTCATTCGCATCGCCTCTTCTTGATCATGGGTTACAAAAATAAAGGTAATACCGGCTTCGCGTTGAATACGCTTTAACTCAACCTGCATCTCTTCGCGTAATTGTTTATCTAGCGCACCAAGTGGTTCATCTAGTAGTAAAACCTTAGGCCTAAGTACTAAGGCTCTAGCTAATGCAATACGTTGGCGCTGCCCACCCGATAATTGGTGTGGCAAGCGCTGAGATAAATGTGAGAGCTTAACTGAATCAATTGCCGCAAGTGCTTGCTTGGCCCGTTCTGCTTTTGGCACACCTCTAGTTCGCAGGCCATACTCAACATTGTCTTGAATACTCATATGGGGAAATAATGCGTAATCTTGGAAAACTGTATTTACTGGTCGATCAAAGGGCGCTAAATCAGTAACATCTTGTGACTCAATTACTACTCTGCCTGAGCTAGCAGTTTCAAATCCTGCGATTAATCTTAAAACTGTGGTTTTGCCTGAGCCAGATGGTCCAAGCATAGAAAAAAACTCGCCAGCTTTTACATCTAGATCTAAGTTTGCAACTGCGTGGACTTGATCAAAGTATTTATTAACACCACGAAGTGAAACAAAACCTGTGCTCAATTGTTAAACCCCCACGCCATTACTATCAACTGAAACTAAACCGAGTTAGCCAACTAACCCGATCAATGCTTGAGCCTAAACTACTCTCTCAGGAATTTCTTGGAAAGGCACATATAGGCTTAAATTACATAAAAGTTATATAGGGTGCAGAGATTGGGTATAAAAAGCTGCTTAATTTTTAACTCCTGTGGATTGTGTACTCCTGCTTAATCTTTGGTGTGATTGGGTGGCTAAACCATCTCTTACGCAATTATTGCCTCTACGATGAGTAAATGAGCACCCCATTTACACCACTATTTTCTGGCGGTACTGGCCGCAGTGGCACAACTGCAATTGTAAATCTACTAAACCACCATCCACAGGTCCACACCAGCCTGCCACGAGAGATCAAATACCTTACGGATCGATTTGGGTTATTGGATCTAAATTTTGGCCGGCCAGTAAAATTTGAAAGTAGTGCCAAAGAGTTAGTAAAAAGATTGCTAAGTAATTTTGGAATTATTATTGGCAGCTCTGCTACCACTATTTTTAACGAGCGAATGAGTAATCGATGGTGGCAAGGGGTTGGTAAAAAAGGAAAACCTCGAGGGCTTTGTCAGGGTATTGAGATGAGTTTTTTAACCTCACAACTTGCAGAGTTTAATAAGATTAGAAAAACTGATCTATACCAGGCATCACTTAATCTTTACTATGAGTTAAGTAAGGCACAGATTAAAAAAACTAATATTAGTTTCTTTGCTGACTCGACTCCCGGTAATATCCAAAATGGTAATCGAATAATTAAATTACTTCCTAACGCCTATTTTATTAATATGATCAGAGATGGCAGAGATGTTGCTTTATCAGTTACAAAGGAGCGGTGGGGGCCAGATGATCCAGCCAAAGCCTTAAAGTGGTGGCAAAAGCGGATTGTTTTAGCTAATCAAGGTTTAACTAAAATTGCACCTGAGCGAAAGCTTGATTTAAGACTAGAGGATTTAATTGTCTATAACAGAGATCAATCCTATAACTCAGTTTTAAATCTACTTGGGCTAGCAGATAATCCAGAGCTAGCAGCTGAGTTTGATAAAACCTTTTCCAAAGAAAAAATGAGTATGGGCACCTGGAAAAACGAGGTTAAATCGCCAGCGCAGTTTGAAAAATCATATTTAAAGATTTTAAAGCAATTATCAGATCAGGGAATTGAGATAAAGCAGTACTACTAATTACCAAGGATTAATCTAAAGCCATTAATTAAGATAATTGCTACTGCGACTAAACTAGCTAATGCTCGCTTTGGTAATTTTCCAGCGAGTAAGGCTGCAAATGGTGCCATTAAAGTGCCGCCAATAGCTAAGCCGGCCACCACTGACCAATTGATATCTATACGATTTATATTAATTAAAAAACCAAGTGAGGCTGATAAAGCAATAATAAACTCAGATGCGCTAACGGTGCCGATAACCTTTCTAGGCTCAACACTTGTTACCGCTAATAATGTTGGGGTCACAATTGGTCCCCATCCCCCACCACCTGAGGCATCAACAAAACCGCCAGAAAAGCCTAGGTAGGATAAAAACTTAGGATTTTTAATATCCATCATATTACCTGGCAGGGTGCTAAATAAATTTCGATATAGGAGTAGAAATCCTAAAAATAAAAGAATGGTGGAGATAAAAACTTTTCCAGTAGATAGATCAATCCAGGATAAAAATAATGCACCTAGAAAAGCTCCAATTCCCCCTGGAATTGCCAATCTAACCAATATCTTTTTATCAATATTATCTACCCGCCAATGAGATGCACCGGAGGCAAGTGTTGTACAAAGCTCTGCCATATGAACTGCAGTTGATGCTAAGGCAGCAGATGCTCCAAGTGTTAGCAATAAGGTTGAGCTAAGTAAGCCAAATCCCATTCCTAGTGCGCCATCTACTAGTTGGGCAATTGAGCCAGCTAGTGCAAATAATAGCCAACTCAAATTATTTTCTCCATAATCTCTTTAACAACCTTTGATATATCTTTACTGCCATCAACAGTTAAATTGGGATCTATTGGTGCTTCATAATCTTGACCTACTCCAGAAAGATTACTTAGCTTTCCATCTTTAGCCTTTTTATATAAACCTTTACTATCTCGCTGCTGACAAATCTCAAGTGGAGTATCAACAAATATTTCAAAGAACTCATCGGCTTCAAATAATGATTTTGCTCGTTGCCGATCACTTATGTATGGGCTAACTAAGGCAACTATAACAATTAAGCCGGCATCGACCATTAGCTTTGCCACCTGAGCTATCCGGCGTACATTTTCTGCTCGATCAGCTGGTGTGAAACCAAGATCAATATTTAAGCCAGATCTTAAATTATCGCCATCTAAAACATAAGCATGTTTACCCAGGGCAAATAATTGATTTGACACTTCATTTGCAATTGTTGATTTACCAGAACCAGATAATCCAGTTAACCAGATAACTTTACTTTGCTGCAGTTTTTGCACAGACCGTTGCTCTTTACCAATCTGGTATTGGTGAGTTGTTACATTACCGCTGCCAAGTGCGCTTAGTACCATGCCCGCACCCACGCTCTCCTTTGTGGCACGGTCAACTAAAATAAAATTACCAAACTCTTTCGATTTACTGTATACCTCGAGTGCAACTAAAGAGTCTGAGACAAACTCAATAACTCCAATCTGATTAGCCGCTAAAGTATCTGAAATAGATGAATCATTAGAGATAAAATCATGCTGCCTTAAAATTGAAGTAACAGTTACAGCCACATTTGTAACTCCAGAGATTAATGCATAGGAACGGCTTCTAATTAATGGCGCATCATTGAGCCAGATAATTTGGGCTTTAAATCTATTATTAAAATCTAATGGGTAATCTGGGCTAGTTAAAATATCACCTCTTGGTGCATCAATTTCTTGAGTTAATTGCATGGCAACAGATTGTTGATCTGTAACCGAATCAACCTCGCCAGTAATATCAAATAGTTTTGCAATCTCAACTGTTTTCTTTGCCGGCCAAAGTTGTAATTTATCTGACCTTTTTAAGTTGCCACCAAATACTCGGCCATAAATCACTCTGCCAGTTGGGGTATTAATATTTAGCGCGATATCTAGCCTTGGGTAATTTGCTACCTGCTTATTTGAAGTAAAACCCTTTATCAGCTCTAATAAACACTCTTTCTTATACCAACTAATTGCCTCGCTTCTACTAGCCAAATTCTCACCATACAAAGCGCTAACTGGTATGAAGGTAGGGTTTACTAACTTTAATTGGGTAATAACAGGGGTAAGTTGTTGGCAGATTTCATTGAATTTATCCTGACTGTAATTAAATTGATCTAACTTATTGATAATTATTATTATCTTTTCTACTCCCATAAAGGCGCAAATAGTAAGGTGACGTAAAGTTTGTTCTCGAACACCCTTAGTAGCATCAACTAATACCAAAGCAATATCAGCTCTTGATGCTGCAACTGCCATATTTCTGGTGTACTGCTCATGCCCTGGTGCATCAGCTAATATCAATCTTTGATCATCACCTAACTGCATAGATCGATATGCCACATCAATTGTTATTCCTTGCTCACGCTCAGCTTCTAAGCCATCAGTTAATAAGCTGTAATCAATTTCTCCTACGGCAATAGTTGAACCACTTCTTCTAGTAAATCTTGCAGCCGCTACTGTGTCTTGTGGAATGGAGTCAGTTGAAACCAATAACCTGCCAATTAATGTGCTCTTACCATCATCAACACTGCCACAGGTCAGGGCTCTAATTATTGGAAGCTGCATTAGAAGTATCCCTCAGTTTTCTTCTTTTCCATAGAATCTTCATTTGCACCATCAATTAATCTTGTTGCTCGCTCCGATAATTTAATATTTAATACCTCTTGGACAATATCTGGTAGCGTCTTTGCGCTAGATTCGGTTGCAGCAGTCAGTGGATAGCAACCTAGAGTTCTAAATCTAACCTCTACTAATTCTGGTTTTTCATCTGGATTTAATGGATAACGATCATCATCAATCATGATCAATTGCTCACCACGTTTTACTACCGGCCTAGGTTTTGCAAAGTAAAGTGGGTTTACTGGAATATTTTCTTGGTAAATGTACTGCCAAATATCAGCCTCTACCCAATCAGATAATGGAAATATTCGAAGGCTCTCACCAGTTGCAAGTAGTGAGTTGTATGAACGCCAAAGCTCTGGCCGTTGCATTCTTGGATTCCATGAGTGGCCTACTCCTCTAACACTAAAGACTCGCTCCTTTGCTCTTGATCGCTCCTCATCACGTCTTGAGCCACCGAGAGCGCCATCAAATCCATATAGATCTAAGGCTTGGCGTAATGCAACTGTCTTCATAACCCTGGTGTATTCAGATATTCCAGTATTAAATGGAGTCACATTTGCAGCCACGCCATCTTTATTGGTGTGAACAAATAACTCAACACCATACTGTTTTGATATCTGATCACGGAAAGTAATCATCTCTCTAAACTTCCAAGTGGTATCAATATGTAACAACGGAAATGGAATTGGTGCTGGATAAAAAGCTTTCATTGCTAGATGAAGTAAGACTGATGAATCTTTACCAATTGAGTAAAGCATTACTGGTTTTTTTATAGTCGCGGCGGTATGGCGAATAATTTCAATCGCTTCACTTTCTAGCTGTGCTAATACCTGTGAGCTAGATGCCATGATGGCTAGTATATTGCAGTAAGTAGTTGAATTGATCGCCCAAAATCATGGAGTTGCCTGTGAAAACTCACTTTTAGAATTAAAGTCGATAAATTATCAACAACCCTAAAGGCTGGGATTGGTATTTAAAATATACTCGTCTAATGAATCACTCAGGAAAAGATAAGTTTATACTTTTAATGAAATTGTTAACTCTTTCATTATTGCTTTCTGCCTGTAGTAATCCCTCACCATTTACAAAGCTAAGTGATGGTACATGCTCTAGGCAACAAAAAGAGCAGGTTGCAGATCATATTTCTGGCCAAATAAAAGCATTAGCTGCCGCAAATTTTGAAGGTGCATATAAGTATGCTGCTAAATCTTTTCAGCAAAATGTTGACCTAGAGCAGTTCTCGCTAATTATTTCTAACCAGTATCAAATGCTCATGACCTATCAGAATTACACATTTGGTGATTGTTTGGTTGAACAGGAAACTCTTGTGCAGGATGTGGATGTAGTAAGTAAGAATGGAAATTTCACTTTAAGTTACCAACTATCCTTTGAAGAGGATAAACTTGGTGTACTTGGTGCAATAATTAAATCTACTTCTTCCGATTTGAATCTATAAAATCTTTGCTAGTTATACTGACTTAACCAACTGATACCTTTGTGACCACACCCTTGTTAATTGTTAGATCTACTCGCTCTACTCGATAATCTCTTGTTAAGGCGAAATCTTTGCCATCCTCTTGCGCAATTCTATGTATTCCTTGCATTGAGGAAATGCAGGAAATAGCTTCATCTTTTTTCATTCCAACTAAAGTTGCAGCTTGTGCATTAGTTATAGCAGGAATTGCTAATCGCTCCATACTTGGACAAATTGCTGGCTGATATACCTCGCCAAAGGTTTCTTTACTACCAGTTGAAACAGTGATACTTGCCCTACCTTTTGATCTAATTGAGAAGTTATAAATGCCCTCAACTGCAGTGCTGGAAAATCTAGCCAAATAAAGATAATTAGTTCGGCCATATGGTTCATAAAACTTAGTGCGCTCAGTAAATTTAACTACGCTTTTACTGCCATTAGGTGCAGTAATTGTTACAACTGGTAACTTGGTTATTGGCAACTTATTTTCTGGAGCTTGATCAATAATCAAATACTCAAAATTTAATAACTCGCCAGCTTTTAGTGATGCTCTAAAGCCGCGCACTTGATTTGCTTTAGTAAAAGATGCTCTAAGCGCAAAGGAGATAGTGCCATCTACAAGTATTGGTCCCTTATTAGCCGAAGTATGACTACTAGTTAACGCCACTGGTTGGTGAGCTTGTGCTGGGTTGATTTGTCCTAAAACGAAAATAGAAAGGATTAAAATAGTTGCAGGCCTCATCCCTGGATTTAACCATAGAAGCCTGAAAATAAGATTAAAAAAGCCCTCACCTTAGTTAACCTAGGTGAGGGCTTAGTTACTAACTTACTTAATCTCGATTACGCGAGGCTTTTTCTCTTCAGGAATCTGGCGCTCTAACTCAATCTTTAGCACACCATCTTTTAATTCAGAGCCTAGAACTTTGACATGATCTTCTAGGGCAAAGCTTTGTCTAAATTGACGAGCTGCAATTCCTTTGTAGAGGTAGTTAGCCTCAGAGGATTCCTCGTTGGTTGACTGGGATCCTTCAACCGTTAACTGATTGTTAGCAAGCTCAATCTTTAGATCCTTCTTACTAAAGCCGGCAACTGCCATCTCAATTTGATAGTGATCATCATTTACCTGCTTGATGTTGTAGGGAGGAAATGAGGTATTACGGCCAATTAACGCATTAGACATCTCATCTAAAAGACGCATTGGACGATCAAAGCCAACTGCCCAAGACTCAAAGTTTGGAAAGAAGTTAGCTAAGGAAATACCAGTATCTGGGTATTCACGTTTTGTTAATGTAGTCATGCTTATTTCTCCTTAGTTATTAAGCGAGAAGTTTTCTTCGCAAGATCCCCATTCGGCAGATCTCACCGGCAATAACAAATGGCTATTTTTTCTTATTCCCAGACCAATGTGGGCTACCCCTCAAGAGATACACACAAATTTCTTAAAAAATGCTTAAAAAACTTATTGCCCATCACGGCTAGCCAGGTCTAGCCTTGATAGATGTATCAGCACGGAATAAAAAATACCCTTAAGGGCGGGGCGGTAGTTTTTGGCGCCTCCGCCATCTTCCTTCTTGCAGCCCCGGAAGTTTTTTTAGATCTTCTAGGTTTAGAAGATAGTGCAGAGTTAATTTGGGCCATGCGAATGATTGGAATTACTTTAATTGCACTTGCCGGAAATATGTGGCAAAACGCTAAATCTACAAATGCCGGTGTGATTAGATTTGTTGGCCGAGTAATGTTTATCTCCGCTTTATCACTTGGCGTATTGACAATATTTATTCCAGCCGAGTTAACTGTATTTTCAATTACCTACGCCGCAATTGGCCTTAGCTTTGCCCTGCTATACCTAATTAACCTAATTCGAAAGTAGTCTTCACATATAGTTAGGTATGGGTAACTCTAAACGGATAGCTAAGATTAAAAATGGCTTTGCGCCTAGAATCTGTATTACTTGTAACTTGCCATTTGAGTGGCGCAAAAAATGGGCCAAAGATTGGGAAAATGTTAAGTACTGCAGCAAAAGATGTGCTGGCTAGATGAAGCGCATTATCTATATCCCCTTTGATCATCTGCACCCTAAGTATGGGGCGCTAGCAGATGCTGATCCTAAAAATGATCTTATAGTTTTAGTTGAATCTGCCCGCATGGTTACTGGTGGTAGTTGGAACAAGGTGAGATTGTATTTTCTTATCTCCTCCGCCAGACACTTTAAGGCCGAGCTTGAGCAATTAGGTTTTAAAGTTTTATATGAAAAAGCTGCCACCACAGTAGATGGCCTAAAGGCGGTTACAAAAGATTATCCAAAGCTGCCAATAATCTCGGCTCACCCCTCATCACACCTGCAATCTAAGCAATTGGCAGAATTTGGCGTTAGCTTTATTGAAAATGATTTTTTTCTCACTCCGCGTAACTTATTTACCTCCTGGGCAGATAATCAAAAGAGTTTTCTAATGGAGAGTTTTTATCGCGCGCAGCGAAATAGATTGGGTGTCTTAGTTGAGGCTGGCAATCCAGTAGGTGGCAAGTGGAATTTTGATAAGGAAAATAGATTACCCCCGCCTAAAAATTATAAATACCCACCATATTTAAAGCACAAAGCAGATGAGATTGATCAACAGGTTGCTGATGAATTAGGCATCTCCCCTTGTGATGTTTGGGGCACAAATAGAAAAGCGGCTAAGGCGCAGCTAAAAAACTTTATTGATAATCACTTTGCAAACTTTGGCCCATATGAGGATGCAATGACAAATGAGAATTGGGCACTTCACCACTCACTACTTAGCCCCTATATAAATAATGGCTTGCTTCATCCAGGTGAGGTGTTAACTGCCGCCCTTAATGCTTATAAAAAGGGAGCTGTTGATATTGCATCTGCTGAGGGCTTTATTCGCCAGGTAATTGGCTGGCGTGAGTATGTAAATGGCATGTATTGGTATTTAGGTGCTGATTACAAAAAGAGTAATCATTTAAATGCTAATCGTAAGTTACTTCCCTTATTTACTGATCCAAGCAGGACCAAAATGAATTGTGTGAAAACTACAGTCTCAGATATTAAAACCCGTGCATGGGTGCACCACATTCCTCGGCTTATGATCTTAAGTAATCTTGCACTTATTACCGGCACAAATCCCCAACAATTTTTAGATTGGATGCGCCGGGAGTTTATTGATGCTACCGATTGGGTAATGGTGCCAAATGTAATTGGCATGGGAGTACATGCAGATAATGGCAAGATGATGAGTAAGCCATACGCAGCAGGGGGTGCTTACATTTCCAGAATGAGTACCTACTGCAAAGGGTGTGAGTATGACCCAAAGTTAAGAGTTGGTGATAACGCTTGTCCATTTACTACCTTGTATTGGGATTTTTTAGATCGGCATAAGGATGAGTTTGTGAAGAATCATCGAATGAGTCAGCAAATAAATGGAATTAAGCGATTATCAGATCTGCCGCAATTAAAGCAGCGCGCAGTTGAAGTCTTATCTGGATTAGATAAGGGATTGATCTAGTATCAAGGTATGAAAACTGCTTTTCAAAGCATTGCTAGCTTTGCAGGAATTGGTTTAGTTTTTCTATATGCCATTGGTGCTGCTAGGTGGACTACTACCGGCAGTAGTTGGTATCGATCATTAAATGCACCAAGTTGGCAGCCACCAGATTTTATCTTTGGCATTATTTGGCCATATAACTTTGTGATTTTAGGAGTTGCTGCAGTAACAGTTGCTAATAGGTTAAGTACTGCTAAGACTCTAACTTACTTAAGTATTTTTGCACTCTCTGTAATTTGCGCACTGACCTGGTCATACCAATTTTATGGGCCCCACAATTTAGTACTAGCTTCCAGTGCATTAGTTGGCACCGCAGTTTTAACGATTCCAATGCTCTATTTAATCTATCAAGCATCGGTGGGAGTATTTATTGCCACTCTTCCCTATCAAATCTGGGTAATTATCGCTAGCTATCTAAGCTCTACTTACGCTAAGTTAAATTAACTTTTATCTCTGTGAGCAGATTTAGATAAGAAGATAGCAAAAACTAAGGCGACAACCACTAAGGCATTTAAACCCAACTCATATAAGGCTCTTCTAAAGGCCTCATCTGATTTAGATGCAGTCAAAGTTAGGGATGCACCAACAGTTAAAATATGTCGAACTGCAGCAATTACGCCGATGATTAAAAACTTATCTAATTGGTAAACACCATCGGTAAAGCGAGAGATTACCGTGCGCAATATTTCTAAAATAATCACAATAAATAGAATGTCATTAACGCCTTGGATCATGCCATTTGGAAAAAAGGGCGCAGTTTCAATTAACCGCTTGATTGAGTAGAAGAAGGCACCAATACCAATTATAAATAATGAAATTGCCAAGATGGCATGAAATACATCTTCAATTAAATCAACATACTTGATGGGAAGAATTGAGGTTTCAATTCGAGCTGTTTTTTGTTCCTTTTTCATACCTTAAATGTTACGGGTAAAGGTAAATACCAATTGGTTAGACACCCTTGTTTACTTACTTAAGCGGAAGAGAATCTTGCCAATTAAGCGCACAATTAGAGCGCTTCTATGAGTTGCTACCCAAAAATAACCCCACCTACTAAGTGGGCCAAGTAGCTGTAGCGATTTTGCAAGTAGCTTATTACCACGTTTTTTAAGTAAGAAAATTACTGCATCAATTGCGCCATACTTTTTGTCTTCGTCAATTACAAATACCTGCTGGCTGCACTCACTTAGGGTTAAACCAAACTTAGTTAAATCTGTACTTTGAAAGGCAAGAGCCTTAATTTCAAGTTTTTTACTTACCCAATTAATGCATTGAAAGCAAAATTTACACTCGCCATCATAGATAACTATTGGTGAAGACATTAATTACTTAAAGATTACTTAAATTACGGCAATTACTCAGCGAAATCGCCGCCGCGGCCTGTGCTCTTATTTTTTGGTGGCTTTGGCTTTTCATATCTGTACAAAAACACCCCTAGCAAGATCACTAGAGGTGCTAATGTAAGTAAAAACTCTTTCATTACTTAATTACATACCAAAGATAGCAAGGTATGCAACAACAAATACCACAATGTCTAGAACTACGATCAATGCAGCTGTTGCTGATACGAAGGAACGTGAGCTCGCAATTTTTGTAGCTAGCGCGCTCTTCTTTGCAACCTTAGCAAGATCATCACATACTGCTTCACCTTCGCGGATAGCAGCATATTGATTTAAGGTAGTCAAAATTCCAGTTATAGCAACGACAACGATTGCAAAGTACTTAGCCTCATCAGTTGCCTTATCAAAGTAACCAAGTGCTGAAAGCACAAAGGTTGCAATTAAAACTAATACTGGTTGCATTTGAGCAGAGATGATCTGTGCTCTTTGCTTATTCCAGGTTTCGATTAATTCTTCTTCATTCATTTTGATTCTCCATTTTTTGATTAGGATGCGGTTCTCACCCTTCGGTAGAGATAAGTTTAGTTTAAATACTTTGATTTCTCGCCCTTACAATCTGAATTTTGGCGAAAGTTTTTGTGAACTTGCCTACCTTTTACGCTCCCTTGCTTAGAATATGATGAATTCATATTTAATCTAAATGCTTTGCCTTACTACCTGCTGTTTTAACCAATCTTGATAAAGCTGATCTAATGACCAAGCAGCACTTGCTCTAATTGATACTCCCCTAGCCCCAGTTCTGCGTACTACTCCTTTTGCCAAAATTAGATTATTACCTTTAATAATATGAGCATAACTTTGTTGGGTATCTTCAAAAAAGGTTAAATCACTACAACCAAAACCATCCTCTAATGTTAAAAACAAAACTCTTTTACCGCTTCTAATCGGTGGTGATTGAAGTGCAACCTTTGCCCCAACTACTAATACCTGCTGGTTTGATCTTAGCTTTACTAAATTACTTGATTTACAAACTCCCATTGCATCTAAAAATGGTGCGTACTGCTTTAGTAGGTGCTCAGTAATATCAATACCTAAGTTTTGTAGCTCACTACTTATTTGCTCTGATTTTGTTATATCAGGTAGCCCTAAGCTATCTATCTGCCCAGGAGATAGGGCAAGTGATAATTGACCAGCGCTAGATTTACCAGCATTTAATTGCTTTAGCTCACTTAAATGAATATACAAATCTCTTCGATTTAACTTACTATCTTGATTGATGCCATGTAATTGATCAAATGCTCCAATCTCTACCAGTAATTGAGTAGTTGGCCAGTGCGCACCTGAGCGATAAGTAAAATCTGCTAGATCTGTATAAGGTCGATTAGTTATTATGGACTTAATCTCATCCTTTGAAATACCGGCAATATCAGCTAAGCCAACTCGAATTGCATAACCTGATGCATCAGGTAGAGATAATACTTTTCCAGTTGAAATAGTGTTAGGTGATTGATAGCGATAAGCCTTACTATCTTTATCCACTTTTTCTACCTGATAACCTAAATCAGATTTATTAACATCAATCGGAAGTATTTTTATCCCCCACTGACGTGCTTCATCAATTATTAATCGCTTTGGATACATCCCTGGTTCATGAGTTAAAACTGATGCTAAAAAAGCTGCAGTGTGATGAGTTTTAAGATATGCCGATTGATATGTAGTTAAAGCAAAAGCTGATGCATGTGCTTTACAAAAACCAAATGAGGCAAAATCTGCCAAAATCTGCCAACACTTATCCACAACCACTTTGCTGTAACCACGAGCTGCAGCGAGAGAGTAAAACCAATCGCAAACTTTTTGCGCACCATCTTTATTACCAAGATTTCTGCGCATCTGATCTGCTGCGCCATAACTAGCCCCAGTCATAATTGAGATTATCTGTATAACCTGCTCATGAAATACCACTACCCCTTGGGTTTGCAAAAGGAGTGGTGCTAAATCCTTATCAATAAATGTGGCTTTAGTTATGCCACCTCTTGCATTTAGAAATGGTGTAATCATCTCGGATTTAATTGGCCCTGGCCTAAATAGGGAGATACCAATAACTAAATCACTAAATTGATCTGGGGCCAACTTGCCAACTAACTCGCGCTGGCCTGGACTTTCTACCTGAAATAAACCAATAGTTCTAGTTGATCTAATTAGATCAAAGGTTAATGGATCATCTAATGGGATCTTATTTATATCTAACTCTTTTTCTTCAACTGCTGCTACCTGCTTTAAGGTGTAAGCGATAGCAGATTGCATCCTTACGCCCAATACATCTAGCTTTAAAAACCCAAGATCTTCAACATCATCTTTATCAAAGGTAAGCATTGGATAATTACTTTGATTGATAGTACTTGGTGCGTAATTTTGCATACTCAAATCTGATATCACCACCGCGCATGGATGCATTGATAAGTGTCTAGGTAGCTTATCTAGCCGCATAGCTAGATTAATTGTGGCTTTAATTTTGGGTGCAGATAAATCTAATCTTTTTAGCTCTGGTAATTGCTTTATGGCATTACCAATATTTCTAGCACTGATATGAGGCATGGATTTTGCTAGTAAATCAATTTGAGTTGGATCAACACCAAGTGCTGCACCAACATCACGGATGGCATGGCGAGCGCGATATCGCTCCACCATCGCCACCGTGGCAGATCTAGATTGATTATTTGGATTATGCCAACTCTTATCCCCGTACTTACTAAAGATTAAGTCATATATTTCATACCTACGATCTGACTCCACATCAATATCAATATCAGGTAATTCATTTCGCTCAGCTGAGCAAAATCGCTCCATTAATAAATCATTACTAATTGGATCTACCTCAGAGATACCAAGTAGATGGCAGGTTAGTGATCCAGCTGCGCTACCGCGTGCTGCAACTCTGATCCCTAATTGTTTTGCACCATCGACAATATCTGCCACCGTTAAAAAGTAGGAGGCAAAACCTAATTTATTAATAATCTCAATCTCTTGTGCTAGCCGATTTGAGACCTGGTTATACATAGCAGGTGGGTAGTAGTAATCAATTTGATTACTAGCTTTTTGTTGTAGTTGAGTTACTAGTTGCTGCTGGTTATTTGCACCAAATAACTTTGACTCCGGCAGATGTATGCCACCTACGCCAATCTCATCCCTTACCGACAAGCTAGCCATATCTGCCCATAAGGCGGTGGTATCTAATAAATGCTGGCCATTTATTGCCCCAGCTGCTTGGGCAATCTGTTGTGCTACCTGATACATCTGATCACTATCTTTTAAGTAACCCTGATTATTACCCCGCTCCACGCTGGCATCACTTAATAAGACTAACTTTCTACTAGCATCTAATAGATCAGCGATTGGACCATCGCTAGCCTGCTTCATTCTTACCTGATTTGTTAATACGGCAGGCAATTGGTTATTAACTGCAAAGCTATAAGCTCTAGCCGCATTTGCGCTGGAGTATGGGTGATCTGGCCGCATTAAATGGCTAACACACTCAATTGCAGTATTAGCAAAGTACTTACTACTTAACTTAAAGGTATTTAATGCAGCCATTTCTTTTCTAGCTACTAGATTTTTTAATACCGATGAAGCTGGTCCGTGAAGTAGTAGTAGATCAGATGAGTATTGATAAAACCGCTCTAGGATTTCAATACTTAATACCCCATCGCAATTATTAGTATTAACTGCGGTAAGTAGTCGATAGAGTGAGGATAATTTGCCACTTTGAGCAAGTAAGGTAATGCGATCTGATTTTTGAATAAATCCTAAATTAACTCCAAGTATTGGAGTTATGCCATATTGTTCACATGTTTTAGCAAATACAACTGCACCTACCATATTTTCATAATCAGTTAATGCCAATCTACTCATTCCAAGTTCGGCAGCTTTGGCAACTAAATCCTGTGGGTGGCTAGTGCCATACTTAAAGGAGTAGCCACTAGATACTGATAGATGGGTAAATTGATTTTTCATCTACTACTTGCTTCTTGAGGTAGATCTAATCTGCCACTGCTTACTACTTTGGTTGTACTCAATTTCAAAGGTAGCAATCGCACCAATTGGCGCTGCCTCAACCTGCCAGATTTTGCTTACCTGCTCACTTACTTGATCATCAATACCGTTGCTATCAATCTCTTTCCACCATTGATTTGTTTGCAGGTAATTACTTAATACTTGATTAATATGAAATCTAATTCCATGATAAATAAACTCAACTGGCTCACCCTGCTGACTTACCAGGCAGATTTGCGCAGGCGGCTTTGGGCCAGATTTGGCGGTTAATTTGCGTTCGAACATTTGTTCGATAAGATACTAAACCCCACTGACAACTGGCAAGTGGCCGAGTTACTTTAAAAAGCTAGCTGCCACCTGTTGTATTTTTGCTGCCAAAAAAACAGTAATTTAAAAGAGAGTAGCCGGTGGTGGTAGCTCTATTTCTTTAGCTAATTGCTCCCCAGTATTTCTAGCATTATTTACCTCATCTGAAACTGGCCAAAAGGTTAATTGCTGATCTGATGTGGGCAGATCAATCATATTTAAATAATCATCTACCTCACTATTTGTTAGTTGAGTATTACTCAACCAGGTCGACCACAAAGATTTTGGCAAGATAACTGGCATTCGATTATGAATTGGAATTAATTTTCCTATAGCAGCTCTTGTAATTATGGCTGCAGTTGTAATTGGCTGATTAATTTCTGGATTAATCCAGCTCTCATAAATTCCAGCTATAGCTAGGGTTGAGTTATCACTACTTGAGATATAAAAAGGCTGCTTTGGTTTATAACTTCCTAACTCAGTTGCCCACTCGTAGTAGCCAGTTACTGGAATTAAACATCTTCTTGCTCTAAATGCTGCTCTAAAGGTTGGCTTATCAGCTACTGATTCAACACGAGCATTAATCGCATTACTCTGCCTACTTGCATCCTTTGCCCAGGATGGAATTAATCCCCAACTTGCCGTATTTATACTTCGAGTATTACCTGTTTTATCCTCGCCATTAATAAATGGGACTGCAGTAGTAGGTGAGATATTCCAATTACGTGAGGTAAAAGATGAATCCTTTATACCTGCTGCAAACTCAATTGCTAGATCATCCCCTGAGATATTAAGCGCGTATCTGCCACACATATCCAAACTCTATCTAATTAGTAAGTTACTGCTCTATACATTGATTTAAAACTCGAGTAATCGCATCTTTTTCTGCGGCAGTTACCCAGAGTGAGTACTTAGCTTTAACTGCCACCTGGCGTGATACATACTCACATCTAAATGGCTTATGAGGTGGAAGCCAGGTAGCAGCATCACCATCACCTTTTTGCCGATTTAATCGGGAATCTACCGCCAATAGATTGATTGGATCATTAGCAAATTGTGACCTTTTACTCCGATCAAAGTAGGCAGCCCCAGTTTGCCAAGCATTAGATAGTGCAACTAAATGATCAATATCTACAGCAGATTTAACGCTGGTGAAGGCTAAGACTTTATTACTAAAAGGATCTAGCAAGACTCCCGAAATTACTTTGCAATCTCGGGTACCAGCTTTAAAGATCACATCAGTTAAATCCCGCTTTAAAATATCATTTCTAGCATCACACCCATTGCGATCTAAATCTGACCAGTGGGGAAATTGAGCTCTGCTATATCCAGTTTTTGGCGCACGTCCCTTAACCTCAAGTGAGTTTAAAGTTGATATTGAATCTTCATAACTTTGTGCATATGTTGTATTACTTACTACCTGTGGGGCATAAATTGCAAGTGATACAAGAAATACAACTATCCGTCTCATACGGCAATACTCTTAGTAAAAATGAGTTATTGCAAGTATTTAAATTACTAGGCTGCCAATCTTAGAATCTGCTGCAGATAGTAGAAGAATTAGATCTACAACTGCTGTAATCATGAGTGCTTTAAAGATTAATTTATCTGGGGCAAATGAGGTGATTATGGCAGCTGATAACCCAATCACTAACAGAGGGGTATTTGGCTTTACATTGTTAAGTAGTAAAGTTGTGAAAACTAATAATGCGCTAATAACAACTCTAGAATTTTTCTTACCAATAAGTTGTGGCAGCCCTTTAATTCCAGAGGTTAGATCTTGATCTAAATCCTTAAGCACATTAGCAAAATGGGCTGCAACGCCCAGCAAGGCAGCTGCAGTTAGTAACCAAATAGGTGGAGTTCTATCTGTTGCAACCACTACTGATCCAACTAAAGCTGCAAAGGCAAGAGCGTATGGCAAGGGTGATAAGGGTGTGGATTTGAAGTAAAAGTTATATGAGATGCCAAGTCCTACGCCAAATAAATAAATCAAGCCACCATAAATTCCTAACGGGCCAAATATATTTACCAGCACTGCTAGTGGGGTAATTATCTTTATTGCCCTCAATAACTGCTGGGTGGTAATTAGCCCTTCTACCAATGGTTTAGATCTGCGATTATGTTTTAGATCATCAGCAAAATCATATAAATCATTGGTAAAGCCAACTAGTAGTTGACCAAGAAATACGCCAAAGGCGATCACTATTGCCGGACCTTCCCACCAAAGATTTGTTGCCAACAAAAGTGAGGTGAAAGTTACCGTCATAGTTGGGCCAAAATGGCAAGCTTTTATTAGTCCAAGAATAATCTTCATAAGGTAAGAGTACTGCTGGAAAACTTATTAATTATTAAATTCTCTAGGAGATTAACTAGCGTTTTCCAATTGCCTGCTTTAGATCTAAATACTCAGGACAATTAACCCCACATAATCTTTTTAGCTTTGCCAGATTGCGCTTTGCTGCTGCCACCTTTTTAGTTTTAATAAACAGCTCACCTTGGTACTCAATAGCTCCCAAGTGGTTTGGATTAATTCTTAAGGCTTTTGTGTAGTAAGTGGCAGATTGTCTATATTGCATTAATTTTCTACTTGCAAAGCCAAGCAGATTATTAATATCTGCATTGTTTGGAAACTCTTTATCTAGCAGCTTTAGCTCAGATAATGCTCTTGTAAAACTTCTCTCAGTCAATAATTTAGTTACTGCATCTAATTGAGTGCTTAAACTTCTACTTGCCGCCGTTGTTGGCTGTGGTGATACAACTGGAGCATCCTCAAGCTTTCCTAACTCATAACTTTTTAATCTGCTTTTTGCACTACTTGAATTACTGTGTTTACCTAAAAAGCTTGATGTGCCATCTCTGCCGCACATTGATGTAATAAATGATGGACCACCTGGATGTTGATCTACCCAATTAGTTAAGTTGTATACAAAGCCATCAATAATGCTCCAGCAATCGCTCTTGCTATTGTGCTTGCTAACTTCCTCTTTAGTTAATGCAATAGTTGTAGTTGGTGATGCAACGGGAGCAGGAGCTGAACCTCCACCTGAGCCCGCAGCATAGGCGGGCGTAGTTGAAGTAATTAGCAGCGCTAAAGTCAACAGTGCTTTCATGATTGTATGTTAACTTAAAAAAATAAATTTAAATTACAAAATTAACTAATTTTGGCGCAACTGCAATTACTTTCTTCACATCCATGCCAGAAATTGCACTTTTTATCTCAGCATTTTCTCGGGCAAGCTTTTCTAACTCTTCTTTTGAAATATTTGGTGATACCTCAATACGATCTTTGATTTTTCCATTAATTTGCAAGATAGCAATTACATTATCTGCACCAATTAGTGACTTATCAATCTCTGGCCAGCCAGCATTGGCAATTGCAGGTTTGTGGCCAAGTTTTTCCCACATATCCTCTGCTGTATATGGGGCAACAAGTGAAAGGCAGATTGCAATTGCATGTGCTGCCTCGCGAACTGCAGCATCACTTGGCCCACAGCCTGAATCAATCGCTTTCCTAGTTGCATTAACTAACTCCATAATTCTGGCAATAACAACGTTAAATCTAAATGATTCAACAGCTAACTCAATATCAGCGAGTGTTTTATGGGTTACTTTTCGCAGTTCTAGATTGCCAGATTTAAAATCTATATCAACCTTGCTAGTTACATCTTGGCTAATACGCCAAGCACGATTTAGAAACTTTAATGAACCAGCGGGTGAAACATCTGCCCAATCCACATCATCTTCAGGTGGGCCAGCAAATACCAATGAAACTCTAATTGCATCCACGCCATGCTTGTCTAACTCATCAGATAACTTAACTAGATTGCCACGACTCTTGCTCATGGCAGAGCCATCCATTAATACCATTCCTTGATTTAGTAATCTAGTAAATGGTTCGTTGAAGTTTAATAACCCAAGATCATTTAAAACTTTAGTAAAAAAACGAGAGTATAAAAGGTGCAAGATGGCATGGGTAACTCCGCCTACATACTGATCTACTGGCAACCAGGTTTCAACCGCTTTTTTATCAAAAGCTACCTCATGATTATTTACCGAGGTGTAACGCAAGAAGTACCAAGATGAATCGACAAAGGTATCCATTGTGTCTGCATCTCGCTTAGCTGCACCTTGGCACTTTGGACATTTAACATTAACCCAATCAGCTGCTGCACCAAGTGGTGATGAACCTTTTGGTTTTAAATCTAATCCTTTTGCATCAGGTAGTTCAACTGGTAATTGGCTTTCTGGAACCGGCACTAAACCACACTTATCACAATGCACAATTGGAATTGGAGTTCCCCAAAAACGCTGACGAGAGATTAACCAATCTCTTAGGCGATAATTCTTAGTTGCTTTACCTACTTTTTTACTCTCTAGCTCTTTAATTATTTGCGTGATTGCTTCATCTTTACCCAGGCCAGTTATAGATCCAGAGTTAACTACTTTGCCATCACCTGAGGTTGCAACACCTGTGGTAGTTGGATCTTCAAGACCAGTCTCAATTACAACCCGTACTGGCAGCTTCATTGCTTTAGCAAAATCTAGATCTCGCTGATCATGTGCTGGTACAGCCATAATCGCGCCAGTTCCATAATCTGCCAAGACATAATCTGAGGCCCAAATTGGAATCTTCTCATTGTTAACTGGATTAATTGCATAACGGTTTAAAAAAACACCGGTCTTTACTCGATCAGTAGCTAAGCGATCAATATCGCTAACTGCTTTAACACTTTCTAAATACTTTTTAAACTCATCTTCAACTGGAGTTTGGGCAACTAGTTTGGCAGCAAGCTCAGAATCTGCTGCAACCACCATAAAGGTTGCACCATATAGAGTATCTGGGCGTGTGGTGTAAACAGTAATACTTTGATCTAAGCCATCGACTTTAAAATCAACTTGTGCACCAGTAGATCTTCCAATCCAATTTCGCTGCATAAGTAAAACTTTTTCTGGCCAAGCACCCTCTAGTTGATCCATGTCATCTAATAGGCGATCGGCATAATCGGTGATTTTTAAGTACCACTGATTTAACTTCTTCTTAGTAACAGCGCTATCGCATCTTTCACATAATCCCGCTACAACCTGCTCATTTGCTAATACAGTCTGGCAATCTGGGCACCAATTTACAGCTGAGTCTTTACGGTAAGCCAAACCTTTTTCAAACATTTTAAGAAATAACCATTGATTCCACTTGTAATACTCAGGATCACATGTGTGAAGCACTCGATCCCAATCAAAAGAACACGCATATCTTCGCATTGAAGCTTTTTGAACTGCAATATTTTCATAGGTCCAAGCTCTAGGATCAGCATCTCGTTTTATCGCCGCATTTTCTGCTGGTAAACCAAATGCATCCCAACCAATTGGATGCATGACATTAAAACCTTTTTGAATCCAATACCTAGCAATTACATCACCTAATGCATAAGCCTCAGCATGACCCATATGTAAATCACCTGATGGATATGGAAACATATCTAATACATATTTTTTAGGACGATTATCATCGCTTCTGCCAGATTTAAATGGCTCTAACTTGTCCCAAATTGGCAGCCATTTATCCTGCACTGCTTTAAAGTCATATGCCTCATGCATCTTTAAGACCAACTAACCTTTGTTAATTCTTCACTTACCTGCCATAAATTCTTCGCTAATACCTGATCATAAGCAAGGGCTTTAGCGCGTGTTAGTTTTGGATTTCCACGCATCTGCATAAAACCATCTGGACCGATAAAACTTGCCCCTAAAAGTCCTGGATAAACACACGCAGCCAATGTTGGTAGCGCACCAGCAGATGCTGGTTGTGCTAATAATTTGTTGATTGCTATAGTAATTTTTTCTTCAGTTTTAGCACCACGCATCTGGGATGCAACTGCTTGCAAGTTTGTATCAGAATACCCAGGGTGAACTGCGATTGGAATAAAGGACCAATTGTTAACAATTCTTAGCCGCTCAAGTTCGGAGACAAATAACAGGTTCGCTAATTTACTTGCGCCATATACCTGCCATTTTTGATACTTACCTACCCCAAGCAACATATCTTTAATCGTATTCTGAGTGTTATCTCCAAAACTACCCAGTTTATGGGCAAAGCTTGAAACAACTACTAGTCGATCTTTGATTTGATTTTTAATAAGACCTGCAAATGCAAAATGGCCCAAGTGGTTTGTGCCTAACTGCAATTCAAAACCATCCTTAGTTTTTGCAAAAGGTGTGGCCATGATTCCAGCGTTTAAAACTACGACATCAAATTGTTTATCAACTCTAGCTGCTGCTTTTCTAACTGAATCTAAATCAGTTAGGTCCATTAATAGGTAATCAACTAACCCTGGTCCAATTTTTTTAATTGCATCTCGTGCCTTTTCAACGCTACGAGCTGTAATAAATACGTGGGCATTTCTGCAGGCTAACTCAGTTGCTGCTGCTAAGCCAATGCCAGAGGTGGCACCGGTAATTAAAAATCTTTTACCTGTCAGATCAGGAATGTCACTTGCACTCCAGTTTTTTGGAATTGTTAAAACCTTGGCCACAAATACTCCTTTTTTATCCTATTAAATTTAAGTGGAGCTGAGGGGAGTCGAACCCCTGACCCCTTGCATGCCATGCAAGTGCGCTACCAGCTGCGCTACAGCCCCGCTATTTCAAGCAAGAGCCAACCTTATCTAATTAACCGCATCATCTCCAATGACAGGCTCAGGTAATGAGCCAGCGTTGTGCTCTGCTAAATACCATCTAGTTCCGGTATGTAATTTGGTTAATTCTAAAACTGACCAACAAGCATTTGATAATCCACCAATAATTCCCCATTGTCCTACTGGTAAATTTAAAATTGAACCTAAGACACTACGAACTGTGCCACCATGAGTTACAAAAACAATTGTTCCAGAAAAATCTTTAATCTCTTTTTCAATTGCAGCAACAGCGCGCTTTGCAACATCAGTTCGTCTTTCACCAATCTCACCAGCTGGTTCATCTCCACCTTCATACCAGCTAGAAAACAACTCACTATGAGTAGATCTATTTTCGGCTGCTGTTTTACCTTCCCAAAGTCCGCCATTAGTTTCTCGAATCCCAGGATTTATCTCGACTTTAATATTTGTAATAGCAGCAAGTGCTGCTGCTGTTTTCTGTGCTCTAATCAAATCACTTGAAACAATTCGATCTGGCTTAAGAGATGCTAAAACCTTTGCCGCCTCTACTACCTGATACTCACCTACCTTATTTAAAGGAATATCAGAATGTCCCTGAAAACGATTTTCAACATTCCAATCAGTTTGACCATGGCGCCAAAGCACAATTCTTACATTTGGTTGCGAATCGCCCATTACCGTTTACTCATCTCTATGCCTAGATCAATTTTTGGGCAATCATTCCAAAGTCGATCCAACATGTAGTAGTTGCGAAGCTCAGTACTTTGAATATGCACGACTAGATCTGTGTAATCCAAAAGTATCCAGGAACCACTTCCCTCTTTACGTGATGGCTTCTCACCCACTTCTGCAAGTTTTTTTTGTACCTCTTCAGATAGGGCTTGTAATTGTGGTTCATTACTACCAGTTACAAGTAAAAATACTTGATTTAAAACCAACTGTTCAGATAAATCAATTGCCACAATCTCACTACCTAATTTATCAGCAAGAGCTGCTGCTGCAATTTTTGTTAATTCTAAGGTCTTACTACCTACTGCCATATAACCCAAACTCTCTTATAAATGTTACAACCTTGGCTGGCAATAAATTACTCACATTCTCTCGATTAGCAATTGATACTCTTACCTTAGTCGATGAAATATCTAATGCTTTAATATTAATCTCGTCATAATCTGATGATTGATTACCGGGCCGATTAATGACTAAAACTTTTACCTGTTTTAACAAATCATCAGATTTATGCCAATTTGGAAGATTCTTAGCCGCATCTGTGCCAAGAACTAATGTGAAATTGGTATTTGGATACTTTTCTTTCAACTCTTCCACAGTGTCGATTGCATAACTATTTCCAGTTCGATTTACTTCAATTGGTAAGACTTCAACCTTTCCAGCTAATCCCATTGAGGTGACTGCTAGATCTGCCATTTGAAATCTCTGTTGAGCACTTGCAATTGGTTTATGTCCTTTTAACCATGGTGTGCCAGTTGGAATTACAAGCACATTATCAAATCTGCTAGATATCTCTTTTATTAGATGTAAGTGGCCAAGATGTATTGGATCGAAAGTGCCACCAAAGATGGCAAATTCCTTACTTACAGTTTGAATAATTAATCTCGATCAATTCTAAGTGTTAAATAAAGAAGTAATACGAGTATGCCAAATGCTATTAGACCAAAACCAACCGGCGATACCGGAAGCTCTCTGGCTGATTCTTCAAGTAGATTCATGTCTTTAGTTTATCCCCTTCTCAAGTAAAGTTTTAAATCCGGCCTCATCCAAGATAGTAATCCCAAGCTCTTGTGCTTTATCTAACTTAGAACCAGCAGAGTCACCTGCGACTACAAAATCTGTTTTTGCTGAGACTGAAGATGCGGCTTTTCCGCCCCTTGAGGTGATTGCCTCACTAGCGCCATCTCTAGTGAAATCATTTAATGATCCAGTTACCACAATAGTTAAGCCAACTAAAGTTTGTTTTAACTGCTCTTTAGGTACATCAACTAGTGCTACACCTGCTTTTTCCCACTTCTTAATTATCTGTTTATGCCACGGAACCTCAAACCACTCAACAATGGCATCTGCCATTACCTGTCCCACACCATCAATACTTGCAAGCTCCTGCGAGCTTGCCTTTTGAATATTTTCAATTGAACCAAATTTGCTTGCTAGTGCTTGCGCACTAGTTGGTCCAACATGTCTAATTGAAAGTGCTACTAATATCCGCCAGAGCGGCCTAGTTTTTGCGACTTCAAGACCTGCGATAAAGCGATCTGCAATCACACTTCTTGAACCATCTTTTTTAGTGAAGAATTCAGATTTACTTAAATCTTTCAAAGTTAATGAGAACAAATCTGCCTCATCTACTACTAATTTATCAGCTAACAATGCTGCAGCTGCTTCATAACCAAGTACATCTATATCTAATGCAGCCCGAGATCCAATATAAAACAAACGCTCAACTACTTGTGCAGGACAGCTTTGAGAGTTTGGGCATCTAATATCAACATCACCCTCACTCATTGCTCGAAGTTTTGAGCCACAATCAGGGCATTTACTTGGCATTACAAATGCTCGTTCGCTGCCATCTCGCTTTTCAATAACGGGTGCAAGAACTTCCGGAATTACATCACCAGCTTTTCTAATTAGAACTGTATCCCCGATTAACACACCTTTTCTTACAATCTCTTGGGCATTATGTAATGTGGCATTTGTAACTGTTGATCCTGCAACCTTTACTGGCTCCATAAATGCAAAGGGTGTAACTCGACCAGTTCTGCCAACACTTACTCTGATATCTAATAACTTTGTACTTACCTCCTCCGGTGGATACTTAAAAGCAATCGCCCATTTTGGCGCCCGTGAGGTAAAGCCAAGATTATTTTGAACATCAATTTCATTTACCTTCACAACTACGCCATCAATTTCATGCTCAACATTGTGTCGATTTTTTTCATATTGATCGATAAATTTCACGACCTGATCTCTACTATCTACAACCTGATATCTGCTACTAGTTGGCAATCCCCAACTTTTTAACAACTCATAAGCTGTTGATTGCTTATCAAATGAAACTCCACTTGCAGCGCCAATGCCATGAACTACAACATCTAATGGCCGGCTAGAAGTTACCTTTGGATCTTTCTGACGAAGTGAACCGGCTGCTGCATTTCTTGGATTAGCAAACCTTGGCTTACCTGCTTCGGCGAGTGAATCATTTAACTCATCAAATGCTTTGAGTGGGAAGAAGACCTCACCTCGAACCTCAAGTTGGCTTGGAATATTTTTACCACTTAACTCAGTAGGAACTGACTTTATAGTTTTAATATTTAAGGTCACATCCTCACCGGTTGTGCCATTTCCCCTTGTTAAAGCTCTGGTTAATCGACCATTTTCATATAGTAAGTTGATGGCAAGCCCATCTACTTTAACTTCGCATAGCCAAGTATTTTTTACTCCAGCTTTTCCAATTCGATCAAACCAGTTATCTAGTTCGGCTTTGTCAAATACATTGTCTAAACTCATCATTTTCTCGATGTGATCATGTTGAGAAAAACTTGTTGAAAACCCGCCACCAACTTCTAATGTCGGTGAGCTCTCTAATTTATATTGTGGATACTTTTGCTCAAGTTCAAGTAATTTATTCCATAATTTATCAAACTCGGCATCGGTAATTGATGGATCATCTAAAACATAATACTTAAACTGATGATCCCTTATTTCTTCAGACAACTCTTGGATTTGATGCCTAATTTGCGCGCTCATACTAAATAGTTTCGCAGATTGTGGCAGAGCCAACTACTCGATCACCGTCATAAATCACTAGTGCTTGTCCGGTTGCTAAGCCAAAAACTGGCTGATCTAAATTAGCAATTAAATTAGTACCATCAAATTTATAACTTGTTGCAAGCGGCGCACCATGAGCTCTAACCTGGGCAAAACCACGCAGATCCTGATTTATTTCAGGAGTTGGCCCGCACCAAACAGGAGGTGTGGCAACAATTGTTGTAACCGCTAACTCTTCATGAGTGCCAACAACAACTGTATTGCTCTTTGGTTCAATTTTTAATACATATCTTGGCTCACCGCTTTTATCTGGCACAGTAAGTGCAAGTCCTCGACGTTGACCAATTGTGTAGGTGTAAGCACCTTTGTGTTCACCTAATTTTTTACCACTTTGATCAACTATGTCACCAGTTTCAGAACCTAAGCGCTCTCTTAGCCAACCAGCATTATCACCAGATGGCACAAAGCAAATGTCATGTGAATCTGGTTTATTGGCAACAAATAACCCTCGCTCCTTAGCCTCTTTGCGGGTATCAGTTTTTACCGTATCGCCCAATGGAAAGATAGCGCCATCAATCTGATCAGTTCTTAAAACTGCTAATACATAAGATTGATCCTTATCAATATCGGCTGCGCGGTGCAAAGTTTTTCCAGATGGACCATCTTTTGTAATTGCATAGTGGCCAGTAACCACACCATCAAAACCCAAAGCTTTAGCCCGATCTAAAACCGCTTCAAATTTAATCTTTTCATTACACCTTAAGCATGGATTTGGCGTTCTACCTGCTTGATACTCTGATAAAAAGTTTTCAACTACTCCCTTATGAAACTCCTCTGCCATATCCCAAATATAAAAAGGAATACCGATTACATCTGCAGCTCGCCTAGCATCATGAGAGTCTTCAATTGTGCAGCACCCTCTAGCACCTGATCGATACTTTTTTGGATTGCTAGATAAGGCTAAATGAACACCAACAACTTCATAGCCAGCATCAACTGCGCGGGCAGCTGCTACGGCAGAATCTACCCCGCCACTCATTGCTGCAATAACTCTTAGTTTTTTCATTTCTTTCCCGAGGCCGCCTTTGATCTAGCTACCACTGTGGCAATTACCGAACCGAGCTTTGCTATTTCATTAATTGTATTTGTGTAACTGAGTGAAAATCTTAAGGTAGAGGTAGTTTCATCCTCAGTTAGTCCCATTGCAAGAAGAACATGGCTTGGCCTTTGCACGCCAGCACTACAAGCAGAGCCAGTTGAGCATGCAATTCCTTCACCATCTAAAAGTAATAGCAATCCCTCTGAATCAGTTTTCGGAAATGTAATAGAGACTATTCCAGGCAAACTCTTATCTAAATCACCATTCACCCAAGCATCAGAGATGTTTTTCTTAATAGTCTCAATCAACTCCTGCTTTAACTCTCGCACTTTAAGCTCGCGCTCTTTTCTATTCTCCACAGCATTTTTCGCAGCTGCAGCAAATGAGATTATGCCTGGCACATTAAATGTGCCACTTCTAAGATCGCGCTCTTGACCGCCGCCATGAAGTACTGGCTCAATATCTAGGCCGCGTTTTAGAATTAAAGCTGCAACCCCAAGTGGGCCGCCGATCTTATGCGCACTAATTGTGGCAGCGGTTAATCCCAATTTATTAAATGATAAATCAACCTTGCCAAAGCTTTGAACACAATCGGAGTGGACTGGGATATTTCCAGCAATCTTTACTACTTGATCAATATCTTGCAAGGTACCAACTTCATTATTGGAGTGCATAATTG